>Ga0307516_10002429_pt1 | contig 24908 bp, 36 predicted proteins | sample 19_EM_MG_FD_203310 | JGI IMG/M metagenome (GOLD analysis project Ga0307516, IMG submission 203310) | Populus trichocarpa ectomycorrhiza microbial communities from riparian zone in the Pacific Northwest, United States - 19_EM | ecosystem: Host-associated > Plants > Roots > Unclassified | place...
TGTCGTCTTGCGGTTATGTGCGCAGGAGATTCTGAGACTGAGGATTGTAATGTCGTTTCCCTTGCTCCTGCGGCTTCGGACTCCCAACGTCGTACTTGTTAGCTGAATCGCGCGTTTCGCGACCTTATCGACGCCTCCACTGCTGCGCAATACCATGTGGACCTTTTCTCAGCTGCGTTGGAAGACAATCCTGGGAACACGTCCCTCATGTTGGCGGATCGCCGCGCGCATCTGGAGGAATACCGCTCGAGGTGGGATCGGTACGACCGAGCGAATCTGTCATCTGTCAACCTCCCACTCCATACTCGGCGGCTGATTGACGGGGAAGTGTTGGCGTGTATTCAGGAAGCCGTGGGTGACAAGATCGATGTTACCTTTATACGACTTCCGTCGATCTCGAGAGGGATACAGAGGGAGCAGTGGGTCGTGCGGGGGTTGCCCAGGAATGGCTCCGACTTGAAAATGTATCCGGAGTTGGATATGTTGGTTATACCTGAGACGCCTTACAATCGGCGGTAGGTTACATTGACGCTCTCGATCCCATTGTGTCAGGTAGTCTAACCCTTGGGTCGGAAGTGTTCTACAGATACACCTGTTGCGGCTATCCGACGGGCGACCACACGCTCTTGCGACGGTGGACCCGACCGTATTCCATCTTGATTATGGGGTAGGGAAGGAGATAACGAAACTCAATGTCACGATCAGTGAACGCAGACTGGTGGTCGCGATGTCCGTTCGCAGGCGCCTCTGCAAGGAGAACGGTGGTGTCCTTATATGGGATTGGCGAAGTGGTCATAGATTACTCGTGAGTGCCTCAAACCCCCCACTTCGAGCAAGGGGGCCTGTTGAGCTGATACGTTTGGCAAGGGATCCTCTGACTTTTGCGTTGCTGAAGCGCAAGTCATCGATGACTACCATATCCTAGGGATCGTAAAACCCTCTGAGGCCAGTCACGAACGGTTACTGGTCTTATGGGATACATCCGGATCCAAAGCACGGCAGAGCGTGTTCGAGCTGCCTTCAAAGAAGCTCGAACGCGCGTACGTGCCTCAACGACTCATGAGCTCCGCACCAACGCAGAGAGGCATCGGCCTACACCGCGCGGACCCGAAACAGCGAATCGTCGGAGTGGTCTGCCAGGGGTTCTACCAGGGCGGTCACCTTGTTGACCACTATGTCATGGTGATCATCAGTACCGCCGATCTACGGGCGCACGCGTCGATCCAGAGCGTAGGAGAGTTGAGGGTACGTTGGGAGAAGTGGCAATCGTCCGCAACGATTGTGAAGCTCGAGTCATCCATTACCGGGGCCACCCATATTTCAGGATCCAGGTTTTTCGCTGTGGTTAGAGGAGTTCCGTACACGAAGTATGCGACCCTCTTGCGGATTTACGACTTCAGTCCCGGTGCGAGGGGTCGTCGACATCCCACCAGGTCTGCGGTACAAGACCTCATCGTGAACGCGGGACGTGTAGTGGAGCAAACCGATACCACGAGTTGGGAGCTCTCCGAAGATAATTTGCTCATGTTCCATGTAAGTGCTGAGTACCGGATCCATGAGTTCCTGGTATAACAGTCTGACGCCCTGTAGACGAACCTCGTGACCAGACAGGTGACGCTGCATCTCTGGACACTGTGATGGACCCAGGGGAGGTGCCGTCCGTATCCCATCGGGTGACCATTTCTTGAAAAAAGCCTCAACGGTCGCAGTACGGGTTCCAGCCGAGTAACCATTGTAACGTGGTGTATGTATAGCACGGACAAGTGAAAGTATGACAATTAGTGATGCAAGAGGAGGGAAACCAAAATGGTGTGCAAGGTCAGAAACAGATTCGATAACTTGCGTATCGCCCGGCGGTTTCACTGGGTCGTGTGATTTTCACGACCTGACCTCTCCGTAAACCGTAATACCTCGCCACAGGATCAGCAAGTTGCATTCGAGGCAGCTGGGTCTCCTTCAAGCGGCTATCGAAGAGGAGATCCACGCATATACGATGAGTCATGGATACAAGGAAGAACGGGAGCCGCACGAACTATTTTTCCAAGAGCGTTTTCTTTTCTTCTGAGGTCAAGACTTGGTGCATCGGTACCAATGTATGGTGTGTTATGTTCACCAAGAGATCAGCCTCGGAAAACTCCTCCAGTCGAAACTGGCTTGACATTGCCACAATAACCTATTTTGGCGTTCCATATTATTCAAGCGGGCCCACAACTCAAACAGCTAACCTTGCGGGCTGAGGGTGTCATATTTCCGGGAAAGATGATGATACCCCGTTTTATGCTCTTCTCTTCTAGGATGCTGAGAAGTCTGTGCGGGTTGTATGGATGCGTGAGTCTGAGGGTTTGTCAAATTCGGTGAGGGTGAGCTCACTTCCGCATTGTCTTCACGCCAACGCTCCGTTCGTCGGTAAAAAAGACGAAAATTTGGTCCGATGGGTCTTCATTGGCTGCAGTAAAGAAGTTGAGTTGGTTCCGACTGCGAACCAAAAAGAATGGGTCCAGTCAGTGCTCCCCAGAGCGAACGGACGAGAATCAAACGTACTCAATGGTACCCATCTGGTTCGCGTACAACTGCCTGAACTGTGCGAGGTCCATCTCGATTTCCTCGTCCGAGACTTGGAATCCCTGGCGAACAAAAGAAACATTCACAAGTTGAATCGCAATCGAATTTGAGGTGGATTATCGCGTGCTGACCCTGTCCTTGACCAGTTCGTGGATCGTCCGGTTGACCTGCCACAGCCTGGCAGACTCTTCCTCAGCCATCGTGGACCGGCGACACGACCTAGAGGTGAGGGAAGCCGAGGGGGAAGGGGATCGGAGAAGAAGCGGAAGGAACAATCTTCTCACAGCTCCACGCCCGCAACCACCAACTCCGATGCCAACCACGAATGAGCCGCCACCCACGCTCGCGCTCACAAACGCTTTCATGGTAAGGTGGACGCGCTGTCTGTGGCACTAGAAGTTGTGTTTTGACTGACGTGAAAACGGAATAGACCAAACTCAAGCCAGCGAAGATCTTCAAAGGCTCCGTTGAACCTGGCCAACTCCCATCTTCGTCTTCGCTGGGCGTCCCCCGAGGACCAACTCAGGGGCCGAGACATATAACTGGTGTTAGTTTTGACGATAGGGGCGAGTTCGTCTTGACCGCTGCTGACGATGAGACGTTCAGACTGTACAACTGTAAGACCGGAAAGTGCGTCTGCCCACTCCTCACACCATTTCACGCGAGCGACTCACGTTCTTGTCGCGTGCTTCAGGCATTCAAAAACGTTGTACTCTAAGAAATACGGGATCGACCTACCACGGTTCACACACAAGAACTCCACCATCCTCCACGCTTCCACCAAAGAAGACGACACGATCCGCTACCACTCCCTACATGACAACAAGTACCTCCAGTATTTCAAGGGCCACAAGGACCGCGTAGTATCCCTGGAAGTTTCACCCGTAGACGATGGGTTCATTTCTGGATCGGTAGACCGGACCGTTCGCCTTTGGGACCTTCGAAGTCCCCACTGTCGCGGCCTGTTGGCCCTTCCCCAGACACCAATCGTGGCATATGACTCCTCAGGGCTCGTCATTGCCGTCGCGGTCAACCACTATTCCAGGATCCTCCTCTACGACCTCGCAAACTTTGACAAGGCCGCGTTCTTGGTGATTACCCTTGACGATCCAACACTGAAACTAATTTCATTCCCGCCACGACCCATTTACATGACATCGCTGTCTTTCTCGTCAAACGGAAAATACCTCCTGGTCGGGTGTTCGGGTGATGCTCACTATATCCTTGATTCTTTCGAGGGTCACCTGCTGGCCAAGCTGGAAGGGTTTGTAGGGTTGGAGAGGCGGATGATGGGGCCTCCGGTTGACCTCCAACCATCGAAAGGCTGTAGTGGTGAAGAGGTGTCGTGGACCCCCGACAGCAAATACGTAGTAGGTGGGAGCCTGGATGGCAAGGTGTGCGTTTGGGACGTCCAAAATTTACCAGCGCGCGCGGAGGACCTGGACCCCAAACGGTCCCCGCTGAGACTAAGTCCGGTTGCGACACTGGATGGACACCCAGGGCCATCTCGGTGTGTGAGATTCAATCCCCGGTTTGCCATGCTTTGCACCGCTGGGGCCGAACTGGTGAGCGGGTTTGGTGGTCGATCATTGGAGTCGAGATGGCTAATCCACCCTTTTCATAGGCCTTTTGGCTGCCTGATCAGTCGGGCGAAACGGACGAGATCGCAAAGGAACTACTGAAGAAGAGTGGGGGAGGGTGAACTTTCAGTGGTAATCTACGTCTGGGGCGTTTGTTCTTTCCCGTTGGTCTTCTGCAGGGCTGTGGGGTAGAAACGTTAGTTGCCCGCCCACAAACAAATGATCACACCATCATGTATCATCAGGATTCAATGACGCCGCTTCAGAACAATCCCCTCCCACGGAGCGGGTGACTCGATCCACTTTTAAACACTGATCAGATTTTTGACTGGTCTCCTCCAAACCTCCACCATGTCCCCAGTCGCTGTCGAGCCCAGCAGGACGAACGGTTCTGCGACCACCCATACCCAACGCATCAACCCCTACGCTCCCAGAGCCTCCGATTTCCTTAACAATGTCTCCAATTTTAAAATAATAGAGAGCACCCTCAGAGGTCTGTAACCCCGTTGGCCAGGTCGTTCACGTTGTTTCCCTAACACGTCTCTCGTTCGAACAGAGGGAGAGCAGTTTGCCAACGCTTTCTTCGATACCAAAACCAAAATTGCCATCGCAAAGTCGTTGGATGCCTTTGGCGTTGAGTATATTGAACTCACCTCGCCCGCTGCGTCAGAACAGTCTCGCAGGGACTGTGAGGTAATATGCAAGCTCGGGTTGAAGGCCAAAATCCTCACCCACATCAGGTGTCACATGGATGACGCTCGAATCGCTGTCGAAACTGGTACGGGCCGATCCCCTTTCCATCATTGGTCAGGGTGAAACGGGACAATCTGATTGACGTTACTCTCCTGTGTGGGGTAGGTGTTGATGGTGTCGACGTCGTCATCGGAACGTCGTCCTTCCTCCGCGAATTCTCTCACGGAAAGGACATGACTTATATCACCAAAACGGCCATCGAAGTTATCAACTTCGTCAAGTCCAAGGGAATCGAGGTTCGGTTCTCGACGGAAGATTCTTTCCGTTCGGACCTGGTCGACCTGCTCTCGATTTACCAGACTGTTGACAAGATTGGTGTCAACAGGGTGGGAATCGCTGATACCGTTGGATGTGCCAACCCTCGTCAAGTCTACGAGCTTGTGAGGACGCTCCGAGGTGTTGTCGGTTGTGACATTGAGATCCACCTACATAACGATACTGGTATGGCCATTGCGAACGCCTATACCGCGCTCGAGGCTGGCGCCACACACATTGATACTTGTGAGCGTCCGGGACCATCAAAGTGATAAACGCTAACGGAGATGAAATCGTCAGCGGTTTTGGGGATTGGCGAGCGTGTCGGGATAACCCCGCTGGGAGGTCTGGTCGCGTGCTTGTACGCTGCTAACCCGGAATACGTCAAGTCCAAGTACAAGCTGGCAATGCTGCGAGAAGTGGAAAATTTAGTCGCAGAGGCGGTCGAGGTCAACGTTCCCTTCATGAACCCTATCACGTGCGTCCATCTGTCTTCGAGCGCCGCCATTAACCGAGGCTGATCGTCGTTCGTACAACCATAGTGGCTATTGTGCATTTACCCACAAGGCTGGCATCCACGCAAAAGCTATCTTAAACAACCCAAGCACGTACGAGATTTTGAAGCCGGAAGACTTTGGGTTGACAAGATACGTCTCGATTGGGTCAGTCGCTGGTTCCTGGTGGACCTTCTGTAACGTTGTAGTGCTGACCGACGCTCGACAGCCATCGTCTTACTGGCTGGAATGCAGTCAAGTCGCGAGTAGAACAGCTTGGACTGGCTTTGACCGATGATGAGGTGGGTTGTGCTCCGGCGCGTTCCTGCATTACGTCATGGGTAACCTTGGGAAATTCCGTTCCAGATCAAGGACGCGACGGCAAAAATCAAGGAACTCGCAGATGTGAGGACGCAATCGATGGATGACGTCGACTCGCTGCTTCGGATCTACCACGCTGGAATCCAGTCTGGGGAGTTGGCGGTGGGGCAGAAGGAGGCGCTGGACCGTCTTCTGGTGGCGCACCGGGAAGAACAACACGAGACTGCTGCAGGGCTCGTTTCTTGATCTCTGTCCGTCGAGTCGTGTGCCAGGCGTTAATTAGGGTTATCTATCTGTGTATCGTTATTCCGCTTGAGCAGATAAACGTATTATTATTATTGCATGCCGCTGATCCAAAATGAAAGCGTGGAAAAGAAATCGAGGGTGGGGTACGATGGTCAGAAGAAGGGTCTGGTTACTCCAACGTCCGTCTGCTTCTTGCTCTCCTCCCACCACCGACGCCACCACCCCCCCTCTCCCCTGGACTCAGCAGCGAGCAGCCATGCCCACGACGGCGACCTTGGCGACCAACCTACCGCTCCGATCCCCTCCATCCTCCATTGCTGAGGCAGTCCAACGGTCACCCGTCTTGTCCTCAAAGGTGGCCGAACCGCCAAGACAACAGAGATCGGGCTCCGTTCGTCCGGCACCGCCGCCTCAGCCTCTCTCCGCGCCCCCGCAGTCGCCCGTTGACGAGAAGAAGAACGAGAACGGACACGAAGAATCCAAGGTGGGCAAGGGCCACGATTTCTCCTCCCTGGTGTGCGGGACCGTGGATCGCTCATGCCCCCCTGCTGGGTAGATTATCGATATGGAAATCTTCCAACAGATCTTGGACTTGGATGAGGAGGATGACTGCAGTTTCTCCCAAGAGATGGTGGGGGACTACAGGGAGCAGGCCAAAGCGACCTTTAAGAAAATGAAAGACGCCATGTGAGTCCCAAAACCCCCGTCCTCGGACCTTGCCAAACGTGCGACATCGAGTGACTGCGAGCCACAGTGATGAAAGGGACTGCACCAAGCTATCTTCCTTGGGTCACTTCCTCAAGGGTTCTTCCGCCGCGTTAGGCGTGATCGGGGTGCGGGAGTCTTGCGAGTTGATACAGAACTACGGAAACTTGAGGGACGAAAAGGCTGGAGAAAACCTGACACCCGAGGACGCCTTGTCTAGGATCTCTGTTGTTCTGAAGAAGGCCGAAGAAGAGTTTAAGGAGGCCGAGGCTTGGCTCGAGGATTGGTACGGACGTGACGGTGAAGGCAAATAGAATCCCTCCCTCATGAGCCATTTTGCCTTCGCTTCGAGAGGGTTCGCACATCGGGGGGCGATGGACCGCGCAACCATCCAATGGCATCCGGAGCCAGGGGCCCCGCGCCATCATGCATTCATACCTCTCTCCCTTCGCCTTTCTTGAGGTGGATCACTCGCGTTACATCTCCACCACCCCACCCCACCCCTCCCTTTCATTCCATGCCATCCTCAACAAATTCAGGATCTCCTTTGACCCACAAGTACGTTCATCGCTGTGTACTTGCACTATTCTTCTTCACGCCGTCTCCTCGTCTCTCTCCACTTCTTATTCCTTGTTACTCGCAACCATTGCTTCGATCAAAACATCCACCATTGTAGTTTTCCCCTCTTGTATATTATTATACACCACAGCTCGTCCAGCAACCGAGAAGTTTGACATCCGAGACCAGCCAGATGTGTGGCTGATCGGAGCCCGCGACCTCAGGACCACGTTTGTGTTTGTATGATCTCGGACTAAATGGACGCTCTTTAGATAATAAGCACGCAAGCGGGTTCCGTAAAGTCTATCGAGTCTAGACCGTATTGCCTGGACCGGACCTTTCGGGCGGGCAGCTTTACTACTGCACATGCACGCCCCTCCTCTCCTGTCGATCGAACTCGAAGCTGGGCGAAGGGCCAAACACCCTGCGGATCCTAGTGCAGCTCCACTTCCTTCGACCGCCGCAGCTAGCAAACTGCCCGATAATTACCTATCCCCGCCATCCTGGAGTCAGGAGGACAAAGCACGAAAGTCCACAAGCTTTCTGTGGAGTAATCACTGATACCATCGGACCCAGGGCTCAGGGTCTCACCGGACGAGCGGGCAGGCCTACAGTAGGCTGCAGAAGCCGAGGCAAACGTTTTGGTAAGTATGATCGCATACGCGCACGATCGCGGTTTTCTTTTTCGCGTTATAATTCGCGTTTTCTATTCGGTCGCGGGGTCTTGAGGTCCGTAAAGGAGACAAAGGACGTGTTAATCAGGAGGCGATTTATCACCATTCGTTAGGTCAGCTTGTGGGAAGGCCGTAGCCCTTCAAACTCCCCCCCCCCCTGAAAAGTCGGGGCAACTCAGGTGGCGACAAATAACGAATGGGATGATAACAGACGGAGGTTACCAACTTGGCTTAGTTTCTAACCGAACACTCCCTCCTCGTGTACGGATGTAAGCACGTTTTTTATTTTTTATTTCCCTTTCAATTTCAATAGGGTGATTTTTCTTGCAACGGGTATGCCACATCCCCCCCTAGCGGATTATCTTTCGAGATCCAATCTGTGAATGACCCGAAATCAAGGTTTTCCACCCGTCACACGTGCCTTGAAACGAGCCGAGAACCTTTGGTGTTGCTCCACAGCCTAGAACTTTTGGATGGAACGGATAGTGCATAACTGCGGATCCGAGTGTAAGCATATGTGATCAGGCGCGTGCGATCGCTCATCGAAATCCCGCCTGGAACAGGCACACTTTTTACTTTGATTGACCCTGTCCTCGTGTGCTGTCACCCTAAGTGGATTGAGAACGAACCAATGACGTGGGGCAGGCTGATCCGGGGAAATGCACCGTCAATTTTGTTGTTTTTTTGCTCGGGTTGGAGAGGTCGAGAGGTGGGAGATTTGAATTGTGGAAAGGTCTAGGCTGGCCTCGGGTTGGACCGTGGAGCCCGTTCACGGGGCGACAAGGTGCGCGGTATTGTATGGCGAGGGCCCGCAACGGAGTTGCTTTAAAATGTATACGCCGTTGACCATCCTAGAACTGGGTGGGAAGCGAACAGTTGAGCGTATTGAAAACCCCCATTACATCCGGCCCTAGAAAATTGAGGGTTTGCCCGTTCGGTGCCCCGAGCGTCCGCCATGGTGGACGATCAGCCGCCCACTTATCAGATAGCACCCGGGTATAATGGGCAACCGGTCAGCGGCCGTCGGCTCACGTGCCAAGTTAGGAAAGGCGTCTGGTGTGTAGACATACTCAATGATAACCTGAAGAACCACGTTGCGTCCGGGGCAGAGCGTTCTGCGCCTTGAGCTAACTCAAACTTTCAAGTTTGCTGACGATCATTGAATAGCCCCAGATGAACGCCTGGAGACGTGTCCCGTAGCCCATACTGTCGTTGGATAATTGGGTATTTGGACCAGATAGGTGTACACTTCGCGCGTGCTCCTACAGGTACTGGTGTCACCAACAATTGCCATACTGGTGGTAGAGGTGTCAGAATATACGCAGATTCGTCACCAGGACGGGGCGGAACCGGTTCCTACCTTTCCTGCCGCAATATGTGCCTCCAAGCCGCTCGCAATTGACCTCGCAGTGAAGATGGATCCGCCTTTGTTCGGGGCGTACCACACTGAACCCGGTTCCTGTGGCCGTACTTATTCACCCAGTGACGACGTGGTGGTTTCGCGACTCACGTTATTCGATCCAGTGCCGTAGTGATAAACCCCTGAAGATTGGGCGGACAAGAACCCGGCGTATTTGTTGGCCGCTGCGCTACCAGCTTGGTCGATGTAGTACTGGAGATGCTTTGTAAAGATCCCCTGTCGAAAGTCGTGCAGTTGTGTAAGCGATTGTCCCCCAGTCACCGTATCGAGCATACCTTGAAAATGAGCTATAGGAGGGAGCGCGGGTCAGAAAATAACCATCCAAGCTCATGGAAATGACGGAATCTACCTGATCCTCGGTACAGGTACTCTTAGTCGCGCCATCACAACCCTCCTTCAGAATCCCACCGGAGGTCATGTGAGCCGCTACAGCGTCGAGGGTCTTCTCTGCTTCGGTGAGGTAGGTTGTGTCCCCGGTCGCGCTGTATAAGACACCTAGACCAGATGCAATAACGCCTTGGTTGTATGTCCATTTCGTCTGGGGGCGCCGCGCGTAAATTATTGTCTTCGAGATAAAGGCGGATGTTCACACCTTGTCGGTGGGCGTACACCCGTGCATGCCGTCAAACCACAGGTTATCACCATCCCGGAGCCCTGTACCTGCGACTAAGCAGGGTGTCAGCTGCAACGGTTCAAGCCCGTGGAGAAACCACCGTACGCCATTTCCAAGTCTGTCAATTTCAGTCAAATTTTATGTTCCAGAAGGAGCACCGGGGAGACCAAATCTTGCCTTGACCGCATTGTCGAGGTACTCCGGTTTGTTTCGATGTCGGAGGTACATCGCAGCCGAGGTGTGCATAAATAGGGCATTCGTAATCGTGTTTTTATAGTTGCGGGCATCTATGTTTCGTGTAAGCGACACAACCGCCGCTGTTTCCGAGACGCTCACCTGACCACCAAACTAGAGGGAGGGTTTCACGATTCAACGGGTAACGAGAGGGTTGGGCGGGTCTGCTCACCACCGCCACCGCAGTCACTCGACCACTCTTTCGCAACGTAATCATAAACTTGAGATGTGCTTGTCTGAAGAACGCTCGGTCATTGAGTAGGGTGCGTGCCGAGTGGTCAAATATATCCGTACCTCAAAGTTTTGGAAGTTCCCGTCTCCTGACCCTATGAAATCTCGGATACGGATGAACAGGAGTAGCGCCCACTGTAATTTCCCTTCGTTACATCCTCAGCGGTCATAAACATCGAAGCGGGAACCCACCCCGGCGTCGTCGAAGCTTCCGCCGAAATAAAGATTCCACAACCCCAGGTGCACGACCCCCGCCTGCCCGGTCCTAGTCTTGTAGATGAGGTCCTTCCAAGTGTTGACATTCTTCAAGGTCATCAGGTTGTAGATATCCTCGATCGTGTTCTAGAAGCGGCGAACGGCGAACTCAGTGTTGGCAGCGGTGCAGTGTGGAGGATGACTCACTACGTCAGTCCACAATCTGTTGCCATTATAATATCCAAGGACGCTGTTGAACTGAGTGTTCTGTAGTGTCGTTGCGACCGCCTGGAATCGAGGTGGTGAGTCTGGGGTATGAACGTAGCATCCAGGATGGAACTGAACGTACGATCGCGGTATCCCCAATGACAGAGCATGATCTCTTTGTTTCGTGGTGTGTGGTATTCGTAAGGGCCGCAGCGAGCACGTACGGGAGTACCGTCAGAACGAGAAAAAGCCGAAGAGCCATAACCGTCGAGTTCTTGTGCAGACGACAGAAAACGAGACTTTTGGCGCCTTCGACCTCGGATAAGTACCATGGACGTTCACCACAAATAGCCACTGCCGGTGGTCATGATCACCCCGCCCACGCGGGTGCGCATGCGGAAGTGGTTCGGGATCATCCCGCGAGGATCAAGCTTCCGTACTCATGACCGGTTTCCCAACGGATGAGATAGACGGGGAGAGGTGAAAGGGATTCGAGGTGCTTCTGCACATACCGCATGGATTTCTGGCTTCGACTCACTTCGACTGTTCAATTGGGTTCCCATCGACGGTGCGAACCAAATCACGCACCAACCCCGTGACGAGGAGCTCCGGAATGCTCGGTCTTGTGTCCGTTCGCATGGGGGTGATAAAGGGGTGTGTATATCAAGAGCTCGGTTAGGGAGGGAAGCGAACAATCGAACCTTGGGGTTTTGCCGAGGACGGTTGTGGTCAGATGCGCCGTCCTCGATTGGGTCAACTGTCCGGGTGCAGATGACGATGTGCAGGAAGGCTGCCAGGTGATCGGCGGAGAGCGCGTGTCGCCCGGTAGGCATCCAGGGATCGAACCCCATTCCAAGGTGGAGGTGTCTCCTGGAAGGAGTCGTGTTCTGTGCCGCCTTACTGATACTGAACAGACAGCCCCGTGCGTTGAAGGTGTGCCACCAAGGTCCCCGCACTTCGGGGTCCGAGAAAAACGACGCCGGGGCTACGGAAGAGATTCGTGATGTCTACCCGTGTCACCAGAGAAATACCGGGTCAGCTTCCAGGAAATTGGAAGTCCTTGGAACGATGGGAGTTCCACCAGATATTGACAGCCGGTTCCAACCTCTAAGCACGTCGAAGCTCATAGAATTACAGCTGTATACTTTTTTTCTCACTGGCCCGTCCCGCGTGCATCGGATTCAGGTGGAGCGGACGACTTGGAATGAATCGTACATGCAATGGAGCGCATGGGCACGTTTTCATTGACCGGGGATGGGCTGATGGTTGTTGGAGGTACCTCAGCAGGCGAACCCTGTCAGAACGACTCACAACAGCATCGGACAGTGGGCCAGCACCAGGCCAACCGATGTCCCGCGTCGCACATCACTTTACCCCAGGGAATGTGTAGTACTTGGTTCCGACAATGCGTACATCCTCAAGCTGCGACCTGGGAGTTGCCATCATCCTCTTCCACAATCTGCTAGGACTTTGCCCGTCTCTCCGTTCATCGGTAAACCGGCCGTTCCACAGCGCCTTATTAGTGTACAGTCTTTTTCTACATTTGACATACGGATCGTTAACAAATCAACTCGGAAGGCTCTCCATAACATGCGTTGTCCACCTCAGTAGGGGCTCAAGGAGGGAAAGCAAGAACAGCACGAGCAATCAACCCCATGAAACGGTGTCTGTTTTTGTTTTCCCTTCCCCTCCCTTCCGTCGGCGGTCGTGGGTTCGGATTCGGGATAGGGTTCGAGCTCGGGTCCCGGTCCGGGCTCAAAGTCAGGTTCGGACTCTGGGTCGAATTGGAATTCAGGATCGGGTGGTGACCAGGATGGTGGCGGTCCCCAGACTGGTGGGGGTCCCTGTCTCCAAGCAGACCGCACGGGGAGCGTACCTCCCGGGGGATTCTTGAGCGACTTGCCTGATATAATACTCGGTAGCCCTGGGAATGCAAACTCGGGTAAAACAGGCGAGGCCACTGTTCTCTTTAGTGGTTGCGGTTCGCTGGTCGACGCCGGTTGCCCATACTGAGGGCGGGAGTTACTGATAGAGCCCTGTCGACGGCGATCAGACGTTGGGGTCAGCTTTGCTGGTAGTTGAAGGGTAGGTGGGTGGGTACGAGAGTGGTTAACAGGCGGTGACTGTGGCTGTGGCCGGGCAGAGCCCGATGCCGCATCTACTGCGTGATCCAAGCCCTGCCGTCGTGAAATCCAAGACATTCGGCGCTTAGCGTTCATATTCATTACTCTTCCAATGGTGGTGGCCATGTCTTCCGTACCGATCGACTCGGTCGAGACGGATTCGGAGAAGCAGCGTTGCTGATAGTGAATTTTAATCACGGACCTCCAGTACAGGCGATTGATAAGGCAGACACACCTCGACCTTGAAGCAATCCCACGTGCTGAGCAAGTCTTCCCTCTTGTCCTCTTCGTCCAGGAGATCCACGACCGTATTGACGAATACGGCAGAAGTGTCTAAGTTCCGGTCTAAAGCGTTCCAAATCGACGATATCAGGTCTCGAGCGCTCGACTCCGAGTTACGATAGGATCTGAATGAGAGTCCGACGGCGCCCATTGGCCGTGGTGGCTTTGCCGTGGTCCGGGTCGCCTTCTTGTGCAAGGGATTGTACCTCCATGACTTTGTCAGGGTACCTGAGAGATGATGGTGGATTTACTCACTCATTGGTCGGGGGATTAGCGTCTGGAACGGGCGGTGGAAAAGAACTACTGGATGATGGGGCACCTGCCGTCCAGCTTCCATCGAACACCCATTGACGCACACTCGGCGATTGTAGTTGAGGTGGAGAATCTCTATCGTTTTCATAATTTCCGCTCGCTCTTCTTCGACGGTACCCTCCAAGATCCTCGAATCCGAATTCCGTCCGCGGCGACCCCCATACATCACGTCTGTCCCTTGGCGGCATCTCTGCGCCATGGATCTCGTCCATGTGGCCTTTCAGGTCCTTCTCTGTGTCGAACACGACGAATTTCTGGTCAAGGCAAGCGCGTTGTTTGCATGGGTAATGTTCCTTCATGAAATGAGTTTCCTGCGAGCTAGATTAGTCGATCGGCTTAGCGGCTCGGCAGTGGAGACTAACCAACGCCTTGAAGTCCTTGAAGCTGAGAGCGGTCAACCGCTACCTCGTGCCTGATAGGGACGCACTCACTATTTATGCAAGGTCCCGTTTCTTTTGCAGATGAAACACTCTTCATGCTTCTCACGCATATGCGCGAACAATTCGTCATCCCCAAGGGTACATTCGCGACAGAATTCGCACATCGGGTGAGTTTCGACGTCGACGCCTTTCGGTTTTGGTCCAATGGGCTTCATAGATGGTAAATGGTACGGCATCAAAATCGGAGGGTAGGCTGCTTGTTCGTGGGCAAATATTTTCTTCATTCGAATGCAAAGATCGCTGTTTGGGCGTGATTTAGGCCGCGCCTAGACTTTAGGAAGGAAAAACGCTCGTACCACATAAGGAGTCCATGTACCCCCCTAACGTGTACCTTGAGGTCGCTCCACCCGGTTGCAAAATAATCGCAGTTCTCATCTGGGCAGTTAAGGCGGAGCAAGGCAAGGACGTCCTCCATCATCTCCCGTGTCTCGAAGAAGATTGGTAGCTTGGTATCCTTATAGGGGATATCGTTCGGTCTGAACGATGCGAACGTCGCGGTGGGAGACGTCGTGAAGATCAAGGAAGGCTGGGGTTCCTATTGAGAAAGAAAAGTCATTTGTTAATTCGGTCGCGTTTCTGTGTGGGGAAGGCGCACTTTGCAGAAGATACACTCTCGTCTTTTGTATAGCGCTCGCAATCGGAGTGCACAGACGTGGCAAGTCCGATGATTACATCCCGAGACAGAGTGGTACTTCACCGGCTCCGCACAGATCCAACACATTCCGGTATCGTCGTCCTGTGAAGCAGTATCTGTGTTCTCTGTCACGGTGCGTGGTTTCGTTACGGTCGGAGTGGTTGTAGTCGGTGTGGCGGACGCGCCAGCAGCCTCTGTTCTTCCAGTAGGTGGGGGACCAGTCGGCGACTTGCGTTTGGCCTGTGTGCCTCCACCTGGTCCTCCAGAGCCTTGCTTCACTCCCCCGCCACCTCGGCGGGATTTGGACTTTGTCATAGTCGCAGTGGCGGTGGCAACAGAAGGGGTGTAGCGTAGAACGCGAAGTAGAGATTGGGAGTGGGTTGCAGGCAAGGGTGGCGCCCATCCAGATAGACCCAACCCAAGGCTGATCGGAACGAATAGCAAGGGCGTCTCCCCTCTAATCAAGCAGAGGGCCATATTCCGCTGAAGGGATTGATGATGCTCCGGACCACGGCCTGCTGAAGGGCGTCGTGAAATGTGGGATGGAGCACGCGGCGCGGTGGACAAAGCTGGTCTGCCATTGTTCGGTCCTTGGGTGTTGCATTCCTCTGAGTGGACTACAGGGCGAGGAAATCCTTCGTGAAGGTGGATCGGAAGTTGTCGGTCGCGGGGTGTGCAGGTGAAGGGGGACGGTGAACGTTGGCGTGATGGCGTACTACTGCAAGACTCATCCTCCGACCAACACACAGGGTACAAATTAGACGTCCATCTTCGACGTGAAGTAATCTCGACTGCCGTACGACTGCTATACGACTGCTGTAAACAATGAAGGAACGAATGCCGTTCTAACTCTGATTTACCGACTCCGATTCCGACTGCTTAATCGCCTTCTCCACAATGGTACGAGAAGCGTCACGCATTATCCTCGTGGCAAGGAACTCCGGAATGTTCGTAAAGATGAGCCTCACCACATAATGGCTGAGATACGGCACGACCACCTGCCTCCCACATCCGAACGTCCCAACCAGCTTCTCCGCAAACTGTTCGGACCTGGCGCGGAAGAAGTTCGGCGGTTCGCGGTCCATTTGAGAATGGACCGGGCCGAGGTGGATGTACATGAAGGAGATTGCCTTGTCGTCTGGGGTGTCGTATCGCTCGTCTGCGTGGAGACCTAAGGCAACTCGGCGATCGAAGTGCTTTGTGGCGGAGTATAGGATGAATTTGGCCATGGTTGTTTCGTCAGCGAAGGATCCGACGAATACGACGAGGGTTGGACGAGCACGAGCAGTCGCGCGGAGAGAAGGAAGGAAAGCCCTGGTCAAGAACAGCGAGAAGAGAGAATTGGCTCGGACTTGGTCCATGTGCTCCTCCTCCGTCCACTCGTCGAACCTATAGGACACAAGGCGTGCGGTCAGTACCAGACACCTCCACGATGGGGTAGGGTTTCCAAACCTTTCAGGACGAGCCTTGAACGCTCCAACGTTGTTCACGAAGATCGTCACGTTCAACCCCTCAAACCTCCTCGCGATCCCCTCAAAGTCAATCCCGGCCTTGCTCGCATCCTCCAGGAAATATCTCACTTCCTGAACCTTTCCCGTCCTCTTCGACTTGGTGCTCTGGATCTCCTCAATGACACCCTTGAGCTTCTTCTCGTTCCTTCCATGCAAGATGAGGTTGAATCCTTTGTTGTAGAGCTCCCGAGCGGTGGCTTTGCCTATACCATCGGTCGCGCCAGTGATTACAGCATAAGGCGATGGACCTTGGAGGTACTTCTCCCAGTGATTCGTGGGTCGGAGGAAGTAGAACCACACGAAGTCGAGGACCGACCTCAACTTTACGAGACAAGCGATGAGACCGATGTAGTAGATGATGTTGGCCATGAGATCTTGAGAGACGCAGTATGGAGGGGGAGGGGTATCCTGCGGGGCTCCCTGGTTATAAATACTGAGTGCCTAGCTAGGGGTCACCGGTCAGGAGTTGGATGTCCATCAACATCTTGCGATATCGAGCCTGGCGCTTTCAAGTTGATACTGCGGGTCCGCTCCGCCTCGTAGCTTATGAGAGCAACCAACGTGTGGGCCAAGAAGCTACGAGACGACCCAAATCCGCGGAGTACAGCAGAATGGGCGAAATGGTAGGTGTATTACATCATCCCAAACCCTCACATCATTACATGAGTGGGCGTCCGAAGCGTCCTAAGGGGAGCACTGCTGCTACTAATACAGGATAGCAAGAGAGATCAACGCAAAGAATACAAGGCAAACATCACCAAAGAGGGCACTCATGGGCTTCGAAGAGCCGTTAGTAGTACTGTTCCCGCTCCCGGGGTTTGAAACGTTCCCGGATGACCCTCCTCCATTCGGCTCACCAGGGGGCAACTGCTTGTTAAACATGACAACCACGACACCGGGTCCAGGAACCTGCACATCGCAACCGGTCGCACAGGAGAGGCTCTTGTATTCTTGCTTTCCTGAGGGTTGACCGTCTCCGCTCTTCGCCCAAGTCTGGCCGGCCCACGTAATGTCCGAGGCTTCTTGGGGGTTCGGCGCGGTCAAGGATGCTGTGGTGACGTTGCTGCCGCCCACGGATTTCTGGAGGGTGAAGGTGGTCCCACTCCCGGCGTAGTTGATCAAAACCATGCGGTATAGATTCGAGGTCGCGGAATCGTAAACCGCATATGCTGCATTGGTAGTGCCATTGACGTTCAGGTCGACCACCTTGCTTCCGTTGTAGGACTGGAGGGCCAGCATGACAGGGGGATATGCGTAGTGGACGGGTCTCGTTGTGAAACTGTTCCCTGTTTCCGGGTAATCGAACAAGTTGGAGTCCGTTCCTCGTTCCTTCGTGTGCATGTACATTGCGGTGTAACCGACGGACGCGAGTTGGAGAGCGTAGTCGACGGTCCAGAGGGTTCCAGTGAAGGTGTCTGGAATGTTTCCCTTACAGTCATTGGCCGTGATGGAGTACTGAGAGAGTACGATCGGTTTTCCCGCTCCTTTCGTAACGCCAAGGCCCTGTTGCTGCCATCGCCCCTCCCTCACGACTAAACATTGATCAGGACGACGACCAAGAATGCGCACGAAAGCTACCGTACCATTAGGGTGTGAGGCATTGAAGGTCGGGTCAATAACAGCCGCACAGACGTCCGGGGTGATACGTTCAAGCCTGGAGCAGAAGAGGTGAATCGCCCAACCATGCACCCAAGACCGGCAGCGTACGTGATATACTTCAACTCGCTCTTGTACGTGTTGAACCAATCCCCTTGCAACACCGTCGCGAGATCCTAAGGCGGATGATCCAGTTCACAATATAATCGAGTATAGGTAATGTTACACCCACCCATTCAGACACTGTCGGTCCGGCCAGTAGGGGATCTGAGCCACCGTTGAGGTCACCAAAAGCCAGGTGCTTGAACCCTTGGAACGACGTGTTGTAATCCTAGTTTGCAGAGGGATGCTGAGCAACGAGGGGAAATGTTGGTCAGGGTAGGAATTCACCTTGGCGTAGTTATCAACTGTGTAGTTGGACGACTCTGGTCGGATACCCTCGGAGACATATAGGTCGGGGCCCTGGAGGAAAACGGATTAGGCTCCCGCGAGATGGACGAGGGAAACAGGGTCTTACACTACCCAGTGTATATGCATCGATCGTCTGAAGTGCTGACTTGGTGGCGGTGGCAAACGCCATGACTCCCTGGCCGCTCGGCTCCTTCAAACTCAGATCTGGACAGGTAGTCAGCGCAGTCCCGAATAATTGACAAATTTGACTCACTGAGGAGGTAGCTAACCCCAAGTTTCTTCGACAGATTCTGCAGAACGGTAACCACGGTAGGTCCGTACACACCCGTTCCATCCGACGGCTTGGGTTCTCCTCCGGGCCCTGAGGCGAACACCTCGGCATAAGTATAATTCTCACTCGACCTCCCTCCGATTCGGACCCTCAATGGAATACCAGACAGTAGGCGACTGTACGAGCTGAGGTAGTTCACGGTCTGGGCCTTCACTCCAGTTACGTCAGAGCCGACTTGTTACCGCCCGCGCAGAGATCCAGAACGTCAGCACTCGACCTCGGAATGAGAACTGGGACCGGACTCACAGTACTTGTCGAATGCGCTCAGCTCAAAGCTGACGCCCAAGAAGTTACCCTTGACGGCTGTAGTGGTGTTTGGGGGCGAAGATGGGACGGAGACGTCCACTGCCTGGATGGGTAGTGCGGGGAATGCACAAGTGGCGATGGCGAGAGCCAAGGCCAGCCGTCGCAGCTGGATCATCGTGCGGTCCTATGAGTTGTTCAACGAGCGGGAGGGTCAACAAAAAGAGACGACCAGAGAGACTGGTAAAGCGAAATGATCGCCGACGATACAAACCTTGGTTATCTAAGTACCACCTCGCGGCGGCGCACTTCATCCTCGGTTGCGAGATCCGCCCATTGCCAAGACCTAGCTTCGTGGGCTGTGATGGGGTTTTACATGGCGCAGGTGACCCCTACGATTCAGTTCGTGGGATCGCCGCCCACTCTTGATTCGGTCTCGTCTCAGTTATCACGGACCGTGACGAGCCACAGCCATGTGGATACCGCGTAAAATTCACCGGATATTCGCCTCGACTCGCGTGGGCACGGTGTAGGCCTCTGTATAGTCACCAACTCTCGGCCATCCGAGTCGCTGAGATCAATCACCTCTCGCCCGTTTCCAACCGGGTACCAACCGAAACCGATCGCACCGGTCACTTCACCGACGCTGAGCGCCGAATCTCCAGTTTGTTTTACACACGGGCTACATACCATGCTCGGTGACTGCGCATCCCGCCGCGTTTTCAAGATTAGCGAACTGGCGAGCGCCATCGCCAGTCAGCTCATCCCCACCAGCCGAGAAAGCACCGCGAATCTCGCCCGCACATGCCGGTATCTCGAGGTACCCGCTCTCAGCACTTTATGGGGGGAATAATCGCGAATCGAGGCCTCCTGGGGATTTTGCCTGAAGGAACTTGGGATAGCAAATATATACAGTCCAGTAACGGATGCGAGGTATGTGACCTGGACGTTCCGTTGGAGGCATAACGCTCAGGTCAGGTGATTTTAGTACAGGATCGTGGGGGATCCGTCACCAGAGGCCTGGAACAGGGTTCAGCGTTACGCAGAGTCAGTCTCGATGAACGGGAATTCCTTGGGGAGCACACCATCCGCCAATTCCGCCTCAATGCACCCGCTGGCGGGTGGTTTCCAGTGTTGCGGAGTTTGAGTTGGACCATCTCGACAGACAATCTTCCTTACATCGATTTACTCTTCTCACCGCACTTGGAGACGGTTTCCATCTACACTCCACGGTCGTGGAACTATTCTGGATTCCCTCGCGATATCCTGCCAGCTCTTACCCCGACCATATCCGCGTTACCGACATCCGCCCTTCGAACCCTTTCGATAGGCACTGCGTTCAACGCCAATCATCGCGTCACGCCCTGGGCGTATTTCAAAGGCTCGTTCTCCTCCGCCATTTTGCGTTGCGGGCCGTCGCTCGCACACCTCCCCTCCCCGATCCCATTGTCAGACGGGGCAGCAGACCACGTGATCCGGCTTCCACGCCCGGACCTGGGACGTTGGGGGACCTCCACCGAACGTCTCTGCTTCATCCCCCCCATTTATTTTCCCCCTCTCACAGAGTTCGGGCTCGGGGAAGCCTCCGCGTGCGAATGACTTTCACTGTTCCAACGTCTAGAGTTCCGTGCTTCCGGCATACAGGACGTGACGGCATTGTCCAGGATGAAGGAATCGCTAACACGCCTGAACGTCTGCGCCCCTTCCACCGCCCCACCATCAACATTTCCTTCACCCCCCCATTCAAATATTTCAAAACTTGGTCTCTCTGCACGTGGGGGTCAGCTGCTATGAGGGCCGATGCGTCTTCAAGCTGAAAAATTATGATGTCACCGAGCTCGCCGTGGCCCTCCCTCAAGTCCAGTATCTCCTCCTTGGATCCCCGTGTTCCGAAAATACCTGCGTCACAACTATCGCTTGCCTCCTTCCGATTTCCATTCATTGCCTCGACTTGTACGACCTATGGATCCACTTTAACACTACGAACATCGTTGACGATCTCAAAAACATCTCGGCGGATCCCCGATTCCAGGACTTACCCTCGCTTCCGAGGTGTCCACTCCAGTACTTGCATGCCGAAAAAATGCCACTCACCCTCAATGAGTCTGATGTCGGAACCGTGGCAGATGGGATGAAAAATATTTTCCCAAACCTGAGGGGCTTCGCGGCCCCGGGCCATTGGCGCGAGCTATCTAAGAAATTGGCGGCGTTTTGAGGATGTGAACACTCCTGGCGCACCGTCGGTAAGTGTAACCTTAGCTTTCCCATTCGATTGACCAACCCCTGAATTACAGGTGACCCGTGGGGCGGGAACAATACCCACACGCTCGCTCTTACCCCCATTGGCCAGAATCAAACGTCGCAAGATACTGCATCGCAAGCTCCCCGTGGTTCAAACGAGTGTCATTTTCTGCCAGAACCTGATCCCCTACAAGTGCCCCGCTGAGGGATTATCGATTATCAGCGGGTGGTCCGGTCGTGGTAACGGCATTTCTGTCATCTTGTGCTTCCCCTCTGCGTTGTACAGTATGTAGCATCGCCTTCCAGTTATAAGTGCATGAATAACGGTCCGGCCTGGGAAACAGATACCGACCGCACGTACTTAGGACATTAGCGCTGAGTCTACTACGCGTTTTACACGAGCCACCATGATTGGTAACAGCACGTCCCACCGCGTTTTCAAGATTAGCGAACTGGCGAGCGTCATTGCCAGTCAGCTCATCCCCACCAGCCGAGGAAGCATCGCAAATCTCGCCCGCACATGCCGGTACCTCGAAAAACCCGTTCTCAGCACGTTATGGAGGGAGCAATCGCGCGGCTGGAGACTCTTCTGGAGGGTTTGCCTGAAGAAACTTGGGATTGTGTATGTTCAAAAATGTCTGGCGGATTGGTGGTGCGTGGCTTGGATCCCCCGTTGGGGGTATCGAATACTCAAATCAGAGCTACTTAGTTCAGGATCGTGGGGGATCCGTCGCCAGAGGCCTGGAGCAGGGTACATCGTTATGCGCCTTGGATGCGCAAACTCGTCGTGGATGAACGGTCGGTCCTTGAGGAGGACGCCATCCGCCAATTCCCCATCAATTCACCCCCCGGTGGGTGGTTGCCAGCGTTGCGGAATTTGCACTGCACTATCTTGACATACAACCTTCCCTTTATCGATCTACTCTTCTCACCGCACTTGGAGAGGGTTTCCATTTTCGCTCCGCAGTGGAACAATTCCAGGGTTCCCCGCGATGTTCTGCCAATTCTCGCCTCGACCATCTCCGGATTGCCGGTATCCACCCTCCAATCCCTCTGGGTCAGATGTACGATGCCCTCGGCAGATTTAGAAGACGCGATCTCATCTGTCGTTTTACGTTGCGGTCCATCGCTCGCGGTCCTCACTTCCTCATTCCCATTGTCGGACGCGGCGGTCAATCATTTGATTCAGCTTCCCCACCTCCGTACCTGGAGCGTCAACGACCCTCCGCCAGGCTACTCTGTTTTGTCTTTCCCACTTGTTTTCCCGCCTCTCACGGAGTTCACACTCGGGGAAGGCACCGCACAAGGATGGCTTTCGCTATTTCAACGTTTAGAGGACCGCGTTCCCGCCACCCAAGGCGTAACGCCATTGTCCCGGGTGAAGGAATCATTGAAGTGCTTGAACGTCAATGGCCCCACCGCTCCCATTATCGACACTTCCTCCACTCGTCCAATTCAAATGTTTCAGAACTTGGTCAGGCTGAGTGTGAGGGCCCACTGTTACGGGGGTCAATGCGCCTTCAGGCTGGACAATGGGGATGTCACCGAGCTCGCCATGGCCCTGCCTCAACTAGAGAACCTTCTCCTCGGGTCCCCCTGCCCGAAGAACACCTGCGTCACCACGGCCGCTTGCCTCCTTCCGATTTCAGTTTACTGCGCTCAGTTGGACGCTGTAGAGACCCACTTCAGCACGACAAACATTCTTGGCGATCTCAAGAACACCTCGGTGGATCCACAATTCCGGGAGCTGCGTTCGCTTCCGAGGTGCATGCTCCGGCGTTTGTATACCCACGCAATGCCACTCACCCTCGATGAGTCTGATTTCCAAGCTGTGGTAGATGGAATGAAATATCTTCCCGTCCATATGGAGTATCGAAGGGTCCATTGGCACTTGGCGTAAGCTATGTAGGAAATTGCAGGGGTATTGAGAATGTGAACGCCCCTGGCACGCCATCGGTGAGTGTAGCCTTAGCCATCGCTTCGCATGATACATTTCTGAATCACCAGTGAACCCGTTAAGCACGAACGGCACCCCTATATTCGCTCTTAGGCCCTTCGATCCGGGTCGTACAATCCAAGATCCGGTGGCCAGCTCGTTCAGACGGGCGCGAATCTCTCCTGGGACCTGCCCCCGCTGAGTGATCGTCGACCATCGGCGGGTGGCCCTGTCGGGGAAGTCTTACCAACCGTCATCCTGTACCCCCTCACCACGACCACGCTGCTTAGTAATATCACCTCCCAGTTAGAAGCGCAATCGTTAGGCGAATGGTGGTCCGAGCTTGGGACCAAATCTATTAGACGGTTGATCCAACGTTCTATCAAGCCACAGACAACCCGAGTCTCAGCGCTCAACTGTCAGCACCCTCCGATGACGAGTGAAAATACTAGGGCTATTCGTCGCGTTGTAGCCCTTGAGCTTCCTATGGTGTCGAAAACATGTGTGGATGCGGAGCTTTAGCGGTTCCTTCATGGATCCACGGACCCGGAGCAGACTCGCCGAATACCTTGCGAGAACGGGCGAATGAGATGGCTAATCTTTCTCGTGCGAAACAAGATGTAGATACTGAGTGGATGATTGGGGTCTCGCCGTCGGACTTAGGTCTTCGGTTGACCCGCCAAGTTCCCAGTGTGGTTCTCCATACCAGCCACCATGATCCGCGACAGTGCGCCCAATCGTGTTTTCAAGATCTCCGAACTGGCGAGGCTCATCGTCAGTCAGCCCGTCCTTCTCAGCCGAAAAAGCACCACGAATTTCGCCTCGCATGTCGGTACCTCGAAGAACCGGGCCTTGGCACGTTATGGGAGCTGCAACCCTTTTTGAGAACCCTTCTGGAGGTGCTGCCTGAAGGTACTTGGGATCCTGGACATCCGAAGTTTAACAGACGTGTACGTAGCCTGGGTCTCTTGTTGGAGAAATCAAACACTTAACTTGAGGATTATTATAGCCCAGGATCGTGGGGGATCCGTCACCAGAGGCTTGGAACAGGGTCCGACGCTATACGTCTTGGATGCGCCAACTTACCGTGGATGGGTGGGTGTCTCTTGAAGAGGACGTCTACTGCAGGTTGCACCTCAATTCGCCTCCGGGTGGGTGGTTTCCAGTGTTGCATGAATTAACTTTGTGCATCACGGAATCCAATCTCCCCTTCGCCGGCATGTTCTTCTCCTCACATTTGAAGATTTCCATCTCTACGACATGGTCGCGGAGCAATTCAAAAATTCCCAGTGATATTCTCCCAGCACTCGCCTCGACCATCTCCGCGTTACCGGCGTCCGCCCTTCAGTCCCTATTCATGGACGTAGATCACCGTGGGGTGCCATGGGCATATTTCAAAGACTCACTCTCCCCCGTCGTTTTGCGTTGCGGACCATCGCTCAGACAACTCACGTCCCCAATCCCATTGTCGGACGCGGCGACAAACCACTTGATCCAGCTTCCCCACCTCCATTCCTGGCATGCCGAAGGACCTCCGCCGAGCTACTCTGCTTCACCTTTACCACTGGATTTTCCACCTCTCATAGACTTTACACTCGGGGCGGGTGTTGCATGTGAATGGCTTTCACTGTTTGAACGCCTAGAAGACCGTGTTTCCTCCACACAAGGAATGACACCATTGTCCAGGCTGAAGGAATCCTTGATATACCTGAATATCAACAGCTTCCCCGGTCCCGTCATCGATGTTTCTTTCACCTCCTCAATCCAAAGATTTGGGAACTTGGTCGATCTGGACATACG
>Ga0307516_10002430_pt1 | contig 24906 bp, 21 predicted proteins | sample 19_EM_MG_FD_203310 | JGI IMG/M metagenome (GOLD analysis project Ga0307516, IMG submission 203310) | Populus trichocarpa ectomycorrhiza microbial communities from riparian zone in the Pacific Northwest, United States - 19_EM | ecosystem: Host-associated > Plants > Roots > Unclassified | place...
ATGCCCCCCACCTACCCCCCCCCCCCCCCCCCCTTTTCAAGTCGAAATTTGGTGGTGGTGTTGGCGGATTGGAGGCGAAGTGCTTTTTTTTTTTTTTTTTTTTTTTTACTATATCTTTGGTTTCAACTTTTACTACACTTGGGACGTGAACGGAGGACAAAAAGATTGGGAGGAAGAGCGAATGGGATGAAACTACATACATACATACATACATAAGTACATTCCATTCTATCAACACAGCATCGTTCGAGTCGGATCGGGATAAAAATACAAAAAAAAAAATAGATTACATATGTACTTATACCTACTCTGTTGCTCTACTTGCCCTTTTTCCCTCCTTCCTTCCTTCCTTCCTTCTTTCTTTTCTTCCTTCCTTCCTTCCTTCCTTCCTTCTTTCTTTCTTTCCGTCTCGACCGATACCGTCTGTCTGTCTGTCTGTCTGTCTGTCCGTCCGTCTGTCTGTCTGTCCGTCCGTCCGTCTGTCTGTCTTGCAGTATATAGACTTTTTTGTTCCGCCGCGAAATAGTCTACAGTGCAGTTCCTAACAGACCCGTGTATGAGATCATCATAACTCCTCACTCGGTCTATTTTTTTAAAAAACAATTATTCTGTTTCTGTTTTGTTTCGCGGGTTTTTCTTTCTTTCTTTCTGTGATTGCCATTCCTATTCCCACACTCTCTCGCGTACGCCCTTATCACCAAAAAAAAAAAAAAAAAACTCCACTATGTAGAAGTACTGGGGTAGAGGAATCGATCCAACCCCTCCCCCCCCCTCCCTCAATCCATATCAATCTACTCTACATACTCCTCCTCACCTCCCGCGCTCCCCCTCCAATTCCACGATCTCAAAGCCGCATAGCGGACGAACAAAAAAAAAAGAAGGGGGAAAAAAATATAAGGTAGGCACAGCCCACTTCGTGAAGTGAAAGAAAAAAGAGGGATGATTGAGAGGGGGAAGAAGGGGGGGGAATCGTCGTTCTCATCATGGGAGGAGGTTGTGTGTGGATGTGTGGGGTATAAGCATAAGATTTATAGGGCGGAAAGATGGGGTGAATCCAGATCAACGAGAGTATGAGGAAAAGAAAAGAAAAGAAAAGAAAACAGAGAAATTGGGAAACGCCCGAAAACAAAAGAAAACAAACAAGAAAATATGTAATTTTAAAAAAAAAACCATCCGAAACACGGCCAAACCCCTATAAGAGGATCAGATAATTCGATGGCGCGATCCCTGTCTCTCCGTTCTGCTTCTTCGCCTGCCACCAGCGGCCGCTGACATCGCTGACGTCCAGGATCTCGTTCTTCGCGAACGAGATCTCGTTGACGTCCTCCGGGTTCGCGTCGTACGCGTAGATGGCCTTGGCGCGGTGGTTGTACTCGGTCGGCGGCGAGGGCTCGACGTCGACGGGAGCGGTTCCGCCGGCGGTGGCGGCGGAGGACGCCCGATACTGGCCCGACACCGGCGACGACGTCTCGAAGCCGTTGAGCTGCGCCGATGTGTACATCTGCGGCGGGTGGCTGGACGACGTGCTCGTGTGGGGGCGGCTGGCGCCGGCGTGGTGGGGCGAGAGGTGGCCCAGCGTCTTGCTGTCCTTGTGGAGCGCGAAGCTGTCGTGGTAGCCGCGCGAGACGTCGGGCGTCACTGAGCCGAAGTAGAAGATCCAGATTATCTGGCGGGGCAGCATCAGACCGGGCACGAGAGCAGGGAAAGGGGGGGGGGGGGGGGCGAACGTGGATAATGGACAGCAGAATGTGGCCAGCACCTGCGGCCTCCATGGTGGCCTTCTCGGAATAGACAAAGTTGTTGGCAGCGGAGCACGTGAACACCAGACCAGCGGCGAGCGATCCCACAAGCTGCAGCCGTCAGCACTGCGGGCACGGGCGGGCGGAGTTGTACGTACCGCAACATGGTATCTGTGCACCGCGTCGAGACAGACCACGATGGCCACCGACACTATGCACACCAGCTCGTACGTGATGGTCCACCACGCGAACTTGGGGAAGTCCTGGATGGAGCGGTCCATGTCGGCAAGGACCTGGGCCACGAACGCTATTAGCCAGGCAATCTGTTGATCGCGTTAGCCAGATCCGAGCACTGCCGTGGGCGAGTATATTTCCGACACCGATCCAGGCGCCGCAGCCGCGACGGCGATGGAGCCGCGGGTGCGCATCGCAGCGGAGACGGAAAGGGAGGAGGGAGGAGGAGGCTCACGAATCCTATCGAGATGGTCGCCAGAGCGACGGGTTCTCCGATGATGTTGCCGATGTCGAAACCGCCCGAGGAGCCGTATGGCCGACTGCTGCCCCGCAGCATTGACGGATCCTGGCCGTGCATTCTCGCACTCTTTTTTTTTTATATTATTATTATTACTCTTTTATCTTTCGCTTCTTTTTTTTTTTTTCTTTCCGGTTCGGTGGATGGCGGCGGACGAGGTCGAGCGCTGCAACTCTGCACCCCTGAGGCAAAGGAGAGTTCAGGCGTGCGGGCGAGGAGACGGGGGGGGAGTTTCTTCGGATTGTGGCTGTGGCTGTGGCTGGGACCGGGTCTGGCGCGCGAGCGAGGGAAAGGACGGGACGCGAGAAGGCGGCGACGGCGGGCGAAGGGAAGCGGTGGAGCGAAGGGACGGCGGCGGCGACGATGACGAGACGGGGGCGGAGAGGACGAGAGACTGCGAGGAGCACTTGGCCTGGCGGACGGGGGTGGGTGGTGGAGGAGGATGGGGCGAGCTGGCCGTGGTCGCAGCGACGGGTGGTGGCCGACACAGCGAGTAATTAGGTCGCAGGGGTGTGGCAGCCTTGGGGGGGTGGAACCCGGCGCAGCTTCGAGCAAGTCGAGTTCGGGGAGGCTTTCGGGAAGCAGTGGCGACGGGGCGCGTCGCGGATCCCCAGGACGGCGATCTGGACGCCTGCTGTCCGCCAGCTCTGCGGCGCCGACGCTGCGTCCGCTCCGCATGGGCGCTTTGCGTGCAGCCTGCCCTCGCGGCTGCTTTCGGCCCCGTCCTCCCGCTGCGAGGGCGCAGTCGGACAGTCGCCGGGCTGGCGGGCGCGGGTGCTCGGGGAGGGTTTCATTTGCCGTCCAGAACAGCAGGCACCACACGAGAATCGAGCGGAGGCAACGCGGGCCTTGCGCACCGGCCTTGCGATGCCCCGTCGGGCAGCACCTGCAGATGGGGGCGATGAGTGGCGCTGGGCGGTTACCCGGCCGTCGCTGCCGAGATGCACTGCACGCGCCGTCACTCGGCGGGATGCGTCGTCGGAAACGTGTCCCCGTCTGCATGGAGCGGAGCGCAGCTATCGCCGCCCGGCTCGCTCGGCTATTATTAGCAGCCAGCTGCCCTCTGTCTGGATATTTCTGCATATCTCTGCATATCTGCGTAACTATATAACCACTATATTCCGCAGTCTGGGGATGCGGTGCAGGAGAGCGCCAGCTGCAACTGCTGGTGTCTGACCGTGCCTGGCCCCGGGCGGTGTGCTCTACACAGGAACATACATTCACACACACACACACACACATACATACATACATACACTGGCAAAACAGGGGGTCCTTTTTAAACAGGCGGTGTCTGGTGGGAAACCATCGCACGACAGTTTATTTGGTTAAGCGTCCTCGCGGCATTTTCCGGCGGGGAGGTCGCGGTCTGCGAGTTCATATCCAGATATCTTGGATGATCCCGGGAAAGGGAACACTACTATGTACTCTACATATGCAAATGTGCCCTTTAATGACGCTGCATAGGCACACTCGTACTCGGGCTGCATCTCGTGTCGCCGAGTGCGACGTTTTTGGCGTGGTGCTGCGCCATATCTACAAGTGGATGGCTCGAAGTCCATATGTATGTTGCGAGTACATACTTTCGGCGATGAAGAAGGCTGGGCCGTTTTCTTGGTGTTTTACGGCCCCTTCTGGCGGTTGGACGTGGAGCCGTGAGAGCGGTTTCTGCTTGGGACGTATCTAGAGTATTATACGCGCAAGTATATATACTGTTGCTCGACGGTTGGAACCTCCTGCCCGTAGAACCCACCCACCTGTGGTTGACGTTGTGGATGTATTCTTTCATCATCGATTGCCTACGACTTACCTATAAACGTGGGCAGAATCCCAACTCTCTGGATATTGAGTTTCAGCTCAAGGGCTTGTCGGTTTCACGAAATAGAGTTGTCGGTTTCGAGGGTGTTGTGGGTAGCGAGTTGTAGTCGACGTGTAGAAACACCTCTTGTTGACCCCGTGATTCTCGTCGTAGGATCGTGAGGGTGAAGTATCGCTGCTTGTTGTAGTCTATGCACAGTATCCAAGTACCTACTCTCTGCACATCACGATCGCGCTCACGATGGCTCGGACTAAGAGTATCGACGATAAACTACAATGGCCAAAGAAGGGAGCGCCGTGAAAACGGTGTAGAGTGGAAAAAACGTGTGATTTCCCCTCAATTTTACACTTGAAAGAACAGGCGAGCTAGGTACCTAATAAGTAGGGGCACTTCTTCGGCTTCCCATGTCTCTCAATCATCCCGATGCGGTATTTACTTACTTACATGTTTTGCTGTGCGAAATACATATAGTAGGACTAAGTAAGTATCTACTTGTCGAATATGTAACCACATAAAAAAAAGACCCCCTTTTTTTACCGGTGTGCATACGTAGGTATGTACGTACATTCTACATGGCAAGAAAGAAAATGAAAAAAATGAAATGAAATGAAAAAAAGAGGGATCGTCATCGGCGGAGAGAGTATATCTAGCCGCGCGAGAGCCTCGACTCCTCCTCCCCTCTGCCGCGCGCGAGGCTCCATCGCAGCGTAGCTATCTACATCGAGACGCTAAGATGCTTAGCGCTGCTTGGCATGAGTGATCGTGGGTGAAGCTCTGCAGTCACGCGTCCGCCATAGCAATACCGTCTAGATACGTACATACCTGAATCGCCGTAACATCCTGAGTTTTCACCAGGATGACAAAGTTAAGGGTTTGAATCCATCCCCAGCTTACATACTATGTATATATGCAACTGCAGCCATCAAAGTAGATTTCCGGAACAAAGTCTCAGAAAGGCCACCTCTAGAATTAAATACACTAGAATAACTACATCATATGTAAGTAGTTTCGAGAACCGGGATCTAACTCCTCCCGATCCAGACTCGTTCTCATCTCCGCTTCCATCCTCTCTTTCGCTCTCGCTTCCCTCTCCCAGATCTCCATGTTTGTCGGAAAGTTTCCAAAGCGCGATGCTTCTCTTTCTTTACGTACAGCTCTCTCGTATTCGAACATCCAACTTCTCTGCCTTTTCCTTCAACTTCTGCAGCCTACTTGACTGCACCTCTTTGGACTTTGCTTGCAGTTCATCAGAATGCTGTTGTATTCTGCCTTACCTATGTAGGTATTGCGAGAAAAAAAAAAGAGAGGAAAAAAAACCCCAATTTTCAATTAGCGCCTTGGCATACACACCGTGCTGCGTCGTGCCAGGACTGGTAGGTATTGCATCTGTGACGAGGGCTCCCGTGCGAGATCACATGACGCAGCTACTCTAGGCATGCAGACGGGGGAAGCAAGCACGCATGTATAGTACATATTGGTATCGGATATATTGGTATCGAGTATATTGCTATCGAAACTGCACCAATCACACCCACACCAGCTTGACGCCCGGCTTCGCGCCGCCCTCCTCGACCGCGACCTCGACGTGGCCGCCGCGGGGCAGCACGACGGTGGCGCCGTCGATGCAGACGCGCCGGTGTGCCGCCTCCTCCTCGGCGTCGTCGACGGTGATCCTGAGCGCGGCGATCTTGCGGTACTCGACGGCGGGCAGGCCGACGTGGCTGCCGCCCGCGTAGGCGGCCTCCATGATGTCGAGCGCGTCCTTCGGCGTCTCGACGGCGGCGAAGTAGACGAGGTGGAGCGCGCGCTCGCCGGGCGTGCTGTGCGGGGAGATGGTCAGTCGCGCCTCGAGGTTGGAGCACATCGTGGCGAGGACGTAGAAGTGGCCGCTGCCGTGCTGCTGCTGCTGCTGCTGCCACTCGCCGCCGCGCTCGGTGCGGAACTCGACGACGCCGCGGTACGCGTGCATGTCCTGCAGACCCTTCCGCGCCGCCTGCTGGAACCGCTCGACGCCGACGCCGTCGCCGCGCAGCTCCTCGGCGTCGGCGACGAGCGACGCGTGGAACCCCCACGAGACGACGACGGCGCCGCGGGTGGAGCACACCTCCCCGCCGTGCGTCCACCGGGCGCCGGCGCCGAAGCGCGCCGCGAACGTCGGCAGCGGCCGCGGCGTGCCGAACAGCAGCGCGTGCAGCGCGGGATAGCCGCGGCTGCTGTGGTACGACGACGCGACGGCGTTGCCGGTGCCGAAGGGGAGCAGCGCGAGCGTCAGCCCGCCATCCGCCACCGCGTTGACGGCTTCGTGGACGCCACCGTCGCCGGCGAGGAGGATCACCGTGTTGTCGTCCGCCGTGGCCCCAGCGAGCGCTGCGACCGTCGACGTGATCGAGTCCGCAGCCGTCGTCCTGACTACGTCCGCCGCGACCCCGAGCTCGGAGAGCAGCGGCTCGAGCACCGACTCCCAGTACCGGACCGCTCCGCCGCCGCCGGACGTCGTCGACACCACCGCCGTTACCCGCGCTGCCGCCAGGTGCGCCGGCAGCGAGCGCAGCAACAGCCGCGACACCAGCTCGTCCGGCGGGTGCGAGATCTGCGTGCGCAGGAGCTCGTCGTCCGAGACGTGGTGCACCAGCGTGTACGTGTCCGCGTACGGCGTCGGCAGCAGGCAGATCAGCTGCGACTGCGGGATCGTCGTTGCCGGATCCCCGCCGGCGGGCGTCACCGTTAGAGCTCCGGAGGAGAAGCGAAAGGCTACCGGGTGCGAGGAGAAGGTGGAGGTGGGCATGGCGGCGGTTGGCGGACCGTTGGTGGTGTTGGTGGTGTTGGTGGGGGAGGGGAGCTGGATATCCGGCGGAGGCAGCGATGCTGTCATCAGCTGCCTTGATTGTATCACCTGGCCCGTGATCACGCAATGTCCTGCAGTCATGGCAAACGTCTTGTGATCTCCAACCTGCTCCCAGCCAGAACTCTAGATATCAAGACATCATAATCAAGTACCTAGGTGCTCGGTTGTCATACACATCGGCCCATCTTGTCTAACGAAACCAACAGATATATCGTGCGTTGCAACGACCTCTTCCAAACGCCGCAGAAAAGAAGAAAAAAACGCAGGCAGTTGAAAGGAAAAAAACGAACAAAAAAAACAAAAAAAAATGCAAACCCCTCTAGTGTTTGACATTGTAAAATATGTTGAGACTCAGACAGGTAATCATGACAAACACGCCGTAGCACGTGAGGCCCAAAGCGCCCCGCCGCAGCATCTTCTCGCCCCAGGTCTCGTGCTGCGTGGCCGCTTCGGTATCGTTCTCTTCGTCGTGCACCTTGAGGAGGTGTCGGTTGTCGGAGTCGGGGCTCGATATCTTCCAGTAGAACACGCCTGGCAGGATACTGAGAGGGGACACACATCAGCAAGGAGGAAAAAGGGGTGAGGGGGAGTAGGGACGACGCACAAGCTGATCGCGGTAGAACCGGTGCTACCAACATAGGCCAGAACGGTCTCCAGGTTGCCGACGCTCATCGCGGTAATGTATGTGCCCACGATCAAGATGGTGCTGATCACCGCAAACTTGATGTCGCTCATCTCCACGGCCCGGCCAGCGATGGCGACACTGTGGACCCGGCGCGGTCGCCACTTCAGGACGTTGTCCACACTTCCTCTGCAGGGGTGCAGCTGCAGCGGATACGAGAACATGACGAGGATCACGATGGCCGCGCAGCCGACAGTCGATGCCAGCGTGCTGGAATACTGCGCGATGATGTTGCCGCCAATGTGGTCGCCGAACGAGAGGTAGCCGGTGATGGCGACAAGCAGGTAGATGCCCGCTGAGGAACTGATGGAGGTCACAACGACACTGAGCATAGACTTGTGGCTGTTGTCTTCGATTTCGTTCACGATCGCGAACATCTAGCCGGCCAGCAGTTAGCGGACGAGCCCACGCCAGGGCCTGCCGAGCGAGGCCTTACGTTTTGGTGGCATGTGTAAGCAAAAACCACGACGGGGAACGTGCTGAGGGCCTCGATGGGACCAGCCCACCGGATCGGATGGATCTCGCCCCGTCCTGCTATCGTGTCCCCGACGAGGTAATGTGCCACCACGATTATGGTGAGATATCCAATCGATACTAGGGCGATAAACGACGTGTACTTGAGCGAGTCCAGCCGGCGGAGGAAAGACAGCGGGATCAGAACGAGCCTGCAGCCGTCAGTCACGGAAGAAGAAGCCTCGGGGGATGTGGCCGGGCGAACATGAAGACGGTGATCCAGAAGTGCCTGTCCTGCATGAAGTCGAACCCCTCCGGGTCGGTGCCGAGCCCACGGACGACCTGGGGCATCAGGTCTCCGATGATGATGAGATACGACACGGCCACGCCTGGTCCGGATTAGCCCCCAATGTTTGTTCCGCTGCACGTGACGCGCGGAAACGGGGCGTACCGAAACACTTGATGGCGATAGCAGCGTCGAACAGGACAGCCGCGTTGGGGTACGTGAGCTGGCTCAGCGCGAAGAAGCTGGAGGTTCCGCGCTCGACATACTTCGAGCACCTCGCCTGCAGGTACAGGCCGAACCCGGACGTGAAGCCGGAGAACACGATGACGAGAACGCCGAGCACCATTCCAAACTGGCTCATCGCGTGCGGCATCGCGAGAACTCCAGCTCCAATAACTAAACCGCGTTCCGGCAAGGTAAGCGCGCGTCCATCGCTCAGCCACTCCGTCTCCTGGGGTGGTGGGGGGAGAACCGACTCGTGTTGAGCAGATTCACCACGCTGCTCGTCCAGGTTGCTTGGCCAAGGTGCACCTTGCTGTTCCGTCGCCGCCTGGGGAACAATGTCTGTCAGCGTCACGCCCGACCCGACCATGCACCGGCAGCCCGGTAGCCGTATGTGCACCCACCTAGGCGTGCCAAAAGCCGGACTGGGTGCCGAGACCGTCGTCCCGCCATCGGGATCGGTCTGGCTGATGGCGGAATAGCTCTGCGACGCCATAGCTGCGATGCGCGTGGTACTGGCGCGGCTGGAGTGAGACTCCCTCGAGGAGTTGATTCAGGGCACCGTATGCTGTAGCACAGGGACGTCGTGACTTCTGACCGCCGTAGGTCACGATCGAGAGGATCACTGTGGACGGTTCCGGGACGTCGGGAGTTTCTCGCGGGCTGGGCAAAGTAGTGCGTGAATGCTGGTAACGAGCGTGAGGTGGACAGTAGCGATCTTTGGGGGGGGCGACGAGCTGATTACTTATGTGTTGGGGGGGACGCTGTGCAAAGAGTGATGGGTAACTGTACGTAAGACGGAGGTAAGTTCGACCTGTGCAGTGTAGAGTAGAGAAAGTGGTGCGTACTCTAGAGATGTGCGTATGTAAGTATGGTATGTACTCAGGAGAAAGAAGGAATTCACATTACGTTTTGGAGATGCAGGCATCGGAAGCGCCAAGCCAGCGGGCTGCCATGCGCGTGGGTGCTTTGGGGGCCCTTCCGTCTGCCCAACAACGGACTACTACAGTGTCACCCGGCCTTGCATAGAACGGCTCGTTGCGATTATTCCCCACTCTTGCACGATCCACAGACGAACAGCACACCACTCTCGCACACGACCATGAATCCAAGCCAACTGGATTGGTCGGCCATCACGACGCCGCTCACGTCGCACCGGGCGCAGCTCGTGCTGACGGCGGTCGCATCCGGCGTCGCTGTCGGCACCACGCTCCTCGCTTTCCAGTCGGCCCGGCAGAGCCAGAAACTGCGGGACATCAAGAGCTCCATCCGGTCACGGGACGATGCCGCCACCGCCGTGTGTAGCCGTCCGAAACCCCCTCGATGCGACGAGCGGCCGGGAAACGCTGACTCTTTAGCTTACCGAATACGGGGCACCAGCCACCAGCTCCAAGCCGCGGGCCGAGCCAGACGTGGAACTCGCAGCGAAGGCGAGACGGGGCGACTGGGACGAAGGTATGCCGTCTGTACATAGCCCCCCCCCCCCGCCCCTTATCCCCCCTCCTGGCCCGTGTGCTGAAGGAAAGGCCGAGCAGACTTGGTCCTCGAGCAGCTCGCGCGCAATCGAGTGTTCCTTGGCGACGACGGCCTCGGGAAGGTCCGGGACGCCTTCGTGGTCGTCGTCGGTTGCGGCGGGGTGGGCTCCTGGACGGCGACGATGCTCGTGCGCTCGGGGGTGGGGAAGGTCCGACTAGTGGACTTTGACCAGGTCACCTTGTCTTCGCTGAACCGACATGCGGTTGCTACGCTGGCGGATGTGGGCACCCCCAAGGTCCTGGCGCTGCGGAAACACCTGGAGCAGGTTGCGCCGTGGGTCGAGATCGATGCGAGGAACGAGCTGTGGAATCGGGAGAACGGAGAGGCGCTGCTGGCCGGAGCCCCGACGTATGTCGTCGATGCCATCGACAACATCGACACGAAGGTGGAGTTGCTGCATTTCTGCCACTCGCGAAGCATACCCGTGATCTCCTCCATGGGTGCCGGATGCAAGAGTGATCCTACCAGGGTTCGTCTCCTCCACGAGACCTCAATCGAGCTGACCGCAAAAAAAACAAATACAGATCAACATCGCCGACATCTCCGAATCCAATGAAGACCCCCTCTCCCGTTCCACGCGTCGCCGGCTCCGGCAGAAGGGCGTCGCCACGGGCATCCCAGTGGTGTACTCGCTCGAGAAGCCCGGCCCGGGGAAAGCGGCACTCCTGCCCCTCGCCGAGGAGGAGTTCTTGAAGGGCAAGGTCGATGAGTTGAGCGTGCTGCCATCGTTCAGGGCGCGGATCCTCCCCGTACTCGGTACCATGCCGGGCTTCCTCGGACTGTGCGCGGCGAACCATATCCTGACCCACATCGCGGGATACCCGATGGAGTACTCGAAGGGGAAGAACCGGACGAAGCTGTACGAAGACATCCAGGCGCGTCTCGCGGGCCAGGAGAGTCGGCTGCGTGGGAACGCCGTGGGGCTGCGATTGGCGCTGACCGAAGCGGACATCGGATACCTCGTCGAGGAGGTGTTCAAGGGGAAGAGCGTGGTGTCCGACTACCCCACGAGACTGCTGCTGACTCGCTGGCTGCCACTGCCCTTCTGCCAGAAGGAAGAGGGATTCTGGGGCGAGGACGACCACCGGCTGGCAATCGGCGACGCAGTGCTGATGACCAAGGAGGAGGTGAAGAAGCACGAACAGGAGGTTCTGATCAGCCGCAAGTCGCCGGAGGCTGTGTGGGGCAAAGAGGTGGTGGAGAAGGTCAAGCGACGGTTCGAGGAAGAGGCGTTCTACGCAAAGTACCGATAGATCGGGATGTCAGAGAGTAGACTAGACTGTATTACTACGCCACGCCACCTCTCCTCCTCCTCCTCTTCGCTCACAGCTTCTCACTCCCAACGCGTTCATCCACGTGCCACGACAAAAAAATAATACTGCAACCACCCTCAAACGCGCTCTTCACAGTCCTCCAGCTCCCGCCTCATCGGTCCTCCAGTTCCGCTCGCTTTCTGACGACCGCCCTCTCGACGCGTGCCGTGCGCTCGTCCCACTCGGCAAAGCAGTCGTTGACGCCCATGACGCCGAGCCTGTACCAGCCCTCGAGCGCGTCCACGGACCTTCTGCGCAGCTCCGCGATCCTCGCCTCCTGTCTGCGCTGCGCCTCCTCGGCGCGCTGGAGGCGGGGGAGCAGCGCGACGAGGCGGGCGCTCTCCGCAGGCGCGGGGACGGGGGTGTCGCCTATGGCGCTTAGCTGGGACGCGACGGCGGCGAACTCGGGCGCGGCGGCGAGGACGGTAGCGGTCTTCGCGTGCGCATCCGGCTCTCCGCCCGTCATCAACATCGTCGTTGTCGTCGGCGGCGGCGGCGGCGAGAACGCTTCCGGAAACTTTGCGTCTGCAACACGCATATTTATTTAATTTAGCGCGGAGGAGGGGGGGGAATGGAGACGGACGGAGCTGGAGTATCTCGGCCACAGTCCGCGACTTCGCCTGTAGCCGCTGCAGATCCGTGTGCAGTGCCTGGATGCGCACCCGGATCGGCCGCTCGCTGCCGATGGTCGGCGAAGGCGGCGACGGACTGCCCGTCAGCACGAACTCGAGACGCGAGAGCCGCGTCGAGAGCGCGTGCAGCGTCTTGGTCGTCGTGCCGGTTGCGTCGGACATCGTGGGTGGGTGGTGAGCGGCGGTGGGAGCTGGAACTGGAGCTGGAGCTTGGCGGTGCTCCAGTCGTGTCGGTGGTGGTCGCGGGCGTGGTGCGGTGGTGGCTGCATAGATTGGTGCGTAGTAGTTACAGGGTCGGTGCGCGCGTTTCATATGAGCGTGGCCCGGGCGGCACGTCTTGGGTTATGTACCTGGACGGCGGTACGTATGGACCGGGTTGGCTGTGGTGATTGATGTTGGACTTGGAGACCAGCATTCTCTACATATCCTCGCGCCCAGTGCTCAGACACGGCTCAAAGCTGTGCGCGAAAAGAGGTTCCCCTGCAGCGGTACGAAGAAGAAAAAAAGGGAAGCAAAAAAATCCCATGTATTTCAAAACCCCCCATCCCCCCCCAAAAAAAAGAAAAAAGAAAAAAGAAAAAAAGAATCAGTAAGCACTTATGTATCTAACCCATTGCAGAAATGACACAACCCCAAAAAGAAAAAAAGAAAAAAAAGAAACCCCCGCCCCGTCCCGTCTATGTACACGCCGGATCTTTTTTTTACAGTGAAACCCAAAGAATCATGCCTGGTGGTTCTATTGCTGACTCCCAACCTCCGGCTCCTTGGGCTCGACTATCCGCTCGGCATCAGGTTTCCACGAGCCTGTGGGACGAACGAGTCAGCACGGCATTTCACTCACGTGTAGAAGGGTGGGTGAGACGGACCTTCGAATTCGTGCTTGACGAACGCCATAGGATCATCGACCGGCCCGGCGCCGCTGTGCCCGATGCCGGGGGAGAAGCTGGTGATGGGAAGCACCGCGACATCGCCGACCTTCTTCGAGTTCCTCATGCCGGTAAAATCCTTGAACGTGATGTTCCCGGTCGACCCGGTGGTATCGAAGAACTCCGGATCGTTGAAGTAGGAAAAGACGGCGTCGGTCCAGACGGCTGGGCCGGTCCACTCCACGACGCCCTCGTGGCTGGGCTTGAGGTTTCCCTCGCGCTTGCGCTTGAGCGTTTCCGCTGTGATGTTCGTGACGATGTCCACCAGCACCGGGTGCCCAGGCTTCGCCTTGATCGTCCATTGGCAGAATTGGATGCGGCGCGAGTACCACCTGGCCCAGTCCGCGCGGTCGGGATCCGCCTCGATTCCGATCACTAGCCCGACGGACTTGAGGCCGAGGGGTTCCGGGACCCATTCAGTGGTTGGCTTCAGAGCGACGGTGTCGATGTCCGTGTACACTCCGCCACGCGCGAGCAGGATCAGGTACCGGAAGAAGTCGGCCTTGAGGATCGGGAGAGGCATGGAGAGGTACGCCTCCAGCACGTCCGGGATGGCCGAGTAGAGCAGCCGGATAAGGTGTTCGGCCACATCGTCGGTGATGACCTGAGTACGCCGCAGTGTTAGCCTGACGGTGCCCGACTAGCCGCGGTGACGACGAACCTCGTGAACGAAGGAGGGGTGTTTTTCGGTCCAGCTCGCTTCGGCGATACGGAATTTTTCCTCGAATTTGCCGCTGCCCGGGGTGTATTTCCAGGTCTGCCAGATGTACGCTGGAAACTTCGACGAGACCTTGTACGGGAAGTGGTAGGCGAGCTGTTTCTTGAGGGGGAAGTTCTGGATCGTGGCGAGCGCGAGCTTCTGCTGGGCCTTTACCGCTACGGAGTTGACCTTGGGAACGACGGGATCGGGCTGGGTCTTGACCGGCGGTGCGGAATTGGGTGATTGATTCGTTTTCACCTTCGGCGCCTGCAGCGGCGCCGGGGATGCCGATGCGCGCTGGGCGTGTATCGACGAGTGTCGAGGGTACAGCACGAAGATTATGAACAGCAGAACCGCTGCCATGACCACTGCTCTCCGAAAGGTGGCCATCGTAGCTGCAGTTCGTCCGAAGGGATCTCTAGCAGCTGGAGGGCAGCGACGGGCGGGGGGGGGGGGGGGGGGGGGGGGGGGACGGAGGTCACGACGGGGTTCGTTCGAGTCGCACTCAATTCTCTGCGTGCGAGATCTTCGAAGGATATGCGTGGACGTAAGTTGGGGAAAGTTGTTGGCCGGCTGTCCACAACTTTATATAGCGTTTCTAGCGCCGAAAAGCCTAAAGCCTAAGGAGGAAAAAGCCCCTTCAGCTGTCACTAGATAGCACGCCCCAGGAGCGAACTAAAGACGGATGTAACGTAGCGTGTGCGGCGTTTCCAGCCGTAGCTGATCACAGTGCTTTTTTTTTCTTCTGCTATGATCTATGCACGAGAGCGGTCCTCCCGCGGGCCTTGCTCAATGGAGCCGAGAGGCTTTTTTTCATTCGACTGCAACCAGACGAGGATCGAACGAGCCAAAGCAATTTCCCTTCGAAGAGGATATTATTGGGGGGGGGAGAGGCGGAGGAGGAGGTGATGAGGCGAGAAGGGGTGGGGAGAGAGACTGCACGAAGAGAAGGAATCAACGAAAGAAGGGAGAGCAGAAGACGGAGAAGACGAAGACGGAGAAGACGAAGAAGAACAAGCAGACAAGCAGCAGGAGAAGCCTCGTCCAGAGGGTCGATCGCGACAGACTGCGGCGGAGAACAGAGGGCACTCTACAAACCGGTCGAATGTGAACTGGGGATGTAGCCATTACGCGTCCGCGTATGTAGCCTGCAGCACAGCGGTGGTACCACATCATATCTATGTAAGCCTGCGGCCGCCTGGTTGGGGCCGTTGGAACTTGCCGCTCACAAGCCGCACGCTGTTTAAAATAGATTGCATGGCGATACATGCTCTCGGGTACGACACACCTTCTCCTCTCCTCCTTGTCGCTTTCGATTTGGGGGATCGCACCGCACACCCAGCAAAACTTCAAACCCGCCATCCGAGAGGCAATCAGCAGTGCAGACCACGACAATTTCTCAAAGGAGCAGCCAGTAACTATGTACCTGGTTGCGCCTCAGCTGTTTGCCAAGCGTGGGGCCCGCTTGGATCTCCTCCGCGTGCTGCGTGTCCGTCAACCTCCTTTCTGAGTGCTGGTATGTACTTAATGGCCCCGCCCGATCTCGCAGCTTTCGGTGAGTTTCTTCAACGGACGTAAACAGGCAATTCGCGAAGCTTTGTGTGTGGCACATAGCATAGCTATCGAGAGAGCAGCCCTGGGCTGGCAACGTGCTTGGACGCTTGGAGAGGAGCTGCATCGTGCGGATATCTACGGTTTTGGCGATGTCGCTGATGCCGGAAACAGGGGATATCACTACAAAGCTTCAGAGTAGATGTCTCCGAATGCGTCCGTGGCCGGCGCTCCGACATGCACAGGGGAACGCCCAGCACCTATACAGATACCAAAGAGACAAACGACCGACCGTTGTCTCCGGTGCAGATGCTTTTTCAGGTCGACGCGGATGCTACACGGATGGCGACTGCGAGTGGTTGCAGCGAACCGGCTGGTCGGAGAGCCTTGCACACCTTGCGGCCCTTATCGGTGCCTCCATGCATGGCGAGACTGCAGCTGCCAGTCGCCGGCTGCTCACGTAAACCGACGTCCGCACAGCCGTCCTCACTCACGAATCACCATCCGCAGCAATGGGGCCATCCGGCAATAATGTGCGTCACCGGATCTTCCGTCGTCTTGCGTGCCAAAGTCCGCTTGGGCGGTACCAAATAACTCCGTACCGACGATACGAGGCACGCATGTACCAGGTACTCTGCTCCAGCGATACCGGCGTCCGTCCCAAGCGTCCGCCACATGGCATTTCGGCCGGAATGCGGAAGGCCTCCCATCCTGGTCGCTACACGTCGCGCGTCCACACGCTTCTGCTCGACCAACCACCATCGGCGAGACATAGCACGTGTCTGTGTACTGCGCCTGCAGACCGTATCTCCGGCCCGGACAATCTACTGGTCCCCGTGAAGCCGAAGTCGAAGATTGGCCGCTGCCCTCCATCAATAGCAAACTCGGCCTCCAGGGCTGCAGTCAGAACTGTAACCGTCGATCGGTGTCAGTCCGAAGCGTTTGCCCACCACTCCGCAGGTGCAAAAGTAGGTGCCCCGTGCCGATCCAAACAATCTACGGCACGTTCCAGGTTGCAGCTGACACGCAGAACAGGTCGAATCATACCGCGATGGGATGTCCGTTTCGAACATTCCCCTGAAACACGAGCGGAAGAAACCACTCGATATGTACATACCGCCATTGCCTGCCTCCGCTCCTGCATCCCCGGCCGCCGAACGCATCTTCACACATCTCCTTCGCTCCTTGCATGCGCACGCGACAGTTCGATTGTACGGGCCAGCGAATGAGGGGAAGTGGTACCTATGTACATACACAACACACCGTCATCGCCGCCATCGTGCTACACTTCCTTTCCTCGGTGTTCGTTCGTGCGAACCGACAACGGCGGGAGGGAAAGCGGGGCGGCGAAGAATGGACTGCTTCGGGTTAGCTGCCGGAGTAGGTAGGTGCCACCCGGAGGGCGGCAGTACACAGCGGCGGATATCCGCCCCGCCCGCTGCCGGAGAATTGCGCCGATCGGCTGGCGTTGGAGGGTTCCGAGCTTGTGCGGAACGGATGGAGGCCAATCCGCGTCTGGGTTCGGGACTGCTTGGAGAACCCCCGTTGCGCACGATGTTGCAAGCGAGTGAGTACGGCACGGCACGGCTACCCTTCCGGGGGGCATGGGGTTCGGGTTCTGGTCTCTTTGCTATATCTGCCCGCTCCGAAGCCCGCGAAACCGACACCGACGCCGCAGTTTGTCCGATACGCTGATGTGCTTGGTGCGATTCGGTCGACCGGTTTCCCCCGCGAAGTCGGTCTCTGATCCTCCGTCCTTGCTCACGATATCTACCGGTGCTATACACGCTGGCATGCCCATGATGGGACGTGCACATCGCGGCAACCCGTTCCCGCGTCTGCTCCACGCATTCGTTGCCGCAAACTGCACTCCGCGTGGACTTTTCGAAAGCATCCAGAAAACCCGGCTTCGCCGTGCACGATGCAGCACCCGGTTTCGCGTCTCGTCTTCCATGGCGGTGTGACTGGCAATGATCCCGTCGTCGTCATCGCTGCTGCTGCGCCCACCCAGTGCCGAACCGGATCAGCAGACACCGTTTCTGGGTCGGATTGCCGGGCAGGCGGGCTTGGGTTCGTCCTGCGCACGGGGTCCGGCAGGTGGGTAAGATGCAGGTGTCCCCCCCCCTCTGCCTGAGCACACATGTACGTTTAACGTTGTTCGCGGCAGCGGACGGGTTGTGGTTAAACGTGGGCGCGCGTGTGGGAAGTGCAACCCGAGTCCACCCTGGGTCGGGAAGGCAGAAAACTGCAGGTACCCGTTTCATCTGCAGGCGAGTGCGCAGAATTTGGGTTTTCGGCGGACGAGACGAGAAAGAAAAGGGGCGCTCCTCGACGCCCGGAGTGCATGCCGCCCCCTTCGGAAGAACATGCGGCGGAATAGCCAGGGACATATGGAAAACGGGCATCGGAGATTGGCGGTTCTATCCGGTATCTGCGGATAATCGCCCGTTGATCCGGTAGGAAGAGAGGATCTGGAGGTGGGAAGGGATCGCCCGCCAGACAGATGCACGGAATACGAAGACACTCGGTCCCGTCGTGGCCGTTTCAGAGAAATAGGGTGCTAAGATTGCACAACTCGCTTGGTCTGAGAGTGTTATGGTTTTAATCCGATTAAGCTTTCATCACGACTCCGTGGCGCAACGGTAGCGCGTCAGATTCCAGACCTGAAGGTTGCGTGTTCAAATCACGTCGGGGTCAATGTGTATGTCTTCAACCGTTGAAGGTCCTTCCTTGGCTGAAGAGGTTTTTTTTTTTTTTTTTTGCGTGTGGGGTTATAGCGGAAAGAGGGGTGGGGCTTGGTGGGGGGGCGGCGGGTCCTTATCTACCTTGGAGAGATTTGAGAGAAACAGCATCGGAGGAGAACATACGAATACCTACCTGGTTGCTGGGCTGTTGTAGCTACTATCGCGAACGGATCTCTGTCAGCCATTGAATCGAGGGAATTCACAATCTCCCACTGCGCAACGCCGCCATCCTTGATATGCTGATCCCATCGATTGTCGTCGGGATCGCCGGCAGCAAACCCAGAGTCAGGGAAAAGCACGCTCTAGACCGCGGAATCCGAGTAAGCGACTGGCGTGCGTTATTCAGCGAGCTGGAGCAGCAGCAGACTTCCCAGCAGCTGGCGAGACCGACGTTCCTCGAGCTTCCATGGTGATGCTCCCTCGTATTAGCTTCCATGGTGGATGCTCCCTCGTATTACATAGCGGATCCGTGCTTTTGGTGGGGTGTCCGTTTCCTAGCCTGCAGCGCTCAAGTGGTATGAATTTCCGCCCCCCCCGCACCCCTCCCCTCCTTCTACATCATTCCCCACACCCCTCCTCCCCTCAACCATCTCCGCACCTGTCGATTCTCCCTCAAACCATCTCGCCCCTCGTCGAGCCCCGTCCGCCCTTTCGTTCACCGACACTAAACTAACCGCACCAACATGGCCAAAGCTGGTAAGTCAATTCGCTGCCCTTTTCTGTCCTGTCCTGTCCTGCCCGTCGCTTTACGTCGCTCCCTGCCGCGCCGGATGGAGGTGCTGGAATGCGGCTGTCGGTTGGCGGCTGCTGGAACGGAGATGCGCGCAAAGACACAACGAAGGGCAAGGTGGGCGGAAGCAGAGGGCCAAGGTCTTTATAGTTGCCGCTGGTTGATGTGCGGATGTCCGTTCCATGCACGGCCGCCCTGCTGCATTCGCCAGACACCTTGCTAGCACTCACACCTCCCCGCTTGCTTCCGGCACCCTTTCCTCCTCACGCTCCTCTCCCGCGCTGCGCAAGCGGTAAATGACCTCGGGGCTCCGCAGTTGCTGTCGTCCGCGGAGACTCCGGTGTCTCCGGCACCGTCAAGTTCTCCCAGGAGAGCGAGAACGCCCCTACCATCATCGAGTACGAGATCCAGCACGTCGACGCCAACGCCGAGCGTGGCATGCACATCCACGAGTTTGGCGACAACACCAACGGCTGCACGTCCGCTGGTCCCCACTTCAACCCCTTCGGAAAGACTCACGGCGCCCCCTCCGACGAGAACCGCCACGTCGGCGACTTGGGCAACATCAAGACCGACGACCACAAGGTTGCCAAGGGACGGATCGAGGACCACCTCGTCAAGCTGATTGGCCCCCAGAGCGTCTTGGGCGTGAGCATCACCCGGCCCGGTCCGGGGCCAATGCCGAGACTGACTGACGAGTTGCAGAGGACTGTCGTCGTTCACTCGGGCACCGATGACCTCGGAAAGGGCGGCCACGAGCTGTCCGCTACCACCGGAAACGCCGGCCTCCGCCCCGCCTGCGGTAAGTCATATCGACTCCCCGTCTCACCGTGCGGGGACCCGACTGATATCTGGCCCTAGGGGTCATCGGAATCACCGGCAACTAAGTTTGCTGGACGCATCGGTCGATCGCTCGCGTTGGATGATTCGTGTTCATGATGTGTACTGCTCGGCGAGAAGTGCCTGATAGCGGAAACAAATGACGGAAACAAACCTGATGTCTTTGCTTCCCATTGCCGTGGGTGTCTGCCCGCGATCTAGCTCGGAACCTGTGAAGCATCTAGACAGAAACCGACTCACCAGGCTCGAGGGGGCTCCAAGCCGGCTGAAATCGAGCGGTTCTTCGCTTAAAGCCGTGCTTGGAAAACCTTCTAGTATCGAGACAGCGCTTTGCCCCCGCAGTTATGCATACTTGAAAAGTATGTATGTGGGTCCAGCTGCCAAAAAATCCACACCCAAGTCTTACGCGAGTGGTAGCCGCATGTGGCGCTGTGGCAAAGACACCTTGCTGCCACCAGCTCCATATTATGTGAGATCGAATGATAGTTTCCCTTGTAGCTACTTCTTCGCCACAAAAGACACGTATCCATCGGATGAAGTAGATACATAGCTGAAATGGGTTCGTTCGCATCGTGGGGCAAGTCGCGTCCACGGGGCTCTGTTGGGCAGTGTTCGCGTTGCAACCCTTTTCTTGTGTCTCACATTTTCAGGAACCCTGCCCGTTCACGTCAAACCCGACACCTATGCCATAACCTCCATCTTACACCTCAACTTTTCCGCTTCAGCGCTCCTTCTCCATCTCTCCTCCCACTCCCTCTCCCGACACTGCTCCTCCTCTCGCCACAAACTCGATTGTAAGAACAAACCCACCTAACCACGCGCGACTCGTCCACAATCAGAGGTACGCCGCTGTTGCTTCGACTCTCCCCATTCCCCAAACTTTCTTTCCCCTTTGCTGACAGGCTCCTTTCCCATAGCACCAAAGCTGCTTGCTCAACCGTGCCCCGTTAACTTTTCCCGCACCGCACGCTACCCGCCGGCCCATCGCTCCAATAGTAATGGCTCTCCTCGCAAAGGTCAAAGCTGTCACCAGCGGTGACACCCTGGTCCTCAAGTCCAGCAAGTCGAACGCCGAGAAGACCATAATGCTCGCCCACGTTGCGGCGCCGCGCTTTCGCCGCGAGGGTGATGAGGTACATACATACATACATACATACATACATACGCATCAATCGAACCGATCCTCGAGCTTTGGCGCTGACGTTTTTTGGTGTTTGTGTGTTTGTAGCCTCATGCGTTTCAATCCCGCGACTACTTGCGCAAGCTCGTCGTCGACAAGGATGTGCAGTTCACCGTGCAACCCGCTTCCAACTCGGGCCGCGATTACGGACTCGTCTTTCTCGCCGATGGTCGCTCGCTCCTGGAGGTTCTCGTCTCCGAGGGCCAGGTCAGGCTCCGTGACGACTCGCACAAGGGTGAGAAGAATGCGCTTGTCGAGAAGCTCCGCGTCAGCGAGGAGCAGGCGAGGAACGCCGGAAAGGGCATCTGGAGCACTACCGACGATGGCTATATCGACGCTCGATACGACTTTCCCATTAGCGCGCAGAGCTTCCTGGAGGAGCACAAGGGAAGTCAGATTACTGGTGAGTTTCTTGTTTGATTCGCTATCTTGTTGGTTTGGTTTGGTTGATTGGGAAGCTGATCCGCTTGTCATCGCAGCTATCGTTGAACGGATCATCTCCGCCGACAGGTTCTTAATTCGCATGATCATCAGCCCCAAGCTGCACCAGCAGCTTGTTATCCTCCTCGCCGGTATCCGTGCCCCTCTCTCTACCCGCATGGACGCCAACCAGATGATCACCCCCGGCGATGAGTACGGCGATGAGGCCAAGGACTTCGTCGAGGCCCGCCTCCTCCAGCGCACTGTCCACGTCATCCTCCTTGGAGCCAGCCCTCAAGGCCAACTCGTCGGTTCGGTCTTGCACCCTGCTGGAAACATCGCGGAACACCTTCTTGCCCGGGGTTACGCCAGATGCGTGGACTATCACAGCGGTTTGCTCGGGGCCTCCTCGATGGCTAGACTGAGGGATGCCGAAAAGTATGCGAAAGACAAGCAGCTTCGACTCTTCAAAGACCACGTCCAACGGAGAAAGGAGACTGGCAGCGAATTCGACGCGGTGGTCTCGCGTATCCTCAGTGCGGATACCATCTTTGTGAGGAACAAGGCTGGCGCTGAACGAAAGCTGAACCTTTCCAGCATCAGACAGCCCAAGCCGTCGGACCCGTCCCAAGCGCCCTTCCAGGCTGATGCCAAGGAATTCCTGCGCAAGAGGCTCATCGGCAAGCACGTTCATGTCAGCATCGATGGAAAGCGGCCTGCACAGGAAGGCTACGACGAGAGAGAGACGGCTACTGTCACTTTGGGCGACCAGAACATCGCACTCCTCCTGGTTGAGAACGGGTGCGCTTCCGTTGTTCGCCACCGGAAGGATGACACCGATCGGTCTCCAATCTGGGACAGTCTCGCTGCAGCCGAGGAGGTTGCCAAGAAGGAGGCGAAGGGCATGTATTCTCCGAAGCCCCCTGCGTCGGCCAAGATGGCCGAGGCATCCGAGTCCCTGCAGAAGGCCAAGGCCTACCTGTCCTTCCTCCAGCGCCAGAAGAGGGTTTCCGCTATCGTCGACTTTGTTGCTTCCGGTTCGAGGTTCAAAGTGATAATTCCTAAGGAGAATGCACGTCTCACCTTCATTCTGAGTGGCATTCGGTGCCCGAGAACCGCAAGGAATGCGCAGGAGCAGTCTGAGCCCTTCGGCCCGGAAGCACTGGATTTCACTTCCAAGAAGTGCATGCAGCGTGACGTCGAGATCGATGTCGAGGACATTGACCGCGTTGGTGGTTTCATCGGCACCATGTACATTAACCGCGAGAACATGGCCAAGGCACTCGTCGAGGAGGGACTCGCCAGCGTCCACGCGTATTCCGCCGAGAAGATGGGACATGCCAACGAACTCTTCGCGGCCGAAAACCGAGCGAAGGCTGCGCACAAGGGGATGTGGCACGACTGGACTCCCGAGCAGGATGCTGCCGAGCAAGAGGATAGCACCACGGGCTATGCCGCCAAGAACGAGATCGTCATCGAGCGGAAGAAGGACTACCGCGACGTCGTCGTCTCTCACTCTGACATCCTCGGAAACCTGAAGCTGCAGCTTATCGGTCCGGGTACTGCCGCCCTCGAGGAGCTGATGCAGTCTTTCCGCGCGTTCCACATCCAGCTCGCCAACAACAAGCCCCTCGAAGGCCCCCCCAAGGCCGGCCAGCTCGTTGCTGCCAGGTTCACTGAAGACGAGGTTTTCTACCGTGCCAAGGTCCGCCACGTCGATCGTGCCGCAAAGGAAGCCGAGGTCCTCTACGTCGACTATGGCAACTCGGAGAAGATCCCGTGGAACCGCATGCGTCCTCTTGCCCCTCAGTACTCGGCGGATCGTCTCAAGCCCCAGGCCGTCGACGCAGTCTGGTCATTCATCAAGTTCCCCCCCGACAGCTTGTACGCCGAGGACGCATTCGACTTGGTAGCCAACCTAACCACTAACCGCCAGCTCGTCGCCAACGTCGACCACGTTAAACCAGACGGCTCGCTCATGGTCACCATCTTCGAGCCCGACTCCTCCGTTGGTGGTGCCAGCATCAACCGCGAGCTCGTCGCCGCCGGTCTCGCCTACGTTCCCTCGAAGATGGAACCTGGCCTGCGCAACGCCTACGCGGACGTCATCGCCGACCTCGAGAAGACGATGAATGAGGCTATGAACTTGCACCTTGGAATGTGGAGGTACGGTGATACCAGACCCGATGATGAGTAGTAGTAGTTATTCTCCGACTGCATGGAACCATTTGCTCTTTCTCCATGTCATTTTCCCCCACCCCCATACTTTTTCTTGTTTTGATTCGGGCCATATTTCGACACTGTAGTGGTAAGTCTGTGTACAGGTGTTTTCTTTTTCTTTTTTTTGTTTCTCTAGGCAGGGGGGTGGGAAGGGGCTTTTTCCTGGGTGCATAGATTTCGGCGCATTTTGCTTTTGATACGCGAATGTAAACGTAATAGAGAGAATACATACCATACCATTCAAGAATTGGGAAGATATGAATAGTTGCGGCCACACCTGTCGAAGGTATCATCCGCGAAGTGAAAAGTACCACCTGAGTTGTCGAGACGAGAACATGATATTTCTTCATGCTATGTATCTAATGGCCACCCTGTCTGTCCCAGCCCATCTCGCCACTCCACTGCGCCCCAGATGTAGATGTGCACCATCTGTCTTTTTTTGTTTTTGATTCATTACTCGCATGCGACCTGTTTAGATCATGGCGAGCCAGGGGAAGACTCCTGGAGTGGATTGAAGTAGGGAAAAGGCGATTAACATCCGCCTCTTTGGGCCCGAGAAGCCCCAAGACTTCGAGAAATTTTTCATCTGACATTCCTAGGTCAGTTGGCGAGTTTTCAAATGACTTCCCGGGTCACTTGGAATTTATTCTTCCTGATGGAGTGATCTATTGATTTCAGACCTGGCCCACGCTATGTACTCCAAGTAGTTAGACTTGCATGAGCTTTCATCTGGGGGGTAATCTCGCCAGCTAATATATAGCCCACCCAGAATCTTTCTCTCAGCCCAACCTCTTGCTGCAGCCATATTGATCTTCAAGCACAAGAATCAAGCCCGTCCCGTCCAAATAGGCTTTCCAAACCTAGGGCGAGTTTAAGGACTTCCCATGTCCACGTACCTGCACCATCTGGGTCCACAACGTAAACTACGCATCCGCATTCCATATCACTCGCAAATCGAGTCCCGCCCATACACAGACACACGACGGTCCTCGACATCAGGCGCGCCAGAAACAGGACGGGATTCCCCGCGTAGATAGGCAGACAAACGGGTCGCGTTGAGGTTCTGCCAGCTGAAGACGGGGGGGAGGGGGGGGGGAGGCAAGCACAGCCTTAGCGGCGGATAGCCACCTCCCAACGGACGAAGCAGCCTGACGCCCAGACGCGGGAGCATCTCTTCGAGAGCTGTTCCCAGCGGAGAATCCTGTGGGTGGCGGGAAGGGGAAAGTGGCGTGCGGATATCGCCTTGGGTCGGGTTGCATCTAGCGGGTCGGACACAATGGAACGAACGGGCGGGAGGCAGGGGAAGGGACGGTCCTCGACGTCGCCCTGGAGGTGAGCCGGCGGCGGAGGCGCAGACTAGATATCGCTATTGTCGGCCAAGCCGCGATATTTCTGCCCGGCACGGCGCCCGTAGAGAAGCTGGATGCGACTCCATCTCGCTGCCCCATCCCGGTGTAGGATGGAAAAGCGGGGATGCCTGGGCGCACTGGAATGGCGGCGCGGCAGCTGCGGAGGTAATTGCGTAGTCGTAGGCTG
>Ga0307516_10002431_pt1 | contig 24901 bp, 29 predicted proteins | sample 19_EM_MG_FD_203310 | JGI IMG/M metagenome (GOLD analysis project Ga0307516, IMG submission 203310) | Populus trichocarpa ectomycorrhiza microbial communities from riparian zone in the Pacific Northwest, United States - 19_EM | ecosystem: Host-associated > Plants > Roots > Unclassified | place...
TGCAGGTAGTGAGTGTGAGTTACAAGATATACACATCATAACAGCAATCCTAACGGAGTCGCACCTAGCTCCAAACATGCGGTCTGCAAAATTTTGTGTCTCTCCGATCTATGGTTGTTGAGTATCATCGTTTTTTCTCATTTCTAATAGTGTCCGACTAATGGGTAGTAGCCGGGTAACCCCTACAGTACGTTAGTGCTTGCCGGATGGCAGCAGATTGCTCGTACTTTCGCTCGTGAATAGCTTTCAGGACGGATTGCGCTCCGTATTGCTCTGCGGATGGCAGCGGATTGCTCATACCTCTGCTCATCAACCGCTTTCATGACGGTTCGCGCGCCGTATGGCTCAGTGGATGGCAGTGGATTGCTCATACCTCCACTCGTCAATCACTTTGACAACGGTTTGCGCGCTGTATTGCCCGGTGGATGGTAGCAGATTGCTCATTCTTCCGCTCGTCAACGGCTTTCCCGACGGTTTGCGCGCCATCTTGCGCTGCGAATAGTAGCGGATTCCTCTTACTTCCGGTCGTCAACTGCTTTCACAATGGTTTGCGCGCCATATTGCTCAGCGGGTGGCAGCGGATTGCTGATAACACCGCTCGTCAACGTCTTTCCAGACCATTCGCGTGCCGTATTGCTCAGCAGATGGTGGCCGATTGCACATTCTTTATCTCGTCAACGGCTTTCACTACGGTTTGCGCGCTGTATTGCGCCGCGGATGGGAGCGTATTCCTCTTTCTTTCTCTCGTCAATGGCTTTTCTGACGGTTAGCGCGCCGTATTTCTCAGCGGTTGGCAGCGCATTGCTGATTCCTCCACTCGTTAATGGCATTTCCGATGGTTCGCGCGCTGTATTGCTCAGCGGATGGCAGCGCCTTGCTCATTCTTTCTCTTGTCAATGGCTTTTCTGACAGTTCGCACACTATATTGCTCAGTGGATGGCAGTGGATTACTCGTACTTTCGCTCGTCAACCACTTTCATGACGGATGCGCGCCGTATTGCTCCGCGGATGGTAGTGGATTGCTCATACCTCCGCTTGTCAACGGCTTTCACGACGGTTCGCACTCCATATTGCTCAGCAGATGTCAGCGCATTGCTTATTCCTCCACTTGTTAACGGCATTTCCAACGGTTCGCGCGCCATATTGCTCCGTGAATGGCAGCGGGTTGCTCACACTTACACTCGTCAACCGCTTTCACGACAGATTGTGCGCCGTATTGTTCCCAGGATGGCAGTGGATTGCTCATACCTCTGCTCGTCAACGGCTTTCTTGACGGTTTGCGCACGGTATGGCTCAGTGGATGGCAGCGCATTGCTCATACCTCTGCTCGTCAACGGCTTTCCGGATGGTTTGCGCGCGGTATGGCTCAGCTGATGGCAGCGCATTGCTCATTCTTCCGCTCCTCAATGGCTTTCCCGACGGTTCGCGTGCTGTATTGCGTAGTGGATGGCAGCGGATTGCTCATTCTTCCTCTCGTTAACGGCTTTCACGATGGTTTGCGCGCCGAATTGATTGACGGATGACTCTACATCTGGTTCCTGGGTTCATTCAATTCTTCTGCTGGTCGATGACATTGCTAACGTTCCAGACACTGAAGATTGGTTGCTTTATCGCTCATCACTTCGCTAGTCGATGGCTTTCATGACGGTTTGCTCGCCTTATTGCTCAGCGGCTGGCACTATTACTCGTTCATGGGTTCACTCCTTTCATCGGCTTTTCCATGACTTTGCTAACGTTGCACCTGCGCTAGATTGCTCACCATATCACTCATTCTTCCACTTGTCTACGACTTACCTGACGTTTTGCGTTCTGTATTGCTCAACGGATGGCTGTTTACACGCCATATTGCTAGGTGGATGGCAGCGGATTGCTCATTCTTCCACTCACCAATGGCTTTCACGACAGTTTGCGCACCGTATTGCTGAGCAGATGGCAGCGGATTGCTCATTCTTCCTCTCGTCAACGGCTTTCACGACGGTTTGTGCACCATATTGCTGAGTGGATGGCAGCGGATTGCTCACACTTCCGCTCACCAACGGCTTTCACGACGGTTTGCACACCGTATTGCTGAGCGGATGGCACTGCAGCAGATTGCTCTTTCTTCCGCTCGTCAACAGCTTTCACGACGGTTCGCGTGCCGTATGGCTCAGCGGATGGCATAGGATTGCTCATACCTCCGCTCGTCAACGGCTTTCACGACGGTTTGCATGCCGTATTGCTCAGCGGATGGCAGCGGATTGCGCATTTTTCCGCTCGTCAACGGCATTAACGGTTTGCGCGCCGTTTTGCACAATGAACGGTAGCGGATTCCTCTTACTTCCGGTCGTCAACGGCTTTCACCACGGTTTGCTCGCTGTATTGCTCAGTGGATGTCAGCCGATTGCTCATTCTTCCTCTCGTCAACAGCTGTCACGGTTTGTGCACCGTTTTGCACAACGAATGGCAGCGGATTCCGCATTCTTGCGCTGAAGAACAGCTTTTCCGACAGTTTTCCTGCTGATTTCCTCCGCGGATGGCAGTGCATTGCTCGTTCTTCCGCTTGTCAACGGCTTTCACGGTTTGTGCGCCGTATTGCTCTACAGATGGTAGCGGATTCCTTGTTCTACCGCTCGTCAATGGCTTTCACTGTTAGGGCGCCGTTTTACTCAGCGGATGATAGCACATTGCTTATACTTTCGTTTATCAACGGCTTTCTTGGCTTGCGCGCCGTGTTTCCCAACGGATGGCAGCGGATTGCTCATTATTCCACTCGTCAACGGCTTTCATAATGGTTTGCGTGCCGTATTGCTCTGTGGATGGTAGCGGATTGCAGTTACTTCAGCTTGTCAAAGGCTTTCACCATGGTTTGCGCGCCATATTTCTGCATGGATGTCTGCGGATTGCTCATTTTTCCGCTTGTCGATGGCTTTGATGGTTTGCGTGCCATTTTCTCTGCGAATGGGTGTGGATTGCTCATTCTTGTGCTCGACAATGGCTTTCCCGACTGCTTGCGCGCTGATTTCCTCAGCCGATGGTAGTGTATTGCTCGTTCTTCCGCTCATCAACAGCTTTCACGGTTTGCGCACCGTATTGCTCAGCGGATAGCAGCGGATTGCTGGTTCTTTCGCTCATCAATGACTTTCCCGACAGTTTGCAAGCTGATTTCCTCTGCGGATGGCAGTGCATTGCTGGTTCTTCCGCTCGTCAATGGCTTTCATGGTTTGCCCACTGTTTTCCTTGGCAGATGACAATGTATTGCTTGTTCTTCCACTCGTCAACGGCTTTCACCATGGTTTGTGCGCCATATTGCTAAGCGGATGGCAGCGGATTGCTCATTCTTCCACTCGTCAGCCCATTGCTCATATCTCCCCTTGTCAACAGCTTTCCTCACGATTCGCGCGCCGTATTGCTCTTTAGATGGCAGCAGATTGCTCATACTTCCGTTGGTCAAAGTCTTTCACAGTTTGCGCACTGAATTGCTCAATGGATGGCAGCAGATTACTCATCCCTCCACTCGTCAACAGCTTTCCCGATGGCTTGCCTGTTCTCTTGCTTGTCAATGGCTTTCACAGTTTGCGCGCTGTTTTGCTCCGTGGATAAAAGCGCATTGCTTATTCTTCTGTTCCTCAATGGCTTTCACAAGGGTTTACGTGCCATGTTGCCCAGCAGATGGCAGCGCGTTGCTGATTCTTCCACTGGTCAAGGGCTTTCCCAACGTTTCGCGTGCTGCATTTCTCAGTGGATGGCAGCGTATTACTCGTTCTGCTACTTGTTTACAGTTTTCACGGTTTGCGTGCTGTATTGCTCAGTGGAGGGAGACGGATTGCTTATTCTTTGCTTCACCCACGGCTTTCACGATGGTTTATATCGAGTATCGCTCATTCTTCCAGTCGTCTACGACTTTTCCGACCTTTCGCGTGTGGTATTACTCAACGCATGGTAGCGCATTGCTTGTTCTTCCGCTCACCGATGGGTTTCACGGTTTACGCGCCATATTGCTTACCGGATGGCGGCGGATTTCTCATTCTTCCATTCGTCAATAGCTTTCATGACGGTTTGCACGCAGTATTGCTCTGCTGCTGGCAGCAGATTGCTGATACTTCCGCTCGTCAACAGCTTTCATGACAGTTGCACGCCATATTGCTCTACGGATGGCACCGTGTTGCTCGTTCTTGCACTCGTCAACGGATTTCACAGTTTGCACACCGTGTTGCTCCGAGCATGGTAGTGGATTGCGTATTCTTTCATTTGTCAACTGCTTTCCCAACGCTTTTCTCAGTGTATTGCTCTGCAGCTGGTAGCACATTGCTCATTCTTTCAGTCATGAACAGCTTTCACGACGGATTGCGCGCTGTATTGCGGAGCCAATAGCAGTGCATTGCTCATTCTTTCGCTCCTTGACGGCTTTCCTGACAATTTGCGTGCCATAGTCTTTAGTGGATGGCAACGCATCGCACTTTTTTCTGCTCGTCAATGGCATTCACGGTTTAGGGACCATTTTGCTCAGCGGATGGCATTGTGTTCCTTATTCTTCCGCTCGTCAACAGGTGTCACATCAGTTTGCACTCCATATTGCTCTCGGGATGGCAGCCCATTGCTCATTCTTCCACTCGTCAAAGGCTTTTCAGACAATTCACGCCCCTATTGCTTGGATGGCAGCGAATTCCTCGTTCCTCAGCTTGCCAATAGCTTTCACACTGGTTTGTACGTCTTATTGAGCAGCAGATGGCAGCGTATTGATCATTCTTTCGCTCATCAACATCTTTTCCGACAGTTTGCGTGCTGTCTTGCTCAGTGGATGTTAGCGCATTGCTCATTCTTTCGCTCGTCGATGGCTTCCACTGTCAGCGCACCGTAATTCTTGTCAACAGCTATCCCAACGGTTTGCGTGCTGCCATGCTCATCGAATATTGCATTGGATGGCTTAATACTTCCGATCGTCAGCAGCTATCCTGTCAGATTACACGTAACACTGCTGGTTGAATAGTGCATGTGATTGTGTAAACTTTCAACATGCTGGCAATATGTCGGAAAAACAAAATATTTGAACTCCAACTGATGACTAAAGTTTGCATTACACAAGACAGGCAGAAAAAATGCGAGTTTCTTGTGTAACCTAAGTTACTACTATGTTCAATCACAACGGTTTTCACTCCGTAATACTTGTCGATGGCTATCACAACGGTTTACGGGCCGCAATACCTATCGAATACTGTATCGCATGACTCAATGCTTCCGCTAGTCAACAGCTGTCCCAACTGTTTGTGCGCAGCAATACTTGTCGATGGCTATCCCATATAATTAACCACCGCAATAATTGTCAACGGCTATCCCAATGGTTTACGCGCCGTAACGCTTATCGAATAGAGTATCAGATCGATCATCGCTTTCGCTCGTCGACGGCTATCCTGTCGGTTTATGTGCAGCAATGCTCGTCGAATAGCACATTGAATGGTGTATCGCTTCCGCTTGTCGAGAGCTATCTAGTAACTATTTGCCCGCAGTAATACTTGTCAACAGCAATCCTGTCGGTTTGTCTGCCGCAATACTTGTTAACAGCTATCCCAACGGTTTGCATGCCGCAATACTTGTCAATGGCTATCCCAACGTTTTGTGCTTCATAACGCTCGTCTAATAGCGCATAGGATCGCTCATCGCTTTTGCTTATCGAGGGCTATCCTGTTGGTTTACACACCACAATAGTTGTCGAATAGCACGTGGGATCATGCATCGATTCCCCTTGTCGACAGCTTTCCCAACTATTTGCAGGCAGCAATACTTATTGATAGCTATCCCGTCGGTTTGCACGCTGCAATACTTGTCAACGGCTATCCCAACGGTTTGGGCACTACAATACTTGTCGACGCCTATCCCAACGGTTTACATGCCGTAATACTTGTCAACAGCTATCCCAAAGTTTTACAAGCCACAATGCTCATCAAATAGCGCATGGGATTGCTTATCGCCTCGGCTCGTCGACGGCTATCCTCTCGGTTGATACGCCATAATGCTCGTCGAATAGTGTATCGGATGGTGTAAACTTTCAACATGTAGGAAATATGTTGGAAAAACCAAATATTTCAACTCCAATGGATGACTAAAGCTTGGGTTACACAACAGAGTCAGAAAAAAGCGAGTGTCTTGTGTAATGTAAGTTACTACTTTACATGTGTAAACTATGTCACTACTATATTCAATCATAATGGTTTGCGTGCAGCAATACGCATCGAATAGCGTATCGGATACATCAATACTTCTGCTCGTCGATGGCAATCCTGTCGGTTTGCATGCCACAATAGCTGTCGACGGCTATCCCAAAACAGTTTGTGCGCCTCAATACTTGTCGATGGCTATCCCAACGTTTTGAGCGTTTCAACGCTTGTCGAATAGTATGTCGGATTGCTCATCGCTTCCGCTTGTCAACGGCTATCCCGTCGGTTTATGTGCTGCAATGCTTGTCTAATAGCACGTCGGATGGCTCGTCCATTCCGGTTGTTGACAGCTATTCTGTCAGTTTACGCGCTGAAATACTTATCGAAGGCTATCCCAACAGTTTTCACACTGCAATACTTGTCAACAGCTATCCCAACGGTTTGTATGCCACAACGCTCATCGAATAGCACATCGGATTGCTCATCACTTGGGCTTGTCCACGCCTATTCCATCGGATTATGCGCTGCAATGCTCGTCAAATAATACGTCGGATGGCGTATTGCTTCTGCTTGTCAATGGCTATTCTGTCGGTTCGCACACTGCAATACTTGTCAACGGCTATCCCAACTGTTTACGTTCCGCAATACTCATCGAATAGCGCATCGGATAGTGTATCGCTTCCACTAGTCGCCGGATATCCCGTTGGTTTATGTGCTGCAATGCGTGTTGAATAGCATGTCGGATGGCCCATTCCTTCCACTCATCCAGGGCTATCCTATCGGTTTAGGTGCCGTAATACTTGTCGGCGGCTATCCCAATGGTTTGCACGCTGTAACGCTTGTCGAATAGCACATCGGATCGCAGATCGCTTCCACTCGTCAAACGCTATCCCATTGGTTTACTCACCGTAATGCTCGTCGAATAGCGCGTCGGATGGTGCATTGCTTCTGCTTGCTGACGGCTATCCCAACAGTTAGCGTGCCACAATGCTCGTCGAATAGCACGTCGGATCGCTCACCGCTTCCGCATGTTGACGGCTATCCCAACAGTTTATGCACCGCAATTGTGGAATGGCACCTCGAATCGCTCATCGACGCGTATCACACCAGTTTGCTCCCCGCAATGCTTGTTGAATAGCAAGTCGGAACACTCATCCCTTCCACTTGTTGACAGCTATGACAATGGCTTGCTTACCGCAATTATCGTCGAAGAGCGCGTCGGATCACTTATTGCTTCCGCTCGTCGATGGATATCAACAGTTTGCATGCTGCAATGCTCGTTGAATAGTGCGGCAGATCGCTCATCGCTTCCGCTCATCGACGGCTATCCCAATGTTTTGTGCTCCTCAATTGTCATCGAATAGCACATCGGATCGCTCATCACTTCATCTGATTGACAGCTATACCAACAGTTAGCGTGCCGCAATACTTGTCGACGTCTATCTCAATGGTTTGCATGCTGCTATTGTCATTGAATGGCTCATTGTATACCACATTTCTCCTGCTTGTAGACAGCTTTGCTACCGGCTATGTAATCCGATCGAATGTAGGTATGTATGATAATTCCGAATTCAGATGAATGGTGATAATGTATGATGCTAAATCCGAGTGAGAAATCATGATGTTCTGAAACAGAGTGATATTTTATGATGCCTCACGAGTGATAATTACTGATGACAGAAATGAGTGATTTTTAATGTTGCTGAAATGAGTGATATTTCATGTTCTTTAACATGAGTGATATTTCATGTTATTGTCATTTTTATAGTTATTTTTTGGTTTTTGGTTGATTCATACTGTATAGTTGAAGTGGGGATAAAAAACTGTTGTTATACACTAAAAGCATGTTATAATCACATTGGGAGCCTAAAAACTCCCATTTTCATTGGATTCATACTGTATTACTACTATCTTATTTCTGATAAACTAGGAGGGAAACCGAAAAGCGTGTTTATTGTCATGGAGTGGTACTAGCAAGGCTCCAGATAGTGGTGCATGGTGGTCAAGTGGGCGGGCATGGTGGTCAAGCGGAACGGGCATGTGGGACCAGAATAAAGGAGAGAAGATAAGGATATGTGCGAGGATATGAATAAGGATACGGAATAAGGACAGAGAACAAGGACAAACGATAAGGATATGATGACGGTATAAATAAGTTAGCGGGTACCAATCTATCGTGGGTGGCAGGAATCATTATATTGAGGAACTCAGCCAGTACCCAGATGTGTAATACCCTCGAACAAATATTAATACAAGCAAACTCCTACTCCCTCATTTTGGCACTTCCATTCCCTTATCTCCGCATCTCATGTTTCCTCATTCCAGCACACTATAGCACTGTATTCCAGCACTTTGAGTGCTGCATTCCCTGTTACACCTCGGAAACACAGGAAGGAATTCCTTAGTTAGCTACGTAGTCAGGGCACGTGAGGCTTTTCCTAAACAACACTCGGAGAGGAAAGTTGAGCTTAGTCGGCTTCAGAGAGTCTAGGCGGGAGATAGCCCTGAGTTAGAGTCTTACGGCCATACCGGTCGTAAGGGATTTATCTCCGGTCGGGCTGCGAACCCAACTATGCGGAGCGAGGAAGCCTGGACCCTTGAGGCCAGATAACTTGCCTGACTCTAATTGGCCGGTAATCCCTGATTCAGGGAAATACGCGGTGCGGGGATCAGTCGGCTTATCGTTAGACCGACCAGGACCCAAGAAGTTAAACAACCGGGCCCATGGGGTATGGGGTCTCGACTAGTGGACAGAAAACTCCTGAGATAGGATAGGAAGTTGAGGGCTCTCTAGAGGAACCCTGTGACACCGAAAGAAACTATATAGCTAGAGAAAGATTCTGTCCCGTTGCAAGAACGAGAGAGGACAGTACCGAACGCACACCCAACGAAAAACCCACACACAAGATCTCAGATTATTCCATTGTGAATTATCGAGAGTAGCCTGATTACCTTGATTCTCTCCACACTCCGGTTACGATACAACTCCAGTGTCACACTATAATCTTTGATCCCAAATCACCCTACCAAAAGATTTGCACAACGAATGAATGACCCTTACAGAATTCACTTTGAAGACCACCTCTACCTACGCGAGTTATCCAACTTGTTGGAGCCAAAGTCACAGTACTCCCTCGACTACACCTTTCAGTCAATTGACAGCGAACTTGCCAACTATGAAAAGTGGGAGGAAATGAGCGACACATCTAAGCCAACCTGCGAAACAATCAAGTGCGCCCCATACCAGTGGTATACTCTACAGTGGTGGAACTGTGCGCTGTTATCCCAGCCGGCCAATTTTGACGAAGACGAACTCTTCGACCTATTAGATTACCACTTCGACTACGGCTCAACCATCTACAGCAGAGACTTCCTCAACCTATACTAAGAAATGACATCTTCCGACTTCAACATGCTTCGGCTCGAAGCCCCGTGGGACCTGCTCCAAATCACTGACGGAGTGGCTCCACCGGAACAAGCACTGGAGCTAGCCAACACCGGGGTCTGGGTCCGAACCATGGCACGACAACAGAAGCAGGCGGAAAGAGACCTACAACAGCTCACCGAGCTGTGTGGCACACGATCGATAAGACCGACCAACGAATGATCCGAATCGAGGAAGCCTATCAAACCCTGGCTGAGGGTACCAGGTACATATATGACTGGGTATACACTAACAAGGAAATCGCAGAAACCTGGGTACGAACCGAGCTGGCGAACGCAGCCAACACATATCAAACACTGGCACAGAACGTTTGGCAGGACATCCTGGAACGTACTGACGATGACAACCAGCTGCAAATATGCCAGGCCACCCAGCTCACTCGCGTAAACGACGCCCTCGCCTTCCTGGCTGAGGCCAACATTGCTCGAAGCCAGCACCTGGCCACCTTCCAAGGTAATGTAGAATTGTGGGCAGGTGACCACCAAAGGAAGATGACCCAGGTCGAAGAAGAGCTACGAAAGGCCAGGAATGAAATTCGGCGAATAGCTACCCGAATACCCCTTCCCGGCTCTCCATAGACATGGTGCCTATCTCCGCAACCCCTACAGCTGTGGGGTAGCCCAGTCAGGCCATCAAGCACCAGTACTGCCACAGCACCTGCCGTGCCCCTGCCACTTCCGGCATGACCAACGCTCCGGAGCCCTATCCAACTTGCTCCTGCCTCCCCCGTACGAAGGCAGAGATGACTGGCACTCCCACCGTCAAGCCCGCCGGAACCCCCCCTCCCACCATGGCCAGCAGCCGGAGGCAGAGGAGGAGGGAAGGGAGGAACGCTGCCAAGGCCGGAACGCCTGTCGGAACCACCTCGCCCTCACTGCCGCCCAGTGACTATGATGACGACCTATACGTGCAGAACCTTCCCACAGCAAGACCTCCGCCAGATGTAAGGGAACCAACGAGAACCCAGCTAGCCACTATGCTTATGCTGGAGGAAATAGCAAGGCTGGTGGGTGCAGGAATTGCAGTGGCGCGAGCCCCGGAAACCAGTGGATGAAGGTCAGAGATGAACCTCGACGCTAAAAATAGAGAACCCTGAAAAATTCGATGGAAAGAGCACGTCCACTTTCAACCAATGGCGGGAAGCAGTCACGATGTATCTAGGATTCTACCCTGAAACGGTTGACCGCCAGAAGATCGCCTGGGTTGGAATTCTCCTGACTGACACCGACTTGGTATGGCACCTCCACCGATACCACGAGCTACAGGATAATGACACGTGGGCCAACTACACCGCGGCCATACAGGCAAAGTACTGGAATGAGCGGGAAGCGGTGGACACCCAGCTCAAGTTGGGACAGCTCAGATACCATGGTTCCATCCACACCTACCTAATGGAGTTCCGGGTGCTTAACAACTTCGCAGGAGGAACTGGCAAAGCATTACGAGAGAAAATCGACCTCGCAATACACAACGCGGTACTGGATATGCGGTTTGCCAATTATCTGGAATATTTTGTGGACGATGAAGGCTTCCTGCAGGCCACGTATCAGGCAGGCTTACAGGTGGAAAAGAAAAAAGCCCTGAAGCAGGGAAGGGAGCAATCGAAAAGCACTGTTCCCTCGGGGTCCGCCAAACGGGACGATAAGAGGAAGAAGGAACGGAAGAAGGAGGAAAAGCGGTCGAAATCCGCCCGCGACACAAGGGGGAAGGACACTCAGCCCCGAGACAACAAAGACATCGGAAGCGAGTATAGAGGCATAGAGCGGTGGCCCTCCAGGAGCGCAGCCTTCGAAGGAGTTCCAGTTAGCAAAAAAAGGGGGCATACCAGGACATGGGGATACCATCGCTGTGGGCAAAACGGCCACCGAGCCGCCCAATGTTATGCCGCCACCACCCTAAAAGGCACTAACCTTCCGGCGCCACCCTGGAGAGTATCAGCGGGAACATAAAGGCGCCGGGAGGGTGAAGAGGAAGGTGACACTGAGCCAGCGCCCAAGACCCAGAAAACAGCGGCGGCTGATGTCATGAACACCAAACCCATGTTGGAAAGTGAGGAGAATTTTTAGAGGGTCAGGGGGCCCGGCCGACCCCCAGGACCTAATATGTGGTATGTGGAATGGGCCAGAAAAGAAAGTACAGGGAGGAAGCGGAGGTAGAAAGCAAGAAGCCCAAAGGAGGAACAAGGCCCATCCTGACAATGGTACTGAAAAAGGAAGAGCAGAACCATCAGGTCCGGGTTCTCTTGGACACCGAATGCTCAATACCGGTGATTAACTAAAAGATGGTGGAAAAACTCGGAATTCCGCTGCTCGGACACAACTCAGCGATCCCCTTTGAAAACTTCACTGGTCAGGCTGTAAAAGGAGCGGAGCAGTATTACACCAAGCCCCTAGCCCAGCAACACTGATGACATGTCACCAGGGAAAGCTTCGAGGTATCACCTATGGAGGAAGGAATGGACATATTCCTTCCCTTCTGGTGGATTGCTAAACATCCCCCTCAAGGGGCTTGGCGAGACCCAGAAATACGGTTCAACAGTGCCCAGTGCCTGGAGAAGCACACCATTTACGAGCAAGCCGACTTCTCGCTAACATGGAACGACACTGTGTGCACAGACCCCAAGGCCAGGATCGTCGGGTATGTAACGACAAAGTAAAACGAGCCTTAGGTACCTGCCAAATTCCAACAATACTTGGACATGATGGGGAAAGAAATGGCCGGTACACTACCCGAGCATGGGCCATACGATTGCAAAATTGACCTCAAGGAAGGAAGTACGGCACCATGGGGACCAATCTACCCTCTATCGGAGACTGAGCTACAAACGCTCAGGGAATGGCTGAAAGAAATGGAAAAAACAGGGAAAATTCATCGATCAACCTCACTGGTGGGATCTCCAATCCTATTTGTGCCAAAACCGAATGGCAGAGGGCTGAGGCTGTGCGTGGATTACCAAGCACTCAACAAAATCACCATCCCTAACCGATACCTGCTCCCACTGATGCAAGAACTCCAGGACCGGGTCCAGGGAGCAAGGTGGTTCACCAAGCTGGATCTAAAAAACGGGTTCAACTTGCTACAAATAAAGGAGGGGAACGAGTGGAAAACTGCCTTCCGAACCCTTTATGGGCTATACGAGTTCCAGGTAATACCCTTCGGTCTCACCAATGTCCCCTCGAAATTTTAGGATATGATGAATCACGTCTTCTCTGACATGCTGGACCTCAGACTAATCGCATACATGGACGATATCCTAATATATGCCAAAAACGAAGTAGAGCACGACAAACTGGTCCAGGAAGTCCTACAGAGGCTATGGAACAACCGACTGGCTGTCTCACTGGAGAAATGCATATGGAAAACTGAGGAGGTCGAATTTCTGGAATACGTAATCGGAAGGGAAGGCATCCGAATGGCCAAAGATAAGGTTGAAGCACTACTATCCTGGAAAGCCCCAGCATCTCTGACAGAAGTCGAATCGTTTCTTGGGTTCGCCAACTTTTACCGACGATTCATTAAGGACTACTCCAAGATAGCACGACCGCTGACAGAGCTAAGAAAAAAAGGAGAGGGTTGGAACTGGACCACTGAAGCCAATGGGGCCTTCCAGGAACTAAAAAATCGATTCACCACGGCCCCAATCTTGGCACATTTCGACACCCAGAAACGGGTAATCATCGAAACCAACGCATCAGACTTTGCGATCGGTGCAGTCCTGTCACAACGGGATGAGGACGGAAGACTACAGCCGGTGGTCTTCCACTCCCAAAAGTTTCAGCCAGCAGAAATCAACTATGAAATCCACGACAAGGAACTTCTTGCCATTGTCGACGCATTCAAGCATTGGAGGAGGTACTGCGAAGGAGCAACGCACCAGGTGCAGGTGTTTTCGGACCACCAAAACCTGGAGTACTTCACCACAACAAAGGTACCTAAATAGACGACAGGCAAGATGGGCACAGGAACTCTCGGACATTGACTTCCGCATTTAGTACCGACCAGGAACGTAAAACGGTAAGCCAGACACACTATCAAGGCGTTCTGAGTACTGCCCAGAAAAGGGGTGGGTGGAAAATCAGCCAATCATGACGGCCCTGCAAGAAAGGCAACTGGATCAGGAAAGCCTGAGCAGAAGAAGGGGCACGACATTCATCTGCTCCTCCGCCCGACGGACCTCACTCCAGGAAAGAAAATGGTTGGAGAAGTTTCTGGAAGAGAGCCGAAGCGAAGAGGAGAAAGATGCGGCCTATTGAAAGGCGAAAAAGGAAGCAGAGCCAGAAGCACTGACTCCGAATGACCGGAAGGCTGGGGAAGTCGAAGGAAAAACGATACCAAAGGAACCTGCTATGGGTTCCGAACGGTACAGTACAACAGGTAATGGAGTCCGAACATGACACAAAAGTAGCAGGACCTATGGGACAGGACAAAACCATCGAATTGATCCGACGGAACTTCTGGTGGCCAAAAATCAATGAGAGAATCATCGACTTTGTTGAAAGTTGTCCGAAATGCCAGTAAAACAAAGCCAAGCAACACCCACCTTACGGCCTAACATCCCCGCTGAAACTTCCATACACGCCGTGGCAGTCAATCACGATGGATTTCATCACCGAGCTCCCCATGTCGGAAGGATGCAACCAGCTGTGGGTAGTCGTCGACCGATTCACCAAGATGGCATACTTCATCTGGCTCAGAGAAAAAACCGCAGTAGACCTAGTGGTCACCTTCGCTCGGGATGTATGGAAGTACCACAGCCTTCCCGCTGATATCGTGCCTGACAGGGATTTGCGGTTCACATCCGAGGTATGGAAAGAGTTCCTACGACTCTCAGACATCTGCCCCCGCACGAGCATGGCATTCCAACCTCAAACAGATGGACAAATCCAGCAGCTCAACCAAACAATCGAAGCCTACCTCCGGGTGTTTGTCAGCAAGGAGCAGGACAATTGGGTGTCCCTGATACGAATGGCCGAGTTCGCTTACAACAACTCGACCACAACAGGAAACAGTATGTCCCCATTCTATACGAACTATGGTTTTCACCCTGTAGGCATGGACCCTGCGTCAACGGAACCACTCAAATCAGCCAGTAGGGCATATGCCCATTGGATGCACACAGTGTACAAAGAAGCTCGGCAATGCCTGGAAGGAGCCCAGGAATGAATGCGGCAATACACTGACCCAAGCCGGAAACCACCTCCAGCATACCAAGTAGGAGACTTAGTTATGCTCAGCGGACGCAACATTAAAACGCACTGCCCCTCGAAGAAGCAAGATCACAAGAATCATGGTCCCTTCCAAATCGAGAAAATCATCTCCTCGCTAGCCATCTGTCTCACGCTGCCCCGGAAATGGAAGATCCATGATGTCTTTCATGTCTCGCTACTCGAACCCTACCGAACCAACGAATACGGGGCACCTCCAGACCCATCAAAGGTACTCCGAGAGGCAGATGACATTGAGGAAAGCAAGGAGTAGGACGTAGAGGAAGTAATGTCGTCAGTCAAGCGCGGCCGAGACAACAACAAGCGAGTCCTCTACCTCGTCAAATGGCTCCACTATCCAGAACGCAAGGACTGGACGGAGGAACCATTCGACAACTTTTCGGTAGGTGGTCTGGAGAAACTCCGAGAGTTTCAGCGACGGAACCCAGATGCACCAAGGGACTACCGGCTCACCGAGCGCTAAGACCAGTTCCACCGGGACCTGGTGGTAGTAGGTTGAAGGGGCGGAGGACTTCAGTACCAATTCAATGTAACCAACAAAAAGACCCGCTTCTCGGGCACCCACGAAAAACCGCTGGCCGAGCGTCCTGCGAAAAACCCGAAATAACCCGACAAACTTAACATGCTCCAGTACGGTTATATTCTCCTTACCCTGAAACGGAACCGGCATCAGAGCAAGCATGATGGTCATGAGATGCCCGAATAAGGTGCGGTCACTCCTACCTATACTGCAGAGCCCTAGATCTGGCCCAGTCACTTTCGGGATACCGGACTAGCCACGAAGGATACCATGCCTCTGCCGATCTTCTGTGAACTTTGTCGACCCTGGAACTCGAGCACGGGAAGCAGTCATAGCGAATGCGTGATGTGATCAAGTTCCTCCAGATTGTAAGAGTACGCACCAGCATACTCTGAGGGCCCAGACATTTCGACAGATTATAGAGTCATGTCCTGATCCGGTGTCTGGGAGGGCTGTAGGGGTGGAGGACTACAGTCACGGTAACAACACAATCAGAAGAGACAGGCTACTTAGATAAAAAAGGGAACTGGTTCTCTTAGGTTCGGGACGAAGCTAGAGAAGGGGGGTGTAGTATTACACCTCAGAAATACGGGAAGCATTACTTAGTTAGCTACATTGTCAGGGTACGTGAGACTTTTCCTAAACACCACTTGGAGAGGAAAGTTGAGCTTAGTCGGCTTCAGAGAGTCTAGACGGGAGATAGCGCGGAGTTAGAATCTTACGGCCGTACCGGTCGTAAGGGATTTATCTCCGGTCGGGCTGCGAACGCAACTATGCAGAGTGAGGAAGCCTGGACCCTTGAGGCCAGATAACTTGCCAGACTCTGATAGGCCGGTAATCCCTCATTGAGGGAAATACGAGTTGTGGGGATCAGACGGCTTATCGTTAGACCGACCATGTGACACTGGAGTTGTCTCGTAACCGGAGTGCGTGGGGAATCAAAGGTAATCAGGCTACTTTCGATAATTCACAACGGAATAATCTTAGATCTTGTTTGTGGTTCTGGTGGAGTAGTGTTGTAGATGATGTTCGTGCTGGTTTCTCCTCCGTTTCCGAGAGAAATCCTCTTCTTTTTATGGTGGAGGCCATAGCGTGACACCTGATGAACCAGCATGAGCGCGGGTGACGCAGGCTTGGATTCCCCCAAGGTGCGGGGACCCCGTGGGAGATTCATTGGTCATAGCAGGGTGTAGATAAGGGGAGATGAGGTTTCATCCACCTTGCGGCACCCTAGGCTTAGAGTCCTCCGCCTCTCTCTGAGGTGAGAGCTCCCTGCGGAGCCACGTACTGCATGAGGGCCATGCGGTCGTGCGGGGTCTGAGTTCTAGAGTCTGTCAATCACCCTGAGGTGACGCAATCTCTCGCTGGGAAAGATCCGTTCATTTGCACTCGCCCCCTCATCACCGGAGTTTAGCCTAGGTCCGGTTTTCTCGGCCGCCAGCTAATCTCCGTCTCCTCGATCACTTGCCTAGACTCTGTGACATCATTACCTGTGCTTCAGAAGGCAACTAGTGCTTTTCTGAAGGCCCGTGATGAGTCTCCCTTGTTACGTACTCTTAGCTAATTGCTAAGGTGTAACACTACCTCCCCTCTCCCTCAGCCTCGTCCCGAGCGCTTTAACTATCCTTGAGTAGCCCGTCTCTTCTTGATCGTATAATTCTTTCAACGCTGAGTTCCCTTCAACGTCACAGACTGCAGTCCTCCTCCCCTGCAGCCGTCCCAGCCACCGGATCAGGGCATCATTCTCTGTAATCCGTCGGAATGGCTGGGCCCTCTGAGTAGGCCGGGGCGTACTCATACTGTCGATGTCCTTCGCCGGGCTGCTGTGTTCGTGAAGACGAACGTACCAGTTTTCCCAGTGCGCAGCCTGTCGACCTTCGGTTTGGGGCACATGAAAGGAGTGACCAAGCCCGAGCAAGCCGAACGAGCCAATGGTGTGCACACAGAGGTGTCCGTCGGCCGCCAGGATCCGCCGCCTGTTGGTGGGTTCGTCTTCCACGGCCATGTATCCGGCGCGGAGTGGGTTTGTCGTTTGGCTGAGTTTTTGGGTGCCCGAGAAGTGGGTCTTTTGGTTGCTCTTCTTCGTCCGTCAAGTTCCGGGGTCGCTTCTCGTAGACATGAATTTGCTGGGAGAGCCTATGGTGTCCGTCGGACTGTAACCGGTATCCGGATAGGGACCCGCCGCTGCGCTTTTATGGAACGGAAGATGTATCGGGGAGTAACCGTGTTTTCGAGGGATGGGATGCACCAGGATTCGTCCTACCGTGCGCCGGTTCCGTTCGTCGGAAGGTGTGAACCAGGTTGTGATTGCGGATTTTGTCAGGCGAAGGCGGCGCGCCGGGCATCGCCTTTCTTCGTTGTCTATCCTGCACGGTCTCAGCCCTTGATTCTGTCGGACCCGCTCGTTCGTGGTGGAACTATGCTTCGGTGAGCCGGTAGTCCTTTGGTGTGTCGGGGTTCCGCCGATGGAATTCCCGGAGTTTTTCTAATCCTCCTGTCGAGAAATTGTCATACGGTTCTTCCGTCCAGTCCTTTCGATCCGGATAGTCAAGCCATTTGACGAGATAGAGAATTCGCCGTCCTTGTCTTCGGGACGACATTACTTCCTCGACATCGTATTCTTCTGATTGCTCGATGTCGTCGGCTTCTCGCAACACTTTCGACGGATCTGGCGGGGTCCGGTGTTTGCTGGTTCGATAAGGCTCGAGTAGCGACACCTGGAAGACATTGTGTATTTTCCATTTCTGGGCAGCGTCAGCTGTACCGCAAGGGGGGAGATGATTTACTCGATTTGGAAGGGACCATGATTTTTGTGGTCCATCTTCTTCGAAGGTCGCCGGGTCTTGATGTTTCGTCCGCTTAGCATAACCAAGTCCCCTACCTGGTACGCCGGAGGTTTCTTTCGTCCTGGGTCCATGTAGCGGCGCATTCGCTCTTGGGCGGCTTCCAACCCTTTCCGAGTTTCTTTGTGGACGCCCAACATCCAGTGGGCGTAGTTGGTGCTGGCTGGATTAAAGGGTTCTTCCGTCGGAGGGTTTGGCGCCGCCGGATGGAAGCCATAGTTGGCGTAGAACGGCGAAATCCCGTTCCCTGTTGTGACCGAGTTGTTGTAGGCGAATTCGGCCATTGGTAGTAAGCGTACCCAATCGTCTTGCTCCTTCCCCACGAAGGCTCGAAGGTATGACTCGATCGTTTGGTTGAGTCGTTCTGTCTGGCCATCTGTTTGCGGGTGGAAGGCTGTCGACATTCGGGGGCGGATTTCCAGGAGGTTCAAGAATTCTTGCCATACTTCTGAGGTAAAGCGGGAGTCTCGGTCTGACACGATATGCGTGGGGAGACCGTGGAAGCGCCATACCTCCCTTGCGAAGATCTTTGCCAGGTCTGCCGCTGTCTTGCCGTCCTGTAGCAGTGGTATGAAGTGGGCCATTTTGGTGAAACGATCGACGATTACCCAGAGCTGATCGCATTTTTCCGAGACTGGGAGTTCCGTGATGAAGTCCATGGCTACCGATTGCCACGGTGCATAGGGAAGCTCCAGTGGTGAGGATAGACCGTAAGGCTGGTGTCGAGCTGCCTTATTCTTCTGGCATTCCGGACAGCTCCTAACGAAATCGATAATTCTCTCATTCATTTTTGGCCACCAGAAGTTTCGTCGGATGAGCTCGATCGTCTTATCCTGGCCCATGTGCCCGGCCACCCTTGTGTCGTGTTCGGATTCCATTGCCCGTTGAACTGCTGCCGCCGGGATCCATAGTTTCTCTTTTCTGTACAGCAGGTCGCCCTGGATCCTTATTTCCTTCGGCGCCGGTTCCTTCAGTGCTGCTTCTTTTGCTTCCTGGTACTGTGGGTCTTCCTTCGCTAGTTTCCCGATTTCCTCTAAGAACGCCGGGTTCCATCTTCTTGCCGGGAGCGAGGACAGTCTGGCTGACGAGCAGACGAAGGAAATCGCGTCTCACCGAGGTGCTTTTGTATCGGCGTGAAATCCGGCGTTTCCGAAGTGTTTTTTTCCTAAAACCGTCGTTATCGGCTGGTTTTCTACCCCTCCCTTTTCGGGGCGGTACTCCGAACGCCTTGATAATGCATCTGGTTTTCCGTTTTGCGAGCCTGGTCGATAGTAGATTCGAAAATCGATGCCGGCGAGTTCTTGCGCCCAGCGCGCCTGACGGCGGTTAAGCACTTTTGTGGTTGTGAAGTACTCCAAATTCTGGTGGTCTGAAAAAACCTGGACCTGGTGTTCTGTTCCTTCACAGTAGTGTCTCCAATGCTTGAACCCGTTGACTATTGCCAAAAGTTCTTTGTCGTGTATCTCGTAGTTGATTTCTGCCGGGGAGAATTTTCTTGAGTGGAACGCCACTGGGTGTAGCCGGTTTTCCTCGTCTCGCTGCGAGAGAACTGCTCCGATGGCGAAGTCTGAAGCGTCGGTTTCCATAATGACTGGTCGGGTTGGGTCGAAGTGAGCTAGGATGGGTGCTGTCGTGAAGTGGTACTTTAACTCTCTGAAGGCCGCTCCTACCTCCTCATTCCAGGACCAATTCTTTCCTGTTTCCTTTTTCGTCAACTCCGTCAATGGTCGGGCTACTCTGGAGTAGTCTTTGATAAATCGTCGGTAGAAGTTGGCGAATCCTAGGAAGGACTGGACTTCCGTCAAAGAATTTGGGGTTTTCCAACTCAGGACCGCTTCCACTTTTCCTGTTGACATTTTGATGTCATCCCGGCCGATTATGTAACCCAGGAATTCTACTTCCTTGGCTTTCCACACGCATTTTTCGGGAGAGACTACCAGCTGGTTTTGTTGTAGTCTCCTCAATACTTCTTTGACCAGTCGGTCGTGCTCTTCCTTGTTTTTAGCGTATATCTGGATGTCGTCCATATATGCTAAGACTCCGACGTCAAGTACGTCTGATAGGACGTGGTTCATCATGTCTTGGAACGTAGAGGGCGCGTTGGTCAAGCCGAAGGGCATTACCTGGAATTCGTATAGTCCGTATCGAGTTCGGAAGGCTGTCTTCCATTCATCGCCTTCCCGAATTCGTATGAGGTTGAATCCGTTCTTCAAGTCCATCTTTGTAAACCATTGGGCGCCTTGCACCCGGTCCTGTAGTTCCTGCATGAGTGGTAGGGGATATCGGTTCGGGATTGTAACGGCATTCAATCCCCTGTAATCCACACATAGCCGCAAGCCTCGACCGTTGGGTTTGGGGACGAATAGGATTGGAGATCCTGCCGGAGATGTAGATCTCTTTATCTTGCCAGTTTTCTCCATTTCTTTAAACCATTCTCGGAGGGTCTGGAGTTCTATCTCCGAAAGTGGGTAGATCGGTCCCCAAGGCGCTGTCGCCCCTTCTTTTAGGTCTATTTTGCAGTCGTTTGGGTGATGTTCCGGGAGATGGTCCACCGCTTCTTTTCCCATTATTCCTAGATATTGGCCGAATTCGACTGGGACGTTTTGTAATGGATCTTCTTCGCAGGCTGCCGAGACGTGTCCTAACAGGCCGGCCGCCAGGTCCGTGGCTACTGTGTCGTCCCATGTCAATGAGAATTCGTTTGTTGCGAATTTGGTGCAGTTTTCCAAACATCTCGTGCTGTTGAAACGTATTTCTTGGTCCGAGGACCACGCCCCCTGTGGTGGATGCTGTTCTATCCAGCTGAATGGAAGGAATATGTCGATGCCTTCTTCCATTGGCGATATTTCCAAGACTTCTCTTGAGAAGTGCTTTCGGTGTTGTAGGCATAGGGGTTCCGTGTAGTGTTGCCCGGCCCCTTGGACCGTGGCTCCCGTAAAACTTTCTATCGTTCGAGCTTCCTTATGCTTTTTCTTTGGGATTCCCCATCGTTTAACCGTTTGTTGATTGATCAAGGCTATTGAGCAGCCTGTGTCCAAAAGCGCTTTTACCGGTTTTTTCTCGGTTCCGACGTGGAGCAGCATGTTGATTATTGGGCGGGTGGCTCTCCGCCTCTTTTTCCCGCGACCCGCATCGGGGTCGTTCGTCCTCCTTTTCGTGACGCCGCATACCATCGTACAAACTCTTTCCGGCGTCGTGAAAGAGCTCCTTAAAAATCCGAGTCCTCCGAGTCTTCTCAGAGTTTCCCGGAGTCTGTGTCCATGGTATCCACGGCCGCCACCTTTTGTTGCTTGGCGGGTGAGGCGTCCAGTTCTTCCGATCATTTTCGTTTCTCCGGTGTCGTTATGGCTACAGCGGAGACTCTCCACGGTGCCGGTGGTAGCGCGGTTCCTTTTTTGGTATTTCCGGCGAAACACTCGTACGTCCGGTGGCCGCTTCTGCCGCAACGCCAACAGTTATCGCTACTTTTCCCGTATTCTTCTTGTTCCTTGGCTGGGACGCCGGCCAGTGCTGCGTCTTTTGAGGCCCAGTGACCGGGCTGGTTGTACTGAGTTTTACGGTCCGTTCTTGGAGCACCCCTCTGTGGGTGGTCTTTTGGCTTTTCCCCCGTATTCGTAGGTTTCGATGAGGGGGTTTTCTGGGGTGCCTCGGTTTTTGGCGGGGCTGCCGCTCAGACAAGCTCTCGGGTTGCCCTGAGGGCTTTTCTTTTTTCCACCTGGATTCCTGCTCTGTAGGTAGCGTGCAGGAAGTCGTCGTCGTCAGTGAATTCTCCTTTGTTTTGACTGAACCTCATGTCTAGGATGGCGTCGGTCATGGCTAGATCGACTTTTTCTCGCAAGCTTTCTCCGTTTGCCCGGGCGAAGTTATTGAGTGACTGGAGTTCCGTTATGTATGTTCGGATACACCCCTGGTATCGGAGCTGTCCTAGTTTCTGCTGAGCGTCGGCCGCTTCGCGGTCATTGTGGGATTCCGCTCCAATCGCTGCTGAGTAGTTGACCCAGGTGTCCGTATCTCCCAGGTCTCTATAACGATGGAGGTGCCAGGACAGGGCCGTATCCGTTAGGAGTGTCCCTATCCAGGCTATTTTCTGTCGGTCCACGGTCTCTGGGTAGAATCCCAGATACATTGTAACCGACTCCCACCATTGATTGAAGTTGGTGGTGTTTTTCCCGTTGAATGGTTCGGGGTTCTTCATCTTCAGCCTGGAGGTGTTGATTCTGGCCGTCGCTAGTGCCGAGGTTGCTGGTGCGGAGGCGGCTACACCTTCTGCCACTGCCCTGGCTATGGTTCGGGCGAGTTCCTCGGTGGTCAACGTCCTTTGCGCGGGTCGGGGCATCGGTGGTGGTGATGGCGAAGGTGGGGGTGGTAGCGGTCGGCGCGGAGGCTGTGGTGGCCTTCCTCCCCCACCCAGTATGGGGTTTCTTTCAGGTGCTGGAGATACCGCGGGCGGGCGGTTTCTTCTTGTGGGCCGGGGTGGCACCGGGGGACGTTGTGTGTCGGGGTTGGGGCTGCCCGAAGGCCCCGCTCGGAGCTGCTGCAGGGCGTCGGCCAGGCTCGACGTTGTTGCCCGGACCGGGCTTCGCCATGGCGTCGGTTCCGGCGGTGGACTTTCCGAGGCTGGTGCTGGAGGCCGGGGAGTCTCCGGGGCTGGGATTCGAGCGGCCAGGAGCTGTAGGGCCTCCGCTTGTCGCCGAGCTTCCTCCCTGGCTTCCTGTAGCTGATGTTCCAGGTATTCCACCCGCTGTTGTTGCTTGTCCGCCCGTTTTTGGTGTTCCTCTGCCCATAGTTCCACGTTACCTTGAAAGTTTGCTAAATGTTGGCTTCTTGCCACATTTGCCTCCGCTAGGAATGATATGGAATCGTTGAGCCGCGTTAGCTGCGTAGCCTGGCCTACCTGCTTTTGATCGGCCTCTTGGGTTCGTTCGATAATGGCGCCCCAGATATTATGCGCAAAGGCCTGATATTCGCTGGCCGCACTTGCCAATTCACTTCGGATCCAGTCCCCTGTGATCCTCTCATTAGCGCTTAACCGGTCATATAGGTACCTAGTTCCATCCGACAAGTCTCAGTAAGCTTGCTCGATCTGCTGGATTCTTTGGTCGGCGTGATCGACCGTATTTCCCCAGAGGTGGACCAGCTGCGCCAGGTCTTGTTCTGCTTGCTTTTGTTGTTTGGCTAGGGCGCGGAGCCAGGTGGCGGGATTGGCGACCTCCAAGGTTTCTTCCGCCTGCTCCGTACCGTCGGTGATTTGTAGTACATTTCTGGGGGCTTCCAGGCGGAGCATGTTGAAGTCGGTAGACGCCATTTTAATACAGGTCGAGAAAGTGTCCTGTGTAGATCGTTTTGTCGTCGTAAAATATGTATTCGCAGATTTCTCAGAATTCGTATCCATCGAGATCAGCGCTTAGATTGTTAAGCGCGCAGTTGAACCAGTACTGAGTGTACCAGTTTTCGGGGGTGCAATTGATTGCTTCGGAGGGTATCGCTCCGTCGATCTCTTCGTTCCACTTCTCGTGGTTTGAAATCTCGCTGTTGATTGAGGAGAAGGTGTAGTCGAGCGAGTATTGAGATGTGGGTTCGAATATGTGGGAGAGTTCGAGCAGGTAGAAGTGGTCATTTTCGAACGAGGGCATGTGTTGCTGAATTTCTTATGAAGGGTGATTCGAGATCAAGATTATAGTGTGATACTGGGGTTGTCTCATAACCGGAGTACGGGGGGAATCAAAGGTAATCAGGCTACTTTCGATAATTCACAATGGAATAATCTTAGATCTTGTTTGTGGTTCTGGTGGGGTAGTGTTGTAGATGATGTTCGTGCTGGTTTCTCCTCCGTTTCCGAGAGAAATCCTCTTCTTTTTATGGTGGAGGCCATAGCGTGAGACCTGAGGAACCAGCGTGAGCGCGGGTGACTCGGGCTTGGATTCCCCCGAGGTGCGGGGACCCCGTGGGAGATTCATTGGTTATAGCAGGGTGTTGATAAGGGGAGATGAGGTTTCATGCACCTTGCCGCACCCTAGGCTTAGAGTCCTCCACCTCTCCCTGAGGTGAGAGCTCCCTAGGGAGCCACGTACTACATGAGGGCCATGCGGTTGTACGGGGTCTGAGTTCTAGAGTCTGTCGATCACCCTGAGGTGACGCAATCTCTCTCTGGGAAAGATCCGTTCATTTGCACTCGCCCCCGCATCACCGGAGTTTAGCCTAGGTCCGGTTTTCTCGGCCGACAGCTAATCTCCGTCTCCTCGATCACTTGCCTAGACTCTCTGACATCATTACCTGTGCTTCAGAAGGCAACTAGTGCTTTTCTGAAGGCCCGTGATGAGTCTCCCTTGTTACGTACTCTTAGCTAATTGCTAGGTAGGTGGCCGTACAGATAGCTTCCGCCCAGAATTCGGTTGGTGCTCACAAGTCCAATAGTAAGGACCTCGCCTTCCTCGTGAGTACACTGATAGTTCGTTCTGCAACACTGTTCTTGTGCTGCGTGTAGGGAGGTGCCGGCTCAAAACTTATTCCACCTGCTGCTAGGATACCGCGGAATAGTCTATTGTCGTATTCGGCTCGACCGTTGTCGCAGCGAAATCTCTTGATGGTGTATCCCCAGTTCTCGACCTTTTTCTGGAAGAGCTGGAAGATTCCGGTGCATGTGCTGGCCAGCTTGTTGAGCAGAGGGTAGACATAGGCATATCGGCTGAAGTCATCGATAAAGACGATGAAGTGGGTTGCGCCTCCAATAGATTTGG
>Ga0307516_10002432_pt1 | contig 24900 bp, 40 predicted proteins | sample 19_EM_MG_FD_203310 | JGI IMG/M metagenome (GOLD analysis project Ga0307516, IMG submission 203310) | Populus trichocarpa ectomycorrhiza microbial communities from riparian zone in the Pacific Northwest, United States - 19_EM | ecosystem: Host-associated > Plants > Roots > Unclassified | place...
TCACGGCGAATCACAATGACGACCGCAGCGATGAAAACGGTCGCAGCAATGGTGGGGATGAGCACCGTAACGATCCCAGATGGGATCTTGTTCCAAGTCTGCAAGCCTCGGAGGAAGGGCAGGAAATCGGCGACGTCTGGGCTCGTCGCGAGCAATAGGCCAGCGACAGCGGACAACCCAGCGGCGAGCAACACGAAAAGGAAGGCGACCAGTGCCCAGTAGACCGTCTGGTTCCCAGCGGATCCGTGATGCTGAAGTTCGTCCCACCTGATGTCCTCCTTGCTCCTACCATCGATTAGTTCGATCCCAGGCAAGAATCGAATCCCTTTCCCAACGATCAGCCAGCCTTTGATCCTCGCTCCATCGGCAATATCGTTGTAACTGTCCCGCTGTGCATCAGCGATTTCGGCGTTGATCGCTTTCAATCTCGTCCTCCAATTGCTGATATCACCATACACTTCTCCAAGATCACCGTGATCGAGCCCCGACATCGGCCGGACGAAGGGTTGCCTCTGTTGTAGTCTCAAATGCGGGGGAGGGGGAAGGGGCTCGTTAGTGCTTTGTCTCCCCCTCTTGATCCTCAGCGGGAACGTCTCTCGGTGATCGCTTGGCGGTGCGATTGGTCTCTGTGGTCGTCGTCGCGGTTTCAGAGGGGGGAAAGGCGGAAGGTCATGGTCCATGGGAAGCGGTTCATCGTAATCAGGTTCGTCGCCAAACTTTTGGGGCGGTTCGTGAAACACATCCACCCAATCATCGCCAAGTTCGGACGTCACCCTCGACGGCCCATCTGACCTTCTGAAAAACGAGTCGTAATGGCCACTTTCATCGTAGGTTTCGGATGACGAAGGGTCGTAATTCGGGCCGAAGCCTGGTGTGACCGGTGTGTGGACGGTCGAAGGCGGGGGAGGGACGAATTGTCCCGCCTCGTTGACCTGGATAGGGGTACCGATGGGCAGGCGACCGTATGCGGCAGAGTCTCGGTTGACCTCTTGGAACCTGCTGCCTACAACACGCTGGGTGATGGTATCTGTGAAACTGAGCGCCCGAGAGCGACCCTGGCTGTCTTCCGGGTCGGTGAAATGCCCGCCGCTAACTCCTTCGACGTTACGAATCTTGTAGTACGATGACGGCATCAGGTAGGACGTGGGAGGAGGAAGAGAAGATGACCCGGGTGCCGGGTTACGGTTTCGTTGTCTCCGCCTGCTGGGGCGTGGGCGTGGGCGGGCAACCTGGTGAGCGTGTCAGAGAGGGTATTACAAAATTTCGACTATTTCCATACCCCGTGGGAGTTGGCCAGAGGCATCGGCCGACTGATCTCAGGACGCGCAGGGACTCCAGACGACGTTCCGAGGGGTCGAATCTCGAAATCCGCCAGCGATGGTTCTGGTGTGGACATTCGGAAGGAGGCGATGTACCTGGTCTCTGCCATCTCCAGGTGGTCCAGAATATCGTCTCGCTCGTCAATGAGGAAGGCCAGGTGTTCGGTGTCACTGTAGTAATTGGTAAATGCACGGAAAGTCCGATGAAAGGGCGGAACAAACCCAATCGAAAATAGACTCTCGATGTCAATCTCTGGCCCGTCGCCGGCGTTGTTCCTATCCATCAACCGTCGTTCCCTCTCCCTCTTCTCCCTCCTGCTCTCCCCAGTAGACTCCAACTTCGAGCTCAACCCCGTCTTCAGCAGGTAGCTCTTCAGCTTCTTCTCACCCCATCCAACAAATCCCGGAGCTTTGGACGCGGATAGCCAACCCATCTCGTTATTCGCGCACCTGACCTCCATCCACCTTCTCCTAAACTTCGCGACGGTGTTGAACTCGTGGAGGATCTTCCACAAGGCCGGAATCAGACCAAGTGCGATCAAGAGGGCCGTGAGGATGATTATTCGTAGCCTTGCGTTACCCTTGAGGTCTTTTCCGTCGACGATCGCGCGCGCCGTGAGTTGCGTTGAATTTGCAAGTCGTACGTTGGTCGTGGTCGTAATATCGCGGTCGTCTAAAAGCTGTAGCAGCCGAAGGAGTGAGAGGTCGTAGACGGCGGAGTAACCGCCGTAGGTATAGTTCTGTGCTGCAGAGTGGGCCAAGCATGGGACATTGACAAGGTATAACGGGAGGGCACCGCCCAGCGCGAGGACGCTCCAACCAATACAAATCAGCAGAGCAATAAAAAGAATGCGCTGGGTGAGCTCCTCGTCTGAAGGGAACAATCGCGCATCTGTTGCGGGGTTCCTTCCGGCGTTTTGAACGTCTTCGGGTAAATCTGGAACGACGGGGACTTTTGGTGAGAGGAATGCGAAGAAGCCGTCGCCAAGTGGTCGAGGACGGAAGCTGTGCATTGTTCGGTGAGTATCGAGGGTAGTGGGGGTTGGAACACGTACTCTTGTTGGGGAAACCATTCCCTGAGAGCGTAGATTTCCCGGAATTTAGGTCGGACAATAGCAAAGATCAACTGCAGTTAAAACCTCCGAAGTCAGCCACGCTCGAACGCATTGCAGATCACTGGCTGGACGCACCCAAATTATAAAGCCAACTAGGGCGGACAAGAGAGCAACGGCAATCAACCCAATCGACATCGAATCTATGCCCTTTCCGATACAAACGGAATTCAGGCCGAGGTTTGCTTGAGGCATTGGAGTTTGGGAAACGTGTACGACGGTGGACGTGGTTACGACGGAGGTAACGTAGGAAGTAAAAGTTGTCGAGGACTGGGAAATAATAACGGGGTATGAAGTCGTGAACGTCGTATAGCTGTTCGTCAAACCCTGTCCGTTAGAAAGTGGGGATGAAGGAATGGATGAAGAAGAAAAGGAAGTCGGTGGTGGTGTTGGTTGTGTGTGGAGCGAATCGCTGGAGCCTGTCTGCGGGGGTATAACGTTCGTACCTGTTGGGACGGACGTGGGAGGAGGGGTTGGTGTGGCAGTCGATGACCCGGCTGATATAGAGCTGAACCAGTTTTGAAGCTCCCTGTCCATAAACGACCTGACGCTCGGACCTCGCGGAGTTGGAAGTGTATCAGTGGAGAGGTGGGCGTGAGTGGGCGATCCAAGGCGAATCCAAGGCGTAGCAGTCGTGGACGCGTCGAGTTCGTGACACCGCTGGTGGACCCAGAGGACGCGGAAGAGATCGAGAGCAAAAGTTCAACGAAGCGATGTTCAACACCAATCTCCGGTTGCCAAAAAGGGAAAGAGAACCCTACTGGAACCGGGTCGTGACGGGCGATAGCCGACTGTCGCACGATGGGCGGGCGTGGTTTCGCTGGGGCAATGTTGTGTTTAAGGGTGTGGGGAGGGGGACGGGAAGGGACTGGGAGAATGAGCTAGGTGGAAATGACGAAGAGAGTGGGGGCGAGGCAAAAACGCGGCCGATGACCGAATTACCAAATACTGCATACAATCCACAACAATGGCGGATATAGCGGTAAGTTTCCAGGGTTACCATTCCGAACGTGAACTCCCAAGCGAAAGCGAGGATACCGATACACAAGATACATGCTGGTAACAACGGGTCAAAAAACAAGGACGTAACAACGGGGCGTATGTAGGGATTTTGAAGTAATAACAATAATACATCTGGTATGGTCACGATTCGTACCTCACGAATGCGGTATTCCTCTGGGCTCCGTCGCACTTTTCAGCAATCCTCCCCGCCGCTGCCAGCGCCGCCTCGACCACTGGGCGATTGCGGCAGGTTTCACAAGTGTCGGCGAGAAGGTCTGGAGACACATCGATGAGAAGGTTGGTACACGGGTGCGTTTGGACCCACCTCGAAACAGTAGGACGTATCTCATAACACGTTGGGTAGGGAGGATTGCAAGGTCCTGGAACGAGCGAGTCCTCGACGGCTCTCTGGATCCGTTTGCTTCGAGGCAAGAAAGGTATCGTCTCGAGTCGTGGGGGTATAAGTTGCGTCGGTGGCTTGTTGTGTAAGTAAGGTCCTCCGGACCGGTACGCCGGAATACATGGGCCGGTGGTCCAGCGGGAATTGGCACGGAGGGAGGCGGAGAAATATGTTGATCAGAGGAATGGGTCGAGTCGGTCATCAGGGATCCAGCCGATGAATTATCCCTACACATTGGCTGTGATGGAGTTGAGCCCCTTCTCAGCCTTCGAAAAACTCTGCTCACGGCGATACCGCTAGATCCTCCGCAGGTGGTTGAGTTGGTTGAATTGGCGTCGAAAGGTTCGGGTGGCTTCCACCTGTCAAAAGCGAGAGTCTGCTTCGATGGTCGCTTGGTAAGTTTATGGGGACCAATTGATCCCGTCGAACGTGACCGCGAATGGGTAGCAAAAGCACTCCCAATCACGCTGCACCAGGGTAAGAAAGCCCCTTCGAGTTGCTGTTCGGATTCAACGAAGGCCAAACTGACCCCATATGCGGTTGGGTCAGAGAGGAAGCGGTCGAGTAACTGGCAAGAAGCGGCGGTTAAGGCTGGAAGGTAGTCCAGGAGGAGAGTGGGTGGCTGCGATCGGCACTGTGGGGAAGTGAGCACATCGACCTGAAGCTGATCACAGAGGCTCACCCACGTTTTTGTTTTCGAGTTGTAAAATCCCTTCCAAGTAGGTCAGCTCGGTCTTGATCAGCTCCCTACGACAAAATGCGGATTTCTCGGCTTTCCTCCATCTCTGATCGTCGTCTCCGGATGAGGATCCGTAAATGCAGGAGTTGCACCAGGGCTCGGAGACCAGACGGTGATTATCATCCGATTGAAGATCTCCATTAGCGAGCTCGACGCTCCTCCTTAGCTCTTCCAACTCCGCGATCAAGACCGAGTCGCGCACATCCACTCGATTCCAGCGGGTCATGAGGTTGGACGCAGGACTTCGTCGTAGAGGGGGCCGCTCTGATAGCAGCGGACTAGATGGGGGGACGAGAAAGGGCTCGAGGCCAGAGAAGTAAGGATCTTCCATCGCGGTTGTCGTGTATGGGAGCTCTGGTAGGAGGGGAAACGGTTCATATTCGACGACGTCCGGATGGACATCAACAGTCGCCGCCTCCACGGACGTCGGGGGTCTTGCGGGGCGCGCCCTGCGCGGCTTCGTAAGTCTTCTCGTCAGGGCCAGGGTGGGCGGCAAGGGGCAGTGGGGAGGGCCAACCAGTGGTCGTGGGGGGGATAAATACGGTGCCCCGAGCCATCGCCAGGTTCTTGTACGTCCGTTGGCAGGAGACGCATCATCTCGCGTTCGAACAACTCCACTGCCACGAAAAACGGTGCGCTGATATCATCTCTTGGAGCGCTATGAACTAATTCCCACGACATCCTGTCGAGAAAATCAAGCAAAGAGATGATGATCTCCTAGTCCTACCGAAATTTGGATTGATTCCTTCAAGATATTTCTCCGGTGCATACACGGGTGCCCCGTTGCCCTCGGCGCCACCAATCCTGGGATCGTGGACTCAATCACCATACGTCCTTTTTTTTTTTTTGAAGAGAAAAAAAAGGGATCCATCACGAAAAGCGACGTTTTTAGTCTGGTCACCCCAAAGGAAATTCTGCCGCGGTGCCGGCGGACATTCCGCACGTACCTCGTGGCTCAGGTAAGAACTGTACGGGGATGCTCAGGTTCTGATTGCCAACTCAATCTTTTCCCGGTAGGCCCCGACTGATGGGCCGGTTGAATGATCATTGAGGCTCAACGGCTGAACGCAGCCGGACCAGCATACTCATAAACTTCCTTCGAGAGGGAATCCGTACTTACTTACTTCGAAGTGGACCGTACATTCACCACATGGAGATATCGAAGAAACCAGAGTAGGATGGAGCGGCGCCCCGCGACGGATAACCATTGCGGTTCCAAATCCACGTCAACTACGGCAAGGAAGTCCCCCTTATGGCGACGAACTCGGGAATCTTGGCTAAGTCCACAACCCCAACCTTCTCCGACTCCAGCGCGAACGCAAATCGACTAGCATCCCCGCTACTTTGCCAATCAATTTCAAACACTCCGGCAAAGTTCCCGCCATTGTATGACCACACTCTCGTCATGCTCTGGGAAGGGCGGAGCACGTGTCAGCTTCCCTACACAGATGATCCGATGGAGTTCAATTAGTCTCACCTGCATGTCGTACACGTGAATGTCACCGTCCGCGCCGCCTGTAGCTAGCCACCTTCCGCTGGGACAGAAAGCGAGGGCGAACAGGGATTCTGTGTGATCCGTGAAAACCTTCAAGCATTCGCCAGTCGAAGAATTCCAGATTCGTGTTGTCGCATCCTTAGCGCATGTGGCAATAAGTTCATCTTTCCCGGGTTCGGTACGCGGGCACCATTGCACATGTACGAGTTCTGCTGTGTGTCCGCTACACACCACGCTAGTCCCCGTCTGTAAATTCCATGTTCGCGCTGTCCCGTCGTCCGAGCAACTCGCCAGAGACGTCGACGAATGATTGCACTTCACTTGGTTGATGTCGTTTGTGTGGCCTCTGGAAAACGAAAGATGAACACGAAAGGTCACGTTGCGATTCTTAGCAGCCATGGTAACTTACTTGAGCGTGCGGATTGGTTTCACCGTGTTCAGTTGGAATACGTGTATCACTCTGTCCCCGCCGCAGGTCACGAACCTCGAGTCGTCGATCCATGCGACATCTAAACAACTGGCTACAATGACGGTCAATGTGTCTGTCCCCTCTCCGTAGCGATGCAAGTCATTGCCTTACCATTGTCCGCGGGATACTGCTTCTCTAGCGTTTTGGTGGCAATATTCCATAGCTGAATCGCAGGATTAAGGCCGCCGGCCAGGAGCCATTTACCGGAGGGTGAGAATTTGAGGGCAAGTATCGCTTGCTGGTACAGAGAGCCGTCAGCTACTCGCACGGATCGTTCCAGTGTTGTCTACCAACCGACTGCTGAGCATTTCCCATATAAAGTTCTGCAGATGACGTGCACAACCGCAAATGCCCATCAATCGCACCGGTAGCCACCAGTTTTCCATCCGGACTCCAGTCCAAACAAGTTATATCCCGTTGGTCTTCGTTAGGGAAGTACGAAAATGTGAGTGGTGTGACCGAGGACGTTTCTCCAGAGCCAGGCGGTAGGTTCCAGATATGGACGAGCGCATCCTTTGTTCTGAATCATCATCAGTTCTACTGGGCGGTTTTGGGTGTTGGGGTAGACTAACCCAGTTGCCAGAATGTTCGTGTTTGTTGGGTTCCAGCCGCAAACAAAGACCTAGGTTTTTCAGAAGAATGAAGTGGTTGCGGGGAGAGGAGATAGCGTACCGAGGATTTTGAACCATCGTAAAGCTGAACCCCAGGAACTTCGTGCTTCTGTTCACTAGTATCTGTGGATGTTCCAGCCTGTGGTTGGGGTTGGGGATCCACATCCATCCCATCCTCCTCTGCTCTTCTTGGAGTTCCCTCGTCCTCCTCAACCGGTGGAGACGGTTTCAAGCTATTCAAAAGCCTCGTGGTGGCCCCTGGGGGGATCCTCAGAACGCCATGCTTAACGGCAGGATCAATGTCGCAAGTGTGCTTATCCAATAACGAGAACGGCGCGCGACAGTTAAGAGTAAGCGAGGCTTCGTTCCAATGGGTTTCCACCTCGATGTAAAGCAACGCCTTGCTGAGAAGGTCGACGAGTTCTCCACGAGGGACGTGCTTTGAGAAGTTGGGAGAGCGATCGAGATGACCTTCAGACTTGATTGAGAACGCAGCATGATGGAAACCTAGAACGACGCGTTAGAGCACGAAATTTTGAACGAAATTTTGAGAGTACCGGAGTCTTTGAGGTACGAGTATATGAGGCAGTTGACCTCGTCTGCTGTGATGATGTTCGGCACGATCGCCATCGGAGTTGGGTCGTCGCGGTAGCGGAGGACGTTCGGGTGTATTCACCTTCCAGATCGACTTTGTGAGCTACCCTCCAGCCCTGCTCTCGCCGTTCCGTCACTCTGTTTTTCACCAAGCTCTTGCCAACGATACTCGCTCTGCCCGACCAACGTTCTCACCTATCGCGAAACCCACACGACCTCCGAGACCACCTTCGCCTCTGACCCACTTGCTCCCCGGGTCACTCCAATGCCGTGGCACGTGTCAGCGACTGATATGTAACTAGCCTCTTGTTTCTTCCGGGTAATCGTCCGGAACTTCTCTCCTGCTTTCCAGTGTCTCCCGACATCTTCGGAATGAGTGGTCCAGCCGATCCCTGGGATGCCATGGCCCAAAGCGACGACTCGGATCAGGAATATATCCCCACTGGCGCAGACGGAATTGACGACGAAGACCAGGACTTTGAACAAGACGACGGCGACTACGACTACGACTACGATCAAGATGCAGATGACGGCGACACTAGCGATAACGGTGAGCTCGTAAATTTGGGAGATATCGTCCTCAGTCCGTGTGCTCTCCCCTTCTGTCGGGTGACTTCAACTGAGTATGGAACCGTTTGCTTCACGCAGACATCGAATTCGGAGACGATGGAGATCCAGATGCTGCGACTGTGGCTGCATTGCAGGAGTTAGTCGCCGATGGGGCGGGTAGAAGATCAGTCAGGCTCTTTCAACAACCTCGCCAAACATCCCAACAGTTCCAGGCGGAACCAGAGGACGAGGACGACGAGGACAACTACCTTTATTTGCCTTATTGGGGCTCTACGAGTAGCCTCCAGCGCGCCGGAAGTAATTGGTACCCGAAAATCACCGAGCCCCAACCAGCTGGTGTAAGGCTCCTCGGAAGTGGCGATTTCGGAAAGGCCAGGAATAGGCTGGGCGCACCGCGGAACAGTAACATTTATTCTAGGTTGAGAAGGATCGCGTTACGGCCACGCGCCGCGAATCCTGCGGATTTGAAACACAACTTGATTCCTAACACGCACGGAACTGCGGTCGCAGCGTATTATTCCAACATCTACGTTGCTCAGTTCTCACCCGGTACGTCGCATTCAAAGTCCATCTTGGATTGCATTCGCCAAGACTTCCGAAGATGCCTCCTTCTACTACACGTGTGGTCAAGGTATGGGAAACTACGGTTCGATGGATTGCCTCCTGTGGTCTGAGACACAGTTTATATATAGACTTCCGAATGAACATCTATGATATGAACGCCTCCGTCGAGCGGGATTTGGCATCCAATATCCCCGATATAAATATCCGCCAATACGAGGACGGCCACACATCCACGATGAGCGTGTCAAAATCGTTCGGCGTTTCTGGGGAATGGTGTATCACTGGTGCGCTGGTTCCATGTACGGGCCGTCTACGGAATTTTACTAACTGTTCTTGGAGATTCCCACCTAAGCTCAGACAATGAACGGTGAGGCGACAGCACACACTCGTGGACCCTGACTGATGGATCGGTTTGGCAGCATCGTTTACTCGTCGATGGTTCGTGTTCATCGGGTGAGCTTAGGCGCGCCAAGATGATTGACCGTTTCATAGTCATCAACTGCCTTCATGGCAAACACTCACGACACTTCAGCGGGTCAGACGGCACTGCAATTCGGCGAAGAATACACAGCCGGGATGTCTGCAATTTGGTCGTGCAAATTCTCCGCAGATGGGAATGAGGTTTTCGCAGGCGGCCCTGGGCCAATATATGGCATGCGCCAAGTTATATGTTGTTCGGGGCTCGGCTGACTCTTGGCTTTCAGTCTATGACCTGATCGCAAACCGACGGTCGATGAGGATCAATCGTGCTCACTCAAATGATGTTAATTCCGTGTGCTGGGCGGATACTGCTTCCGGGAACGTGTTGATAAGTGGATCCGATGATGGGTTTGTCAAGGTTTGGTGAGAGTGGATAATCCTTGGCAGGTTCAAGACTGTTTTCTTTTGACTAACGCCCGCGCTTAGGGACCGGAGATCGCTGGGCACCGCACAGAAACCGTCCGGCGTGCTCGTCGGACACACTGAGGGGATCACGTACGTATCCTCGAAAGGGGATGGTCGATATGTCATTTCAAATGGCAAAGACCAAGCCCTTCGTCTATGGGATCTCCGGAGGATGAGAAGCAGCGAAGAGTTTGATGAAATTGGGCACAATGAGTACCGTATTCGAGGGTACGATTATCGGTACGTATGCTGCGCTTTTCCGACAAAGAGGGGCCTTACGTGAATCTATAAACAGACGGGGTGTGTACCCAAAGCCCAAGGTGCTGGCACACCCGAAGGACTGCAGCGTGATGACTTACCGAGGTCACGCCGTCCTGAGGACTCTTATCAGGTGCTACTTTAGTCCTGGGGAAACGACTGGAGGACAATATCTCTACTCTGGATCGTACGACGGGAAAATCCACGTTGGTATTTCTATCATGGCCGAGGTAGCCAAGCCATTGATTGTCGACCTTGGGGGCGTTGTGCTAGATCTGGTCGCTTGACGGGACGACCGTGCAGGTTCTGGATAGGTCCCAGACGTTGCCGATGGCTTGCGATCCGTCCGCCCCAGAACCAGACGAGGACGCAGGGCGGGGACTACGCGGGGACAGAAATAACAAGGTCTGCGTGAGAGATGTGAGCTGGCACCCTCAGGTCTGTCTTTGGAACACCACGCATGTTTGAATGATCCAGGGGAAGCTAATTTTAGTCGCTTGCCATCATCTAGGAACCAGTCTTGATGAGCGCTGGATGGGCCCAAGACTCACGGGCGAGGAGCATGGTAGCGCGGCATGAATGGAAGGGGCTGCACCGGGGGGGAAAGCTGGAGGACTGGGTGGAGAGACAACGGTTGGAGGCGGGCGAAAGGGCGTCCTTGTATTAGCCATGGTGTTATCGGCAGTATTACATTTTCGATCCGGTGACGCTGATGAGCACAGTCCAATCACGTGAAGACGAGAAATGCTCGGCAAACTTGTTCCTGAGCGGAAACCCAGCTCCGGGAGCCAAGACTATCTTCGGAGGGTCACCTCGAGTTATATAAACACCAAGAACGTCTCAAGCCAAATTGAAACGCGACTCCCCCTTCCTTCACCCTTCACCCTCGCCCTTCCACCCTCTCCCTCTCCCACCTCGACGGCTACCGTCATCACCTCAGTCTCATGTCCGCAGCATCCGCCTCCTCCCCTCCTCCAGAGTCGACAGAGGTTGAGAACACCACAACCCAAGCCTCTCCTCCTAGGCAGCAACCATCACCAGTCTCTCCTACCTCCCACGAGCCCGCCATGATCTGTCTTTGGGCCGACTGCGGCAAGTCTTACTTCGACCCCGAAGTCCTCTATAACCATCTCTGCAACGACCACATCGGCAGAAAGAGCACCAATAATCTCTGTCTCACCTGTAAGTGGAAGGATTGCGGCGCAACTTGCGCAAAGCGAGATCACATCACCAGCCACCTCCGAGGTAACGTTTGTCCCTCCCCACTTTGCGGGGATCGCGCCCCGGCTAACCTTTCATCACTTGCAGTCCATACGCCACTCAAACCTCATGTTTGCGAGATCTGCAAGAAGTCGTTCAAACGTCCTCAGGATCTGAAGAAACACGAAAAAATCCACACAGAGGAACATCACGCTCAACACAAACATTCCAAGGCGATCACCGTCGCCGACCCGGCATACTCATCAAGGGTCAAAACAGAGGCGCGGCCGTCGAACCGCCTGCCGTCCAAGCCTCTCCACGCCTCGGATCCCGCCAAGGCTCTTAATCATAGGGCCAAGTCCAACTCTGCCACCTCCGAGGTTGCCTCCGGTCCGTGATCTCTTGGCATTTTCTTGGCAAATGTGCGCTGACACGTGTCCCCCAGACTCTTCGTATGGCATCCTCCCCACCCCATCCCCCGAACTTGATCAAGCGTCGGTTGCCCACGAGTTGTTCGGCAGCCACGGTCACCCCACATGGGACACCATCCGGCCCGCGCATCCCGTGTCTGCCGGCACAAAACGTTCCCATGACTATGGCGTCGAAGAGTTCTTTACCGACATGAAAAAGCGAAGGCTGGCGCCGTCTTATGATCCTCGTAAGTTTCTCCCTACTATCATGACCAGTGCATGGCTGCTGACGTCTCCCGGTAGGTATGGTCGAACGCTTGAGCAATCTTGCGTATTTGTCAAACAATATTTCCTCTAACCAGTCCCATGGAGGCGGTGCTGGCAGCGGATACGGCCTTGCTCCGATGTTCAACCCCAGATCCGTTTCCTTCGACATCCACACTCCAGAGGAGTTGGCAGCCGTGAACGAGTTTTTGATTACGCTCGGCCGGGATGTCACCACAACTACGAGGGCACATCCCGTCCCATCTCGTCATTCGGCCCGCGAATTTGACAACCACCCCAGTCATTCGTACTTCAACCCCGCTGGCTTGAACGAACTAGGACTTACTGGGATGCCAGGGATCATGAACTCCGGCGCCGGATCTGGAGCGTCTTTCAGTGATTCCGGCGTGTATTCAACTTCCTCTGCTGGCGGTTTCCCGCCCTATCCGTCCAGATCAGGTCACCAGTCGGTGTCCGTTCCAGGGATCAATTTCGGGGCACCTCAATCCACCTCCCTGTTCCCCGACGTATCTTCCGCCTCCTTCCCCGAACTAAATGGTCGTCGAGACAACGGGTTCCTTTCCTCAGTTTCCACACCATCTTCCACGTCCGACTCTCAGCTGAGCTCACCTCCGCCCTTCATGGGTCTTGGGCTTGACTATCGCACCCCCGAAATGATGTCTCCCCATTCCGCCATGTCAACTCCCCCAGCTGGTCTCGACTTCGACTTTTTGAGGGCTCCAAGGGGGCCTCCTCCGATTGCTGAGATTACCTCCCTTGACTACCCCTCTCGCACGACGAGAACCATGGTTCCACTGAGGAGTGTTCCTGCAGATTATAAACCACGCGTGGAGTCGAGCTTGTCAAAGTCGCCGAAATCTTCTCCCTCGTCAGACGGCGGTTCGGACTCCGACAGTCTGTACCCGTTCATGGCATTTGGGAACAAAGCGTACAAGCTCCCCCCTCTGCACCTTCCGCGGGAAGAGCGTCCGCCTTCCCCGTCTGCCTCATCCTCCCGTTCGGGGTCCTCTACCCCCGAACCCCCGCACACCACAGTTTTGCCAAGCTTCAAATCTATCACCTCCGGTGTTTCAACGGAACGCCTCACTCGCTCTGTCCGCGATTTCGAGATCGAGAGTCAAGCAGATGAAGAGGACGAAACCCGGTCGACGATTAGTGAAGAGATGGCCGATGAAGCACAAGTCAAGGAGGAAAAACGGCAGGAACACGCTCGTCTCCTCAAGGATATGCTCGTCTTTATCAATGCCGAGTACAAGAGGAGGTATGGTGTTCCTGGAGAGAAGAGCAAAGATAGGCTTGTTGGACCAAGAACTTTAATGGGCCCCGGCATCCCTGGAATACGGAGGCCACTATCCAGTGTGGATGTCGAGATGGCTGCGGTTTAGTTCGGTTACGCGTACCCCCGTGCCCCTGGCGAACGCACAGACTCTGTAGCATCATAGTACTCGTTTGTCGCGGTTTGTTTTGTACTTATTTATCGGGTCCTTCTGGGCGTTTCTCCTGCCTTTTTTTGTTCCTTCTCAATGTTGTTCGCAATACGTTTGAAAGTCAACCCCGGACGGGGTACTCTTTCGTTCGAGGGGGTATCCTCAGCGTGATCACAGCGGCCGCCCAGCGCGAGACGAGCACCGATTGAAAACGGAAGTGGTTGCAAACGTGATGTTTCGTCGGAGTACGCTCGTAAGGTCATGGAGACATAAAGAATACAACAAAGCGGGCAATACAAGGACCCCCAGGGTCGCAAAGGTAAAAGGTACAGGCATAGTAGAAAGAAGAGTCCGAGTCCGTGGTGCTGATGAAGAGATTGCACGCCAGGTGTTACAAATGTCCTCACTACTCCGATCCTCGGCTCACTTGGGGCTGGGCGAAGACACAGGGGTCGCGACGGGCACGTCAGCCGGTGATGCGTCGTCTGGCGAGGGTGCGCTGGAATCGGAGTCGCCGTCTTCGGGAGTATCTGGGGATGGCGTTGGTGAAGCATTCGCGTCCTCGGGAGACGCTTTGGATGGCAAGGGCGCGTCAGGGGGGGTGGAACTTGAATCATCGGGAAGGATTTCCTCGATCTCCTGTTTGAGGATGGATTGGAACCGAGCCAACTTCGTAGATTGATCCTCGTTCAGGAGTGCTGTGCTGAAGACGGAGCTTGATGTGGCGGGTATGGAGTCCAGACCGAGAGCTTCCAAGAGGGGTAAAATTGGCTGTAGGAAAGCACCGACCATGGGGAGCCCTGTGGTGACGTCTCCTAGCGGATAAACTCCTCCGGCAGTTCTGACTTTGGATTGGGTGCCACCTTCAGGGTTTCCACTCGAGGGGAGGGTCTTGCGCACTGCGTTCGACAGGGCGAACTCGAAGCTGGCGAGAGCGGTGACCTGTTCGGCGTTGAGGGAGCTGGTTGACGCAGAGGCGACGTCCACCCCTGCCAGGCCGACACCTCCCAGCAGCTGTTGGAGGAGGGGACCTAGGATTGGACCGAGGATGGGCAGTCCTGAGATGATCGATATGAGGGGCTGAAGCTGTCTTGCGTGAATGCCTGCCAATCCGGGAAGGTGCGGTTAGGGGTTTGGTACAGAGGAGGTACATCGATGCGGCAGCTTACGCGATGGGTTGACTCCATGAAAAGAAGGATCCGGGACGACAGCGTATTCATCTGCACGTCCGATACAGCGGACGCCAGCGTCTTCGGGAGAGCAACGGTCCACATGACGAAGAGGAGCGGCCAGCGCCGATGGAGCAGCCATCGCAGAGAGGTAGAGGACGAGGATGGTGGAGAACTTCATGATGGAACAGCGAAAAGTGTAAAGCAATTGGACGAGCAGAGCAATAAGGGTAGGCAGAAATCTCTCCAGGAGATGGGGGTTGAAGGGAAAGAGAGGATGGTTTGACCCCTGAGGTCGGGTGGCCAATTTATAGCGACGGATGACGGAGGAGTTCAGTCGAAACGGAACCCAACGAGATCGGGCCGGAAGCAAGGTGAGGCCGGGTGGACTGACTGACATCGAGTACTGCACCGCGGTTGGCGTTGACGACTAAAGGACTGAACGGACCCAGGAATTATCGTGTGGTTCCGCCTGGCAGGTCGAGATTCGTGAAAATCATTGTAACCCCCAAGTCCGGTCGGAAAGGAGTCAGTTGGCATGTTGTCCCTCGTCTGTTCAAATCCCGGGAGAGATAACACCAGTGAAATCGTGCTCGTCAACCATACCATGGGCAGCCGAAAGTCTTCCAGGCCTTCGAGAGGTGGTGGATCGCGAGTTCGTTTGGTGCATCATTCTATGATCGGTATATCGCTGCCGCTCTCTCGTCGCTTCGTTACGATTCCTCAATATCGTTGGAGCTCCTCACTGGTGTACCAATACACTCATTTGCAGTGGAGGCACGCAACTTGTGATGGCCACCTTTCACGGCGGCAACAGGAGACAACGACTTGAGAGGACCACCCTGATTCATGGGACAAATGACGCCTCTCCCGACGTCGCGGGGTGGAGCGCCACCACGCCAACCTTTGTGGATGACCACAAGCTGCTGTGGTATCACTTCAGGCGGTTCCCGCCACTCCGTCGCATGCGTTTTCTGGGCGTTTCGGAATGGTTGGAGGAACGATGTCACTCGCTTCGAACTCCGGTAATGGGCACTTCGGCCGTCCTAACCCTATCGTCCTGAGGCCATCTCGAACCTCGAACGATTTTGTGGTGTCGCACAACTGGGGGTCACCCCGTGAAGAATTTCGTGATGTTCGACCAGAATTCGTACCAATGTTTCGCGAAGTTCACTTCTCCACCAGATATTCTTGATCCTCACCGAGCGTCGGGAGCAAGTCGGGAGGGTCACGAATCCACGATGTCGATTCTTGGCTTGACAATTCTCTAGTACTGTCTCCATCGCTCCTTTGAGTATGTGTCTGTTCTATTGGATCCTGGAATTTCTGTGATCCATTTCCCACGCTTCTTCTCCTCTCACTCTACCATGCCTTGGAAATGCGGTATACGAGTTCGACTGAGCGCCAAGGACGGACATGTCCCACAAGGATTTGAACCCTTGAATGATGCCTTCACCCATGCACGTGGAGAGGATGCACCATGAGACGATACAGAGGCTGCCGTGCGCACGTTAGCATCGAATATGTGAGCGGGGCGCCTGAAAGGCGTACGTGAGCACAGATAACACGACCAGTAACAGAAACAGAGATGAGTCTGGGTCCTTCATCAAGGCAGTTGCAGGTGAAAGGGTGATCGGGGCCGGCCCGGAGGTACCAAATTTATAATTTAACGGCAGGGCCGCCGACATATCGGAGTCTGAAATCCACGTGCGCTATCATAAATATCCGAAACAACGGTACCGCCACCGCACTCCCCTCTTGTCCTCCAGCGAGGCGAAAAATTCCCAGCGCGCAGCAGAGAGTTTGCCTGATCACACGTCAACAAAGTCGACCTACCTACTTCGTAACGGGAGACGTCGTCGAAGTCGTGTGACACCAAAGAACCAAAGTCAATCGACGGTACCGTATCTTCGGGCTTGTATCCGTTCTTTTGGTTCCTTATCCAGACCTCGTTCAGATCATGTCCAACCTAACCAGTGGATCCACTCATCCTACCCCCCAGAGTCCGGTATGTCACACCGGACATGAAAACGCCTAGGAAAGTTGACTCGAAAACAGGTTCTCGCTAAAACGAGCGGGGCCTCACCCTCCAGCGAAGACGTTGAAGGCACCCTATCTACAGCCAATTCCGATGCCGACCCGTTCGGTTTTCGCGGTGGGATAAGGACTGACGAAGAGCTCATCGTCCTGAGGCAGCGGAAGAAGGGAAAACCCCTCGAGAAGTATCACCGTAAACAGAACGAGGTTCGATCTTTGTCGGTCCAGACCATTCGCCTCTGATCATCACTCCCCTTCAGCTGATTGATAGCTTACTGAAACCCGTGGCCGTTCACACACAGGAGGCCAAGGACTCTGCAGATGCTGCACGTCTCACTGTACGGTCGAATTTCCCCTCATGAGGTGGCGTGTCTCACGCTCTCCTAGGTAAAAATTGCTGTTTACGCCAGCTTGGTTGGCAACGTCGTTCTATCTTTCATTCAGAGTAAGCTTCCCGGCAACCTTTGCTACGCTCTCACCTGATGGTCACCACCCTAGTCTATGCTGCCGTTTCTTCGTTATCTCTATCGTTCTTTGCCACAGCTGTCGACTCCGTCTTCGATCCTATGAGCAACCTCTTACTCTGGCGGCTACACCGGGTGTCGAAGAAGTTGGACACGAACAAGTGGCCAGTCGGCGGCGCTCGTCTGGAAACTATCGGAAACATCTGTTACGGTATGGATCACCAGGTTCCCTGCCCCATTTTACTCAACCATCCCAAGGGTTCTTGTGCGTACGTTTGAAGCACACCAAGGTTCCCCCTCCTGACGTCAGGCAGGATGTTCGCCGTCAACCTTGTCATCATTGTCGAGTCTATCCGTTCGATAGCTTCTCACAAGGGCGATGATACCAACAAGCTCTTCATCCCCGCGGTTGCCTCTGTCGCCTCTGCTTTGGGTTGGTTACCTGCCCCCCCTTTCCGGCCCAGCAGTTAACCCGTGGATTGTAGGCGTCAAATTCCTGTTATTCCTGTACTGCTTTGCCGCCAGGAAGGGCTCGAGCCAAGTGCAAATGCTTTGGGAAGACCACAGAAACGATTTATTTGTCAACGGGTTTGGTAAGATGGATCCGGTACCACAGCCACCAACAAAGTCCACTAACGTTTCGCAGGTCTTCTCATGTCCGCGGGCGGTAGCAAATGGGCTTGGTGTATGTCCCCCTCTTACCGTGGTGCGCCCGCCCTCTGACGCGACCTCACAAAGTTTTGGATCCCATGGGCGCCATCATCGTACGCCTACGCCATGGATTTCTGTGCCCTATTCCTTTTTCCTGACGGTCTTCCCCATCCCCGCAGATTGGCACTGGTGTCAGCTGCTCTTGGATCTATAGAATCTACAAAGAATTCGAATTATTGGCCGGAAAATCCGCTCCCAATAATTTCATTCAGCTTCTGGTTTACAAAGCGATGACGTTCAGCAACGAGATCGAAAAGATCGACACCGTTCGCGCGTACCATGTAAGCATCCGTCCCATCAGGAACCGGGTAGACGTTTTCTCACAGTACCTTATTTGCTAGAGCGGACCAGACTACTTTGTTGAGATCGACATCGTCATGGATGCAAGCACACCGTTGTGGAAAGCGCATGACATTAGCCAGCAACTCCAGGATACGATTGAGATCCTTCCCAACGTGGAGCGAGCATTCGTCCACGTTGATCACGAAACGACCCATACCCCCGTAAGTCCATTCACCAGCGTATCCGCTTTGCGGTGACTACCCTTTTCCCGTTCTCACTGGTTAAGCACAGGAGCATCGCAAGGCCATGTAGGAGGGGGCTCACTAGAGATATATGGATAATCTGTACCATTGGATCCAAGGAACACAACTTATACACCGCACCATTAAAAATTGTAAGCAAGCACGATATATTATGCATGTCCCGATTCACCAGACCCAGACACAACTCCTAACGCCGAACCTGGGACGGATTGGAGCAGTTTCTGTGTTCGACAATCATATTCTGCAAGGAGATCCATCACCGCTGGTGAAGCGTGAGCCTCGCCTCGGCGTGCGCGGCGGCGCCGGGGAAGTCCGTTCTCCTGTGTCGAAGGGGTATAGCCCAGGATACTGGGGTTATCATTCGCCCATGCTTTGATACTGTGAATGTTGTATCGGCATCGGTTCCGTATGCAAAACGGTAGAAGGGCTTGGACTTACTAACCACGAATTTTCTCATGCTTGAGTGAGAAATGGGAACGTATGACATCCTACAGGCGAAGTTCAGTAGTTCAATCGTGAGTTGGAAGGTCTACACGTACTCCCCACAGCCCATTTAGGTGTACATCGTCCAGCCATTCCACTACCGCCCAGCGAACGGTCTGCACACAAATGCCACGGTTATAGGCGATACTCTCGCGGCGTTTTGGATTGGCGCGACCACTCCCCGGCCTAAAGTATAGGGATCAGCCACAGACTATTTGAAGGTAACTCCGAGAACTCACTCATTGAAGTATGGTGCCTCGACGAGGATCATGCTCTGGATACTCACAAGCACCTGTAACAGGGTTGATTTACGTGGTTGCCAATTCTCCTCTGCAGATCCTGACCAGGTTCCTAAAAGTGACAAGCAAACTTTTCCGCAGTTGTAGAGGTTTGGGTTGAACCTGACTTTCCCGCCACCAGTCGTACAGAGGTTCATCAATGGAGGTGAATTAGGGTACTGGATCGGCAAAAAGCAATCGAACTCGAAGAGCCCGCCGGCGTATGGTGTATTCTCGGGGCCTGCGATCATAATCTTACTGTTCGGGCGGGAAGACTGAGTAGGGTTTCACGGTTTTAGGGTGGAAGGGACGCACATGACATCATTTCGGACCTCATCAACTCGAACCCAAATCCCGGGGGGCAGGCCTGTACCCATGACCGCTAACTCTTTGAGAATATGTAACCTGTCCTTCGGGATACGAGTGTCATTGGAACTAGCCTCAACCATAGCACAATAGTGGAAGCGCCGATACGAAAGTCCCCCAGCTGGTCCGTCTTCCGATAGAGTGACATGCTTGAAGGCCAGCTCCTCGCATTCACGTTCATAGGTCTTGTCGAGTTGTTCGGCGTCCAAGGGAAGCTTTTCGACTAGCTCGTCTGCATTGTCCCTGTCCGGCTCCGATATGGTCCCGATGACCGCCAGGCAGCGGTCGAGGTCATCCTTTGCAGCTACGATGTCCCCACAGAGCGACATTTCCTTGATTCCGGTTTCTCCTATATCGCCAGTGATACTTGACATCCCCGTGAGGTACGCCTCGCATTGTTTCGTGAGTTTCTCGAAGTGGTTATAGAGTGGAGCCGTCCTGACAACGCCACCGTCCCCGTCTCTCTCCCAGACGACCTCACCGTCACCGCGAATGAAGGCATCTATCCCGCAACTCTTGGTCTTGGACCACCCCCGGGAGACCAACAATTTGATAGTGAGCTCGCAATCTGCCAATCGTCGTAAGAGCCGCAACATCGTTTGGTATGCATCGCTCCTAGCAATCCAGTCTGCGACGGAATCGTTTCTAAGGAGCGCCCCAAGAGCTTCGGGAAGATAAGATAGCTGCAACAAGGCCACGACCGACGGATGGGGGACGAAGTCGAACGGTGCTGGAGAGTCAGCGTAAGGATTAGGAAGGTAGACCACCAAGGCGCCAAAGACCCAGTTCGAAGCGCTGTCCCAGCTTTGAGCTTCCGACGTGTCCTTTTCCGTCTTCGACTTCGATGCTTCAGTGGAACGCCTACGGGATTTCTCGCCTCGTTTCGATTTCGATTTCGATTTCGATTTCGATTTCGGTTTCGGTTTCGTCGTGGCCTTCGCCTTATATGAAGGTTCTGAACCACTGACCGTGCCCCAGCCTCCTCCCCACGGGTTGAAACTAGGGGGGTCCTGGTAGAAATCGTTGCCACCCCATCCCCATTCCGGGTCGCCCGGGTCAGCGGGACCCCACCCGTACTGTCCGTCCATACCCACGTCGTAGTCGTAATCGTCGTCGCCGTCGTCGTCATACCCACCATACCCATCAAGCTGTAGTGCGTCAGTTGCATAGCCGGTCCCAGCGGGACCTGCTGTGGAGGGCCTTTTCTTTGAAGCTTTGGTCGCGGTATTGTTTACGCGTTTCTGGGAGTTGGACAACTCGTTCAGATGGTGGAAATCCAGAATCCCGAGGATCTCAAAAATGGCGATGACTCGAACACGAGCGCAGCACTTGGTTGTGTTACATTCATCGACCTGGCCACAGGGCGAGGCGCACTGAACGGGCGACATGCACCCACGGCAGTGACTGATTCCACATTCTGTGCAGAACATGTGAAGCAGCTCTGCAATGCTCTGGAGGTCTGTCGGCACGGTCTGCAACCACATGTCAGCTAGGTGGGTGGAACGAGTGGCGAACCACGTACAGGATGCCGGATGTGTTGAATTGGTCTTTCGCACTGAGAGCACTTCCTTTCACCAATGAAGAGGTCTCTGAATTGCTCAAGGATCTGATCAGGAGGGTGGATCTCGCTCGACGTCTCGAGCTCAACGGGCGGTTCTTCGAAAAAGTCGGGTTGGTGATCCGGGACTGCCAAGGGCGTTTGTTGGATTGAAATGGCGGATGGGATCGGTGGCTCATCGTCTGAGATGGATATGACATCGACACTACGAAACCGATGCGGTGGGTCACCTGTTTGTGGGGAAGCCCGACCTTTGCCTTTCTGTTTGGCGGTTAGACGCGGAGGAGAGATCTGGCGGATATCGTTGTCGCTGTCGTCAGAGATGACGATTGGACTGTGGTTTCTCGGTTGTTTCTTGACGGGGCTGTGGATTGTAATGGATGCACTACGCTTTCGGGAGTTTGACATTGTGGTAGCGGCCGGAAGAGTGATGTGGACAATCGCCATCGCCTTCCGAATTGGGACGTGTTATAGGTCGAGGCAACAGAGACAAACCTTGCCTGGATCCTCACTTACCCTCACCCTCATCCTCTCTTTCCCGCCCGGCATCTCTCGCCCGTCCACGCCTTCGCTCTGGGTTCCATCCTGCCCAGTTCCAGCCGCACTTCCAGCCCGTCCAGCCGAACTACCGGACCTCCTCCGGCCAGAACATCTCCGCTAGCTATCAGCACCCTGCTTCAATGGTACCACCCCCACCTGTTGAATGACCATTCCAGATCTGACGCGGTGGCAAATGCAGGAGCCCCACCATCAGGACCCAGAGGAGTTGTATGTGAAGCAGGATAGGATTGGTGCGTGCTCTCTACGTGAACGCGCACGCGTACCCAACCGTTAATCCGTACGCGGCAGGCAAGGGTTCGTTTGGAGAGGTCTACAAAGGGTATCATATCAACCCGCCTATCGCGACCCCGACGCGCGCTCATGACAACCGACGTTCAGCTTCGACAAACGGACGGGGAAAACTGTAGCCATCAAGATTATCGACCTCGAAAGCGCAGAGGACGAGATAGAGGATATCCAACAAGAGATTCAAATCCTTTCTCAACTCGATTCCCCGCATGTGACCAAGTAAGCCCCCTCCGTCATCCAGCCCACCGTCCCAATAACACGCTCATCACAGATACCATGGCTCATTTTTAAAGAATTCCCACTTGTGGATCGTTATGGAGTGAGTGCGTTCACCTCCGCATCCTAGGCACCAGATAACCTTTCCCCTCGATCAAGGTACTGTTCGGGAGGCTCATGCTCAGATCTGGTACGCCCCCCTTTTCCACCCCTATGTCAGAAGTTCAGTCGAGGTAGATGAAACCCGGAGTCTTCCGTGAAGAGTACATCGCGATTATCGTTCGAGAGCTTCTCAAGGGCCTAGAGTACCTTCACCAAGAGGGCAAACTCCATCGAGATATCAAAGGTAAGTCCCATATTACCCGTGTCACGCCCCCCACTTATTCGTCCCACCAAGCCGCTAATATCCTGCTCTCTGCAAATGGTGACGTCAAATTGGCTGATTTCGGTGTGTCTGGACAATTGTCCGGGACACTATCTGCGAAAAAGAACACGTTCGTTGGAACGCCGTACTGGATGTCGCCTGAGGTTATCAAACAGAGTGGTTATGATCACAAGGCAGACATCTGGAGCTTGGGGATCACGGCAATCGAACTCGCCAAAGGGGAGCCTCCATACGCCGAATTGCACCCAATGAAGGTTTGGTCGTTCCTTTGCGCAGCCAGCTGGCAGCTAACCAATTTCCGTTCCCTCAGGTTCTGTTCTTGATCCCCAAGAACTCCCCTCCGCAGCTGGACGGGGTATTTTCCAAAACGTTCCGCGAGTTTGTGGCCTACTGCCTCCAACGTGATCCAAAGGATGTTAGTCCAAACCATTTCAATCACCGATGTACTCTGCTAACACTGCCCCAGCGCCCAACCGCTCGTGACCTCCTGAAGCACAAATTTGTGCGGATGGCAAAAAAGACAAGCTACCTAACCGAACTCATCGAACGCCATGAAAGGTGGAAAGCGGAGGGCGGAGAGAAACCCGACGACCGCGACCAGGCTCGCGATTACGACGAGTCCGCTGCGCCGTTTCTCGTTTCGTTTCACAATACTGATGTACATCCCCACAGTCAACACAACAGCGATCCGGAAGACCTCTGGGATTTTGGCACCGTCCGCCATGTTGGAGCAACCATCGGTCGTACTCAACACGCCCCAGCCATCGACGATCATGGTGGCCGAAACGGCGGTCTGTCGACTTACTCTGTAACCCCGGCCCCCTCGAACATCTTGGGGCCCACAACATATGATCACAAGCAGCCAATGGATCTCTCCCCCATTGCTAATAAGGGCGATCACCTCCCTCCCATTCCTCCGCCACCAGTGAAGAAGTACGACGTCGAAGCGACAGTTAAGCACGCCCTGCCGAAGGGTTCAGGTACAGCGAGAGCTACGGTTCAGAGGGAGCCTTCCGACGAGTTCGACGATTACGATGAGGACTTTGTCAATCACGAGGGACAGAACGGGAACGGCGATCCGGAGTTGCCGGATACCACACTCTTGGACTCTGTCGTCCTCCCAGCATTGGCCTCGGTATGATTCTCCTCCTGGCCCCAGTTTTGGGTCGCGACCTCTGATCTGGTATCACTCCCAGTTGTTCCCGCGAGTAACCACCCAGGAAGCCCGAGTGGCCCTGAGCACTTTGCAACGTGCCTTCACTGAAGCGGAGAGGATCATCCCTGGCGTGACTATGGAACTCGTTAACGAGATAGTTGACTCTGTAGAGCACATCGATGTCGACGATGACCGCAGATGATCCCAGGGCAATTCATCCCGTTGGTGTTTTTCAAACTGTGGACAGATCTTTCCTCCAGATAATCTTTTTCCCCTTCCGCCACCTACCAACCTCTAGCATCGGTTGACTATGCGATCCGGTCCCTTCTTTCCTTACCTCATCGAGTACCCCACCCACCATCCTGTACTTGTAAACGTCACTCTTCCATCGTATACCTACTCCGAGTACATAATACACATCGCAACATTCTAGTCGAGAACAGAGCGTGCCAGCCAAGGAATAGCACCCCTAACTAGGCGCTGCTTCTGGTTTTGTCCGTTTCTTCTTCCCCGTCGTCCCCTTCTTCGGCCGCGTAACCTTTATCGGGTCAAGGCTCCTTGACCGAGGGGTTTCGTCGACCCCCACGTCATGGACTGCGAGGGATGCCACAGAAACTGGGGTGGATGACATCGATTGGCGGAACTCGCTTGGGAAACCAGGCGGGAGGGTTGGAAGTGTTGACGGCTTGGCGAATGCCGGCATCTCACCCTCTCTGTCAACAACAAACTCTCGGGTTTGGTGTGTCGATGATTGAGAATCTTTCCGGAGGATAGTCTCAGGTCGTACTGGTACTACAGTAAAGTTAATATTGAATGAGTGACGCGGCGACAAATGCGCGGGTGGAACGGGACACACTTGGCGCAACGGGCATCAGATCGTCGAGACGAACAATAGGAATCGAGTCAACGTCCAAAGGAGTGGATGGTGCCGGCTTCTCGAATTCCTTCTTGTCAAAGATGTAATATGGGTCATCCTTGAGCCTCTCGATACGTTCCCGCCGTTTCTGGAAATAGGTCATCAGTATGAGAGATCACCGAGGACGATGGGTGGACCCTACCCTCTCCCGTTCTGCCTTCTCTTCTTCAGTCTCTGCAGCCGGCGTAAGGGCGTCCTCCCGGAGGAGTTTGTTTGCAGGTTTCTCCTTGACTTTGCCATTCACTTCCTTCTGCTTCCCTTTCTTCCTCTTTGGTCTTCGCCCACGCCCCTCTTCTGTGCCAGGGGTTGACACGGCACTTTTAGGAGGAGGGACAATCCATTTATCCAAGTCCAGCCCCTCGGGTATCGGTACATTGGCCTGGGCCGCCGACGCCACTGGATTCAGTGGGTATGCGGACACCAGGGG
>Ga0307516_10002433_pt1 | contig 24900 bp, 20 predicted proteins | sample 19_EM_MG_FD_203310 | JGI IMG/M metagenome (GOLD analysis project Ga0307516, IMG submission 203310) | Populus trichocarpa ectomycorrhiza microbial communities from riparian zone in the Pacific Northwest, United States - 19_EM | ecosystem: Host-associated > Plants > Roots > Unclassified | place...
CGGTACGCACGGTGCGATCAAGTCGAACGTCTGCAGCACCGAGCGCTTGCGCGACATGGCAAAGATCGCCATGGCGGCACCCACGCCGAGCAAGCCACCATGGAAGGACATGCCGCCCTTCCAGACCGCGAAGATCTCCAGCGGATTCTTCAGGTAGTGGTCGAAGTTGTAGAACAGGACGAAGCCGAGGCGGCCGCCCAGCACCACGCCGAGCACGCCGTAGAACAGCAGGTCTTCCACATCGCGGCGAGTCCAGCCGGACCCGGCAAACCATGGCTTCTTCACCCGAATCGAGGCCAGCCACAAGAAGAGCCCGAAGGCCACCAGGTAGGTCAGGCCGTACCAATGGATGGCGAGCGGCCCGATCTGGAGCGCCACGGGGTTGAACTGAGGGTGAACGAGCATGGGCAAGGGTTGGCGAAATGAAAGCAGCGCGAACGATACCGCACGCGATCAGCCTTCTGGCAGCTCGGTCAATGTGCTTTCGACGTAGGCCACGAAGCGCGCCACGACCGGGCCTGCGTTCGAAGGCCACACGAGGCTGGTCTCGGCACGCGGTGCGTTGCCGAGCAGCGCGGTGGGCAGGCGCCGATAGACCACACCCGGCCGCTGCAGCTGCGTCACCGATTGCGGCACCCACGCGAGACCGAGGCCGGCCGACACGAGGTTGACGATGGTCTGCATCTGAATGGCCTCTTGCGCGATGACCAGTGAGGCGCTGTGGCGGTGATAGAAGGCCAGTACAGCGTCGTAGAGCGACGGCGCAATGCCGCGCGGGAAGATGATCAGCGGCTGCGCCAATATCTGCGCAAGCGTCAGCCGCCGTGCGTTGTTGAGGGGGGACGCCTCCGGGACGGCGAGCACCATCGGCTCGATGCCCACTGACAAGCGCGACAGCGCCTGCGCGCCACCATCGGGCGCCATGTTCGGCGCGTGCAGCACGAAACCGGCGTCAGCCTCGCCTTGTTCGAAGGCTCGCAGCTGGACATCGGTGGTCGCTTCCCGCAGCACGACGTCGACACCCGGCTCGGCCTCGCGAAACCCGCGCAGCCAGCCTGGAAGCGGCCCGAAGCCGACGGTGGAAACAAAACCCAGCCGCAGCCGGCCGACCGCCCCATGCCCTGCCGCCTGCGCAATGCTGCCCAGCGAAGCAGCCTGCTGCAGCAACTGCCGCACTGGCTCGACCAGGGCCTGGCCGGCCGGCGTGAGTGCCACCTGGCGCCGGGTTCGCTCGAAAAGCATCACCTCGAGCCGCGATTCCAGTTGCTGGATGGCCAGCGTGAGGGGCGGTTGCGTGATGTGCAGTTTCTGCGCGGCGCGTCCGAAGTGCAGCGTCTCGGCCAGCACCAGGAACTGCCGCCACACGCGAAGCTCGATCAGCGTGGTGTCGCTCATGTCAGCTGCACACGGTAAGCAGCGCCACGCCGTAGGAGAAGCGGGCACTCTCGGGCACGAAGACAAGGATGCGCTGCCCCGACTTGAGCGGCTTGGTTCGCGCCAGCTCTTCGAGCATCAGAATGAACGAGGCCGTGGCCACGTTGCCGACGGTCGCCAGGTTGGTGAACCATTTTTCCATAGGCAGGTGCATGCCGGCATCGCGCATGCCTTCATAGATCGGCCGGCGGAACAGTTCGGACGAGAGGTGCGGCAAAAAGTAGTCGACGCTGTCCATGTCGAGCTCTCGCGCACGCACCACGTCTTTGGCGAACTGGATTCCGTGCTTGACGATGCGGTCGCCTAGCAGGCGGGTGTCCTGCTTCACCGAGAAGATTGACTTGCCGAGCCAGTCATCGGGCTCGTAGGTGCTCCAGCCGTGGAGATCGCCTTGCTTGTCTTTCTCGGCACCGACGTACATGCAGGTCTTGTTCTCGTTCGCGTAGGAACGCGTGTCGATCCACTCGATCTTGAGCGGCAAGTCGCCGGCGGCCTTGTCCTCGAGCCGAATGGCAGCAGCGCCGTCCGACAGCATCCAGCGCAGAAACTCCTTGTCGAACGACAGCATCGGGCTGGCGTTGATGAGCTGCTCGCGGTCCATCTCTTTCTGGAAGTACTTGGCCAGCATCCAATGCGAAAGCATTTCTGAGCCGACGCAGATGGCGTTGCTGGTGTTGCCCGAGAGAACAGACATGTGGCCCAGCTTCATCGCCTGGATGCTGGCGCAACACGAGCCGGCGAACGAGGCGATCTCGATCGGCGCGCTGCCGAGCAGGCCGTGCACCATCGCCGCATGCGAGGGCACGAGTTGGTCGGGCGATGCCGTGCCGCAGGCCAGCAGTTGCAGGTCACTCGGTTTGAACCGCGCGTCGAACAGCGCTTCGACGGCAGCAGCGGCCAGCTGGGCATTGGTGTGTGTCGGCGCCCCGCCCTTTTCGAGCGCGTAGTGACGAGCCGAGATGCCGTTGTTGCGCAGGACGATGGCCTTGGTCCGCGATGACTTGCCGTTGATAACGCCGAGGTAGTCCTCCATGGCCTCGTTTGGAACGGCCTGGTTGGGAAGGTATTTCGAGATTCCGGTGATGTAGACGCTGTCGGTTCGCATGGACGGAGGAGTTGCGGTGAACGGGGTCGGCTGAAGCGCAGACATTCGGCAAGCATATCAATCGAGCGCCTTGTATATATTGGACGCCGAGGTATGGCGACAGGATACTGTCCCCTGCCCCGCCAACCAGCCAGGAAACCACCATGAGCATCAACCGCCGTTCCAAGAACATCACCGAAGGCGTGGCACGTGCGCCGAATCGCTCGATGTACTACGCCTTGGGCTACGAAGAAGGCGACTTCAAGAAGCCGATGATCGGCGTGGCCAACGGGCACTCGACCATCACGCCCTGCAACTCGGGTCTCCAGAAACTCGCGGACGCGGCCGTGGCCGGCATCGAAGCCGCCGGCGGCAACGCGCAGATCTTCGGCACGCCGACGATCAGCGACGGCATGGCCATGGGCACCGAAGGCATGAAGTACAGCCTGGTGTCACGTGAGGTCATCTCCGACTGCATCGAGACCTGCGTCGGCGGGCAGTGGATGGACGGCGTGCTCGTGGTCGGAGGCTGCGACAAGAACATGCCCGGCGGCATGATGGGCATGCTACGCGCCAACGTGCCGGCGATCTACGTGTACGGCGGCACCATCCTGCCCGGCAAGTACAAGGGGCAGGACCTCAACATCGTCAGCGTGTTCGAGGCGGTCGGCCAGTTCAGCGCCGGCAACATGAGCGAAGAAGACTTCTGCCAGATCGAGCGCCGCGCCATCCCCGGCAGCGGTTCGTGCGGTGGTATGTACACGGCCAATACGATGAGCTCGTCGTTCGAGGCGCTGGGCATGAGCCTGCCCTACTCGAGCACGATGGCGAACCCGCACGACGAGATTTCGACGGCGGCCACCGAGGCAGCACGCGTGCTGGTCGAGGCGGTGAAAAACGACTTGAAGCCGCGCGACATCGTCACGCGCAAATCGATCGAGAACGCCGTGGCGGTGATCATGGCCACCGGTGGCTCGACCAATGCGGTGCTGCACTTCCTGGCCATCGCGCATGCGGCCGAAGTGGAATGGACGATCGAAGACTTCGAGCGCGTGCGCAAGCGCGTTCCCGTGCTGTGCGACCTGAAGCCTTCGGGCAAGTACCTCGCAGTCGACCTCCACCAGGCCGGCGGCATTCCGCAGGTGATGAAGGTGCTGCTGAAAGCCGGCCTGCTGCACGGCGACTGCATGACCATCACAGGCAAGACGGTGGTCGAGAACCTCGCCGACATCCCTGACGCGCCGCGCGCAGACCAGGACGTCATCCGCCCGATCGACAAGCCGATGTATGCCGAAGGCCACCTCGCCATCCTCAAGGGCAACCTGTCGCCCGAAGGTTGTGTGGCCAAGATCACCGGCCTGAAGAACCCTGTCATCACCGGTCCAGCACGCGTGTTCGACGACGAGCAATCGGCGCTCGCGGCCATCATGGCGCGCAAGATCGTTGCCGGCGACGTGATGGTGCTGCGTTACCTCGGCCCGAAGGGCGGCCCCGGCATGCCGGAGATGCTCGCGCCCACCGGGGCACTGATCGGTCAGGGCCTGGGTGAATCGGTGGGCCTCATCACCGACGGCCGTTTCTCAGGCGGAACCTGGGGCATGGTGGTCGGGCACGTCGCCCCGGAAGCCTACGCCGGCGGCAACATCGCACTGGTGAAAGAAGGCGACTCCATCACCATCGACGCGCACACGCTGACGCTGCAACTGAACGTGAGCGATGATGAGTTGGCGAAACGCCGCGCGAGCTGGAAGGCGCCTGCCCCGCGCTACACACGCGGCGTGCTCGCGAAGTTCATGCGCAATGCCGCCAGCGCCAGTTCGGGTGCAGTGCTCGACAAGTTCGAATGACGTGGCTCAGCAATCGCGCATGAAAAGAGCGGCCCTCGGGCCGCTTTGTCTTTGGCGGAAGCTCGCTTACTTCTTCGCCTTGCCACGGCGACCCTTGGCGTCCATGCCCAGGTTGGCCAGGTTTTCTTCGCGGCGCTTGGCGACGCGCGCGTCCATCTTGTCCATCTCGCGGCGCTTGGTGTAGCCAGTGGCATCGGCCCAGATCCACCACACCACCGCGGCAGCAAAGGGCCACAGCACGGCAAGCCATGACCATTCGCCCACCGGGCCGTATTCAGCGACCTTCATCAGCAGCAACAAAATACCAAGGACGACGAAATACATGTGCAAAAGCCTCAAGTCGGGGTTTATTGGAGACCCCTGCAACGTCAACCGGGGACACTTAGAATCCGTTGAATCCGGCAGTGCTGGAAATGTAAATCACCTTCTGTCTCCGGCACCGAAAGGAACCCATGAAGTCGTCGCTTTCACTGCTTTTTGCCGCATCTGCACTGGTTGCAGCCCCTGCTTTTGCCAACCCCGAGCTGGCGCAGAAGAAGAACTGCATGGCCTGCCACGCCGTGGACAAAAAGGTTCTCGGCCCTGCTTACAAGGACGTCGCCGCCAAGTACGCCGGTCAGAAAGATGCCGTTGACAAGCTTTCGCAAAAAGTCATCAAGGGCGGTGCCGGCGTATGGGGCCCTGTGCCCATGCCCGCCAACGCACAAGTCAGCGAAGCCGAGGCCAAACAACTGGTCCAGTGGATCTTGACGCTGAAGTAAATCAGCTTCGCTCCGTGAAAAGGCCCCGCGTGCGGGGCCTTTTTCTTTGGGGCGTCCTTCGCGGAAGTCGGCAAATCTGACCGACCGAACCAGGCCGTCAATACGCCTGACCGAGCTGCTCCAGGATCGCTGGGTTTTCCAGCGTCGACGTGTCCTGCGTCACGGCTTCGCCCTTGGCCACCGAGCGCAGAAGGCGTCGCATGATCTTGCCGCTGCGCGTCTTCGGCAGGTTGTCACCAAAACGAATGTCCTTCGGCTTGGCGATCGGGCCGATCTCCTTGCCGACCCAGTCGCGCAGCTGCTTGGCAATGGCCTTGGCTTCGTCACCCGACGGACGCGGTCGTTTCAGCACCACGAAAGCGCAGATGGCTTCACCCGTCGTGTCATCAGGCCGGCCGACCACGGCGGCTTCGGCCACGAGGTCGGTGCACGAGACCAGCGCCGATTCGATCTCCATCGTGCCCATGCGGTGGCCGCTGACGTTGAGCACGTCGTCGATGCGGCCGGTGATGGTGAAGTAACCGGTCTTCTCGTCGCGAATGGCGCCGTCGCCAGCCAGGTAGTACTTGCCTTTGAAGTCTTCCGGGTAATAGCTCTTCTTGAAGCGCTCCGGGTCACCGTAGATCGTGCGAATCATCGACGGCCACGGCTTCTTGATCACCAGGATGCCGCCCTGCCCGTTCGGCACGTCCTTGCCGGTCTCGTCAACGACGGCTGCCATGATGCCGGGGAACGGCAGCGTGCATGAGCCCGGCACCAGCGGCGTGGCACCCGGCAGCGGCGTGATCACGTGACCGCCTGTCTCCGTTTGCCAGAAGGTGTCGACGATCGGGCAGCGGCCACCGCCGATGTGCTGGTGGTACCACTCCCACGCTGCCGGGTTGATCGGCTCACCCACCGAACCGAGGATGCGCAGGCTCTTCAGGTCGTAGCGATTAGGGTGCACGGCCGCGTTGCTCTCGGCCGCCTTGATCAGCGAGCGGATGGCCGTGGGGGCGGTGTAGAAGACGCTGACCTTGTGATCCTGGATGACCTTCCAGAAACGGCCCGCATCAGGATAGGTGGGCACACCTTCGAACACGATCTCGGTACCGCCCAGTGCCAGCGGGCCGTAGGTGATGTAGGTGTGGCCGGTGACCCAGCCGATGTCGGCCGTGCACCAGAAGATGTCATCGGGCTTGAGGTCGAAGGTCCACTTGGTGGTGAGCGCTGCATGCAGCAGATAACCGCCGGTGGAGTGCTGCACGCCTTTGGGTTTGCCGGTGGACCCCGAGGTGTAGAGCAGGAACAGCGGGTGCTCTGCGCCGACCCATTCGGGCTCGCAGGTGTCGGGCTGCTTGGCGGTGAGTTCGTGCATCCACAGATCGCGCGAATCCGTCCAGCCGATCTTGCCGCCGGTGCGCTTGTAGACGATCACGTTCTTGATGCTCTCGCAGCCACCCAGCGCGATGGCGTCGTCGACGATGGCCTTCAGTGGCAACTGCTTGCCACCGCGCAGTTGCTCGTCAGCGGTGATCACCATCACGGCACCGGCATCTTCGATGCGGTCGCGCAGGCTTTGCGCCGAGAACCCGCCGAACACCACCGAGTGCGTCGCGCCGATGCGGGCACAGGCCTGCATGGCCACCACGCCTTCAACCGACATCGACATGTAGATGACGACGCGGTCTCCCTTCTTCACGCCTTGCGCCTTCAGCGCATTCGCCATGCGGCAGGTCTTGGCCAGCAGCTCGCGGTAGGTGACGCGCGTGACCTGAGCATCGTCCGCCTCAAAGATGATGGCGGTCTTGTCGCCGAGACCCGCTTCGACCTGCTTGTCGAGGCAGTTGTATGACACGTTCAGCGTCCCATCTTCGAACCACTTGAAGAACGGCGCCTGGCTGCCGTCGAGCACCTTGGTGAACGGCTTCTTCCAGCTCACGAATTCGCGCGCCAGGCGGGCCCAGTAGCCCTCGTAGTCGGCGTCGGCCTCGGCAATCAGCTTGTCGTAGGCCGCCATGCCAGACACGTGGGCAGCCTCGGCAATGGCAGCGGGTGGCGGGTAGAGCTTGGAAGCGGTATCGGTCATGGCGGTCTCCTGATCTCGATTTGTGGAACTGGCTGCACCATAAGCGGGGGCTCTTACGATGGGCTTACTCTGTTTGCTGTCGCTCAGGCTTCATGGTGAGCCACCTAAAATCCTCGGCAATCGGACTATCCCTGAAAGCCTTCATGGCCCTGCCTCCTTCCGCTTCCACCCCGCCCCGCCTTCGCGCCCTGCCAAAACTGATCTTCGCCAGCCGCTGGCTGCAACTGCCGCTGTACCTCGGGTTGATCCTCGCTCAGGGTGTCTACGTCTTCCACTTCTGGGTGGAGCTGGTGCACCTGATCGAGGCCGCCTTCGGCAACCAGACGGCCCTGCAGGCGGTGTTCACCGCAGTCGGCGTGACCGGCGAGGCCGCCCAGGGCGCCAAGCTCACCGAGACGACGATCATGCTGGTGGTGCTGGGTCTAATCGACGTGGTGATGATCTCCAACCTGTTGATCATGGTGATCGTCGGTGGCTACGAGACCTTTGTATCGCGTATGGACCTCGAAGGCCACCCCGATCAGCCGGAATGGTTGAGCCATGTCAATGCATCGGTATTGAAAGTGAAACTGGCCACCGCCATCATCGGCATTTCATCGATCCACCTGCTGAAGACCTTCATCAACGCCGGTGCGCTGACCGACCGCGTGCTGATCGCGCAGACGGTGATTCACGTCGCTTTCCTGCTCTCGGCACTGGCCATCGCCTGGACCGACAAGATCCTCACGGCGAATCACGTCAACAGTCACTGATCTCGCAGGTGCTGCTGGCGCCGGCGTGACGCCCCGCGCCGCTCGGCGCGCAGCAGGATCAGCGTGCCGAGCACGCCAGCGATCAGCGAACCGCCCAGCACACCGAGCTTGACCTGGGTGTCGTAGCCCGGCCCCTGGCCTTCGAAGGCCAGACCGCCGATGAACAGGCTCATCGTGAAGCCCACGCCGCACAGCACGCACACGCCGAAGAGCTGCATGCGGTTGGCTCCGGCCGGTAACTCAGCGCCTGCCGTCACGGACAGGAGCCACGACGCGCCGAACACCCCGATGGCCTTGCCCAGCACCAGGCCAGCTGCGATGCCCAGCGGTACCGTTTGGGTCAGCGTCTGAACCGACAGGCCCTGCAAAGCGACGCCAGCATTGGCAAAAGCGAACATCGGCAGCACGACAAACGCCACCCAGGGATGCAGCGCGTGCTCAAGTTCCTGGAGCGGTGAATGCTCGTCGTCTGCGGTGTCATCTTCTGCGCTAGTCCCCAGTGGAATCGCGAAGGCTGTTGCCACACCCGCCAAAGTGGCATGCACGCCCGACTTCAGCACACAGATCCACACGATCGCGCCCACGAAGAGATAAGGCAGCACGCTCTTCACGCGCAGGCGGTTCAACGCGAACAAGGCCGCGCAACCCGCGAGGGCCGCGCCCAGCATCGGCAGCGACAACTGTGCGGTGTAGAAGAACGCGATCACGACGATGGCACCCAGGTCGTCGATGATGGCCACGGCCGTCAGGAAGATCTTCAGCGAGGCCGGTACACGAGAGCCCAGCAGCATCAGGATGCCGAGCGCGAACGCGATGTCCGTCGCCGCCGGGATGGCCCAGCCGCGCAAGGCGATTGGGTCGTTCATGTTCAACACCGCGTAGATGCCCGCCGGAACCACCATGCCGCCCACGGCCGCAACAGCCGGCAGCATGGCCTGGCGCACGCTGGCCAGTTCGCCGACGATCAGCTCGCGCTTGATCTCCAGCCCCACCAGCAGAAAGAACACCGCCATCCACAGGTCGTTGACCCACAGGATGAGCGGCTTGGACAGCACCAGCCAGTCGGCGCCGATGCGCACTTCACCGGGGATGTTGCGGAACGCCTCGTAGGCGGCACCGTAGGGCGAGTTGCTGATGAGCAAGGCCAGCACCGTCGCCAGCGCGAGCACGATGCCGCCTGCCGACTCCGCCGCGAAGAAACGACGAAACGCTGCGCTGACCATTGACTTTCCCCTTGAGTAAACTTCTTCTTCCTCGCCTCTGAGAACCGCCTCATGACCATCATCCGCCACGCTGACCTCGTCGAGAGCGTCGCCGCAGCCCTGCAGTACATCAGCTACTACCACCCCGCCGACTATATTGCCCATCTCGCGCGCGCCTACGCCAGCGAGGAAAGCCCGGCCGCGAAGGACGCGATCGCGCAGATCCTCACCAACTCCAAGATGTGCGCAGAGGGGCTCCGCCCCATCTGCCAGGACACCGGCATCGTCAACGTCTTCCTGAAGATCGGCATGGACGTGCGCTTTGAAGGCTTCACGGGCAGCATCGAAGACGCCGTCAACGAAGGCGTGCGCCGCGGCTACAACCACCCCGACAACAAGCTGCGCGCGAGCATCGTGGCCGACCCGCAGTTCGAACGCAAGAACACCGGCGACAACACACCCGCCGTCATCCACATGACGGTGATCCCCGGCAACACGGTCGACGTTCAGGTGGCAGCCAAGGGCGGCGGCAGCGAGAACAAGAGCAAGTTCGCGATGCTCAACCCGAGCGACTCGGTGGTCGACTGGATTCTGAAGACCGTGCCGACCATGGGCGCCGGCTGGTGCCCGCCGGGCATGCTGGGCATCGGCATCGGCGGCACCGCCGAGAAGGCGATGCTGATGGCCAAGGAAGTGTTGATGGAACCCATCGACATGTACGACCTGAAAGCACGCGGTCCACAAGACAAGACCGAGGCGCTGCGCATCGAGCTATGCGACAAGATCAACGCCTTGGGCATCGGCGCGCAGGGCCTGGGCGGGTTGACCACCGTGCTCGACGTGAAGATCGCCATGTACCCCTCGCACGCAGCGGGCAAGGCGATCGCGATGATCCCGAACTGTGCGGCCACGCGCCATGCGCATTTCGTGCTCGACGGCTCAGGCCCCGCCTACATCGACCCGCCAAGCCTCGACCTGTGGCCCGACGTCCAGTGGGCTCCTGACTACAACAAGAGCAAGAAGGTGAACCTCGACACACTGACGCGTGAACAGGTCGCTGCCTGGAAGCCAGGCGAGACGCTGCTGCTATCGGGCAAGATGCTGACGGGCCGCGACGCCGCGCACAAGCGCATCCAGGACATGCTGGCCAAAGGCGAGAAGCTGCCGGTGGACTTCACCAACCGCGTCATCTACTACGTGGGCCCGGTCGACCCGGTGCGTGACGAGGTGGTCGGCCCGGCCGGCCCGACGACCGCCACGCGCATGGACAAGTTCACCGAGATGATGCTGGCCGAGACGGGGCTGATCGGCATGATCGGCAAGTCCGAGCGCGGCCCGACCGGCGTGGCCGCGATCAAGAAGCACAAGGTCGCCTACCTGATGGCAGTGGGCGGCGCGGCCTACCTGGTCTCGAAAGCCATCAAGCACTCGAAGGTGCTGGGCTTCGAAGACCTGGGCATGGAAGCCATCTACGAGTTCGAGGTGCAGGACATGCCGGTGACCGTGGCCGTCGATTCCAACGGCACCTCGGTGCATGACACCGGGCCGAAGGAGTGGCAGGCCAAGATCGGCAAGATCCCGGTCGCCGTCGCCTAAGCTGCGTTGTTTTCTGCGCCTGCCTGAGGCACAGCGCGTGTGTGCACCACGCGCTGTGGGAACGGGATCTCGACGCCTTCGGCATTGAGCACATCCAGCACGGCCAGGTGCACATCCGACTTCACCTGGCCCTGACCGTTCTCAGGGTCGCGGATCCAGAACGACAGCGTGAGGTCCATGCCGTCAGCAGCAAAGTTCGACAGCTGCACGGTGGGGCCAGGTTCGGCAATGACGCGGGGCACACCGGTCATTGCCGCGACCAGCTTGGGCTGCAAGGCGCGCACGTCGGTGCCGTAGGCCACCTGCACTGTGCTGGACACCACCACGCGCGGGTCGGCCAGCGATGAGTTCTCGACCCGTTGCGTGATCAGCATCTCGTTCGGCACGATCGCCTCGCGGCCGTTGAGTGCACGGATCACGGTGTAGCGGGTGCGGATGTCGGTGATGCGGCCATCGAAGTTATCGACCTTCACCATGTCGCCGATGCGCAGCGAACGCTCGGCCAGGATCACGAAGCCGCTCACGTAGTTGGCCGCGATCTTCTGCAGGCCAAAGCCGAGGCCCACGCCCACCGCGCCGCCCAGAACGCTCAACGCAGTGAGGTCGATGCCGACCGCCGACATGGCGAACAGCAGGCCGATGAAGAGTAGCACCGCGCGCACGATGTTCGATACCATCTTGCGCATCGACAGGTCGTCGCCGGTGCCGCGGATGATTTTGCGCTCGACCGCCGCCGAGATCCACAGCGCCAGCACCATCACCACCGCCGCGGTGAGCGAACCTTCGATCATGTTTCGCAGCGAGATCTGCGCGCTGCCGATCTTCCAGCGCACGCCGTCGAGCTGCTCCAGCACCGCGGGCATCACACCGGTGACCCACAGCACGACCACGATCCAGGCCAGCCACGACAAGGTGCGCTCGGCTGCGCGCATCCACTGGTTGTCGGGGAAGGCGGCCGACAGCACGCGCACCGTGAGGCGGATCAACGCCAGCGAGACGAGGATCGGAATGGCCAGCTTGAACACCGCCACCTTCACCACGCTCACCAGGAACTCGCGCGCTACCAGTGCAAACACCAGCGCCAGCACTGGGAACAGCACGCCATCGACGACGTTCTCGCCGAACAGCACGGCCCCCTGGATCTTCAGCACCTTGCGCAGCAGCGCGCACACGACCCACGAAATGCCGAGGCAGCCCAACAGCACGCCCGCTTCGGTGAGCGCCCCCTGGCCGGTGAGGTTGTGCAGTAGTTCTTGGAGTTCTTGCGGATTGAAACTGGCGTTCATTCTTCTTTTCGTTCAGACGGAAACAGCGCCGCAGCGCAAAAACTCTACAAGCCGGCCAGCACGCGCAGATGCGCGGCCACGCTGCGCGCCAAGGCACCCAGCGCATAGCCCCCCTCCAGACAGGAAACGATACGCCCTTCGGCATGGCGGTCGGCCACCTCTTTGATGCGGCGTGTGATCCATTCGTAGTCGGCCTCGACCAAGCCGAGCTGGCCCAGGTCGTCTTCACGGTGGGCATCGAAGCCGGCCGAAATGAAGATCATCTGCGGCTTGAACTTCTCGAGCCGCGGCAGCCACATGGCTTCGATCATTTCGCGCACCTCGCCGCCGCGCGTGTAGGGCGGTATCGGCAGGTTCACCATGTTGTCGCCCTTCGGGTCGGTGCCGCTGTAGGGGTACAGCGGGCTCTGGAAAAAGCTGACCATCAGGATGCGCTCGTCGCCAGCGACGATGTCTTCGGTGCCGTTGCCGTGGTGCACGTCGAAGTCGATGATGGCCACTCGTTGCAACCCGCGCACGTCGAGCGCATGCCGCGCCGCGATGCTCACATTGTTGAAGAAGCAGAAGCCCATGGTCTGGTCGCGCGTGGCATGGTGGCCCGGCGGTCGCGTCGCGCAGAAGGCGTTGTCGATCTCGCCGTCGATCACCGCGTCGGTGGCGGCCACGGCCGCACCGGCCGCACGGCGCACGGCCGCCCAGGTGCTGGCGTTCGCGCTGGTGTCGGGGTCGAAGGCACGCGACTCACCGGTGATCTCGAGTTGCTCCAGGCGATCTTTCAGCTGCGTGACATAGCCGGTGGTGTGGGCGAGCTCCAGGTCGCTGAGGTCGGCGAGCGGCGCCTCGCGCTGGTCGAGTGCAACGTCGAGGCCGCTTGCGATCAGGTGGTCGTGGATCGCGTCGAGCCTTTGCGGGCATTCGGGGTGGCCACGCCCCATGTCGTGGGCGCGGCAATCGGAGTGGGAGTACAGGGCGGTGGACATAAGCGGCGGTGTGTAGGTTTCGGGTATCGTGCTTCACATGAGCCCAGCCCTTGCGTCACAACTCACCCGATTGATAGACCAGATTAGCACGATCATTGTGGGCAAGCGTCCCCAGATACGCGACTGTGTGGCCTGCCTCCTGGCCGGAGGACACCTGTTGATCGAAGACGTGCCCGGCGTAGGCAAGACGACCCTCGCGCACGCGCTTGCGGTGTCGCTCGGCCTGCGCTTTTCGCGCAGCCAGTTCACCGCCGACCTGATGCCGTCTGACCTGATCGGCGTGAGCATCTACGAGCGCAGCAAGGAAGCCTTCGTGTTCCATCCCGGCCCGGTGTTCGCGCAAGTGTTGCTCGCCGACGAGATCAACCGCGCCGGCCCGAAGACGCAGAGCGCGCTGCTCGAAGCGATGGAAGAGCACCAGGTGACGGTCGAAGGCGAGACGCGTCCGCTGCCCCGGCCCTTCTTCGTGATCGCCACGCAGAACCCGACCGACCAGCTTGGCACCTACCCGCTACCGGAGTCGCAACTCGACCGCTTCCTGATGTGCCTGACGCTCGGCTACCCCGACAAGGCCAGCGAGCGAGCGCTGCTCGCCGGCATTGACCGGCGTGATGCCATCGGTGCACTCAAGGCCGTGATGTCTCCCGAGGAACTCATCGCAGCGCAGCAAGAGGTGCTGAAGGTGACCGCATCCGATGCGCTGCTCGACTATCTACAGGCCTTGATCGCCGCCACCCGAAGCGGCGCGTGGTTTGTCGATGGGCTGAGCCCGCGGGCCGGCATCGCCGTGCTGCGGGCCGCCAAGGCCCATGCACTGCTGGACCAGCGCGACTACGTGGCGCCCGACGACGTGCAAGCCATCCTCGCGCAAACCGTGGCGCACCGGCTCGTTCCGGTGGCCGGTGCCGGCCGCGGCGCACGCGCTCAAGTGCGGGCGATGGTGGAATCGATCGCGCTGGTCTGAATCAGCGCTCGGGCACCACCCTTCCGGGTCAGCTCACTCGTTGTTCTTCAGATCCGGGCCCACATAGACACGCACTGTCTGCGGCAGTGCAGCAACGACCTGATTCAGGTCGAACGAACGTGCAGGCGTGTAGAACTGCCACGTGGAGCGGGTACCGTTGACGCTGAACACAACCGTTTCGCCAAACGCCACATCCACCGAGCGTGTCTCGGGTGTGATGACGACGGTGCGGGCCGGGGTCGTGTCGGGCGCGGCATCGCCGAGCACGGTCGTGGGATAGGCCTGAGCGCCCGCGCACAGCATGGTGGCGGCAGCAAAGGCAGAGAGACGAATGAGCTTCATGCTGATCTCCAGAGGGTGACTCAACAGCTGAAAGTATGGGCCACATAGCCGGCTACGATCAACGCATGGTCTCTACCGTCCGATCAAGGTTGCCACGACTGCCCAGTCCTGCGAAAGAAATACGCCAGCGCTTCCGCGCCTGGTGGCAGCAGCGCGTGCCGCGTACCGACACGCTGCTGCTGACGCAGCGCAACATCTACATCCTGCCGACCAAGGCCGGGTTGATGTTCGGCGTGACGCTGATGGTGCTGCTGGTGGCGTCGATCAACTACCAGCTGAGTCTTGGTTATGTGCTGACCTTCCTGCTCGCCGGCAGCGGCATCGTCTCGATGCATGTGACTCACAACACCTTGCGCGGCCTGACGCTGCACCTGCGCCCGCCGACCGCCGTGTTCGCCGACACACCGGCGCTGCTCGACATCACACTCACAAGCCCGGGCAAGGCGCGCTTCGGCATCGGCCTGCGCATGGAGGCGACGCACTCTGCCACGCTGAGCTGGATCGACGTGCCCGAAGGCGGGCAGGCCAACACACAAGTCAGCTTCGTTCCGTACCGGCGTGGCCGGTACGACGTGCCGGCCATCAGTGCCGAGACCCGCTTTCCACTCGGTCTGTTCCGCGCCTGGTCGATCTGGCGGCCCAGCGCACAAGTGCTGGTCTATCCAAAACCGGAACAACCGGCCGCCGCGCTCCCGCCGGCACATGCCACGCCCGGCGGCCCGACCACGCGGCGCAACGCCAACGGTGGCGAGGTCGAGGGCATTCGCGCCTACCGGCGTGGCGACCCGATGAAGCTCATCGCCTGGAAGAAAGCTGCACGCAGCCTGGAGACCGGCGGCGACCTCGTCAGCCGCGACACCAGCGCCTCGGTGCAGCAGCAGCTCTGGCTGGATTGGCAGCAATGCGTCGGCTTGGCACCCGAAGACCGCCTGTCTCGGCTAACTGCCTGGGTGCTGGCTGCGCATCGCGTGACGGCCGAGTACGGCCTGCGCCTGCCGGGAGCGGCCATCGCTCCGGGCCAAGGTGACGGCCAGCGCAAGGAATGCCTGGAGGCACTGGCGCTATGGCAATAACCTGGACGGGATGGCGGCACCTGCCTCGAGAAGCACGCGACACGCTGTTCCTGCTCGCGGTCATCGCCTGGACCGTGCTGCCTCACTTGGAGCATCTGCCCGTGTGGTGCGGACTGCTGACTGCGGCTGTGCTGGTCTGGCGCACGCGACTCGTCCTCACCAACGCGCCCTTGCCCGGCCGGTGGGTGCTGGTGGCGGTGCTCGCACTGGCGGCCGGGCTCACGCTGTGGTCGTTCAAGACCCTGCTCGGCAAGGAGCCCGGCATCACGCTGGCGGTGGTGCTGATGGCGTTGAAGACCCTGGAGCTTCGTGCGCGGCGCGACGCCTTCGTGGTGTTCTTCCTCGGCTTCTTCCTGGTGTTGACGCACTTTCTGTTCTCGCAGTCGTTGCTGGTGGCCGCAGCGATGCTGGCCTCGGTGTGGGGCTTGCTGACGGCACTGGTGCTGGCCCACATGCCGGTCGGCCAGCCCAGCCTGCGCCAGGCCGGAAAGCTCGCGCTGCGCACGGCCTTGCTGGGCGCGCCGATCATGGTGCTGCTCTTCATGCTGTTCCCGCGCATGGGGCCGCTGTGGGGCGTGCCGCAGGACGGGCAAGCCAAGACGGGCCTGTCCAACACCATGCGCATGGGCAGCGTGGCCGAACTCGCCCTGGACGACACCATCTCGATGCGCGTCAAGTTCTTCGGCCCTCCACCACCGCTCGAGAACCTGTACTTCCGTGGCCCGGTGTTGTCGCGTTTCGATGGCAAGACCTGGGGCGCAAGCTATTCGTCATTCGCCTCGCCGCGCACCGAGTTGCGCCCAGGCAGCACCGCCCTGCGCTACGAGGTCACCCTCGAGCCCTTGCGCTTGCCGCTGCTGCCATTGCTCGAAGCCACGACGGAAGTGAGCCCCATCGAGAACATGCAGGCAACGCGACGCGAAGACCTGGTGTGGAGCACCGACCGGCCGGTGCTCGAGCGGCTGCGCTTCAGCGCCACCGCCCACACGGTCTTCAGCCATGGGCCCATGCAGCGCACGCCCAGCCTGGCGGAGAACCTGAGCCTGCCGGCCGGCTTCAACCCCCGCACGCTGGCCTGGGCGCATCAGCTGGGCAATGACCCGCGCTATGTCAACGCCGAGGCTCGGGTGCTGGCCCAGGCGGTGATGCAGCACATCCGCAACGGCGGCTTCACCTACACGCTCGATCCTGGCCTGTATGGCGAAGCTGATCCGCGAGCCGCCATCGATGAGTTCTGGCTCGACCGCAAAGAAGGGTTCTGCGAACACTTTGCCTCGGCCTTCGTGGTCATCATGCGAGCGCTCGACGTCCCGGCCCGCGTGGTCACCGGCTACCAGGGCGCCGACCCGCTGCCCGTCGATGACTACTACATCGTGCGCCAGAGCTACGCCCACGCCTGGGCCGAATACTGGCAAGAGGGCCGCGGCTGGGTCCGAGCCGACCCCACCGGCGCGGTGGCGCCGGATCGCATCCGCCGCAGCCTGAGCTTGACGCCGGCGCCGGGCTTCGTGGCCGGCACCATCGGCAGCATCAATCCGCAGTTGCTTGCGCAGATGCGCGAGGCATGGGAGTCGCTCAACAACCGCTGGAACCAGTGGGTGCTCAACTATTCGCGCGGCCAGCAGATCGACCTGATGAAGAAGCTCGGGTTCGATTCACCCAGTTGGCAAGACGTGGCCTTGCTCTTGATCGGCGCGCTGAGCACCCTGAGCCTGCTCGGAGCCGGCTGGGCATGGTGGGATCGTCATCGGCAAGACCCTTGGGAGCGCCAGGCGAGCAAGCTGCGCCGCGCGCTGCGCACGCTCGGTCTCGGCGCTGGTGTGCACGAAGCTCCACGTGCACTCGCTGCCCAGGTCGATCAGCGCTTTGGCCCACCAGGTGCCGCGCTGTCGGGTCTGCTCATGACGTTGGACCGCGAGCGCTATGGCCGCGACCCGCTCAAACGCCCCTCGGCCGAATGGCTGCGGGCGCTCCAGAAAGAAGCCAAAACCCTGCGCCGAGGCATGAAAACGACCCCTTGATAATGCGGCCATGCCCGTGATTCCTTCGCTTCTTCGCCCCCTCGTTCTCGCACTTGTCGCCAGCATCATGCTGAGCGCCACGGTCCACGCCAAGCCGCGTGCGCAGGACGACAACGCCCCTGACATCGTGACCTACGGGCAGCGCGAAGACGTGATGCGCTTCGGCACAGAACTGGCCCAGCGCCAGGGGCTCGACCCCGCCTGGGTGCAGGCCCGGCTCGCGGAAGCGCGCTTCGTACCCAACGTCGCGAAGTTCATCATGCCGCCGCCGGCAGGCACCGCGAAGAACTGGGCGGCCTACCGCTCACGCTTCGTTGAACCCAAACGCATTCGCAGCGGGCTCGCCTTCTGGCGCGAGAACGAGAAATGGCTGCAGCGCGCCGAAGAGACGTACGGCGTGCCCGCCGAAATCATCGTGGGCGTGATCGGCGTCGAGACCATCTACGGCCAGCAGATGGGCAGCTTCCGCGTGATTGACGCGCTTGCCACGCTGTCATTCGACTTCCCAGAAGGCCGCAAGAACCGCAGCGCCTTCTTCCGCGACGAGCTGGAGCAGTTGTTCGTGCTTTGCCACACCGCAGGCGTCGACCCGCTGGCACTCAAGGGCAGCTATGCCGGCGCCATGGGCATGGGTCAGTTCATGCCCAGCAGCTGGAACAAATACGCCGTCGATTTCGATGGTGATGGCCGTGTCGATCTGCACGGCAGCCCGGCCGACGTGATCGGCAGCGTGGCCCACTACTTCGCCGAGTTCGGCTGGCAGCGCGGCATGCCGACACGCTTTGACGTGGCCGCACCTGTGGAGACTTCCGACCGAGCTGCCCTGCTCGAACCCGACATCCTGCCCAGCTTCACGGCCCAGCAGTTCGCTCAACGTGGTGCCGGCCTACCGGCCGCAGGGCGAGAGTTCACCGGCCCACTCGCGCTGATCGAATTGCAGAACGGCGACGCAGCACCGAGCTACGTTGCCGGCACCGCCAATTTCTACGCCATCACGCGCTACAACTGGTCAAGCTATTACGCGATGGCAGTGATCGATCTGGGCGAGGCGATCGCCACGGTCAGGAAGCGCGTGGATCGCTGAGGATTAGCTCAACACGAGTTCGACTGGAGCTACTTCTCGCAACCACGCGTCGGGCGAAAAATCTTCGACGACGTCGAGCCCGCGCAGCAACTCCCAGCTCGAGTCATTCCATCCCATGCCAACCCGTTCGGGCTGCGCCACGCTCACGTGACGAGGTTCGGATTCGCTGTTCGTTTTCATGTGAAAACTCCTTGCTGCCATTCTTCGCTCCCTTTGTTTGCTTGCCTTCAGTGTGCGCAAGCCGGGTTTGCGAAACCATCCCACCGATGGCTGTAACCATAGCGATCAAGGTCCCCCAAAAGCATCCCCGAGGTCGAGGGTCGGCCTTCCGGGGGATGCGACTTTGTGGCGGTTTTCTTCGCGGACCAAGGGTGCTCCGCACCCCTCGACCGAGGGGCCGATGTCAGCTCGGGATCACGCTCACCGAGACGTCCATGTCCTGCGTTCCGCCACCGAGGATCACCCCGCGAAGCGGCACCACATCGGCGAAGTCGGCTCCCCACGCCAGTGTGATGTAGCGCTTGTCGGCCAGCTGGTTGTTGGTGGGGTCGAACTCGACCCAGCCGGTGCCGGGCGAATACGCTGCCACCCAGGCGTGCGAGGCATCCACCCCCATCAGACGCGGCTGACCTTCAGGCGGGTCGGTGAGCAGATAGCCCGACACATAGCGGGCCGGCAGGCCATGCCCGCGCAGGCAGGCCAGCATCAGGTGGGCGAAGTCCTGGCAGACGCCGCGGCGCTGGTACAGCACCTCGTCGACCGAGGTGCTGACGGTGGTGGCATCAGGGTCGAACTCGAAATGCGCGTGGATGCGCTGCATCAGGTCGGTGACGGCTTCGAGCCAGTCGCGCGCAGGCGTCAGTGACTCCAGCGCGTAGACGCGGGCACCTTCCGACAACGGCACGAGCAAGGTCGGCTCGCACATCAGCGAGGGCCCGAGATCGTCGACCTGCGGTTCACGACGCAAGTTGTCGCGCACGCTCTCCCAGGCAACGAAAGGCGTCTCGGCAACGGCCGGCCGGTCCGCCACCTCGACGCTGCATTGCATGCGCACCCGCAGCATGCGATGGGCGCCATGCAGTCCGAAATGGGTGATGCTGTTGCCGAAGCTGTCGGGCGCGTCGTGGCGCTCGTCTGGCGGCGGATCGATCTGGATCGAGCACGACAGCAGGCGCTGCCACGGCAGGTTGCGAGGCGTCAGCCGGGCGAGCTGCCACGACTGCGACACCGGCGCTGCGTAGACATAGCGGGTCTCGTGCTCCACCGTGTAGCGCTCGCCGGAGCTGGTGGCGCCGGTTCGGTTGCTTTGCGACTGTGACTGCGTTTGCATCGCGCTCATGCCACCAGTGAAAGCACGCTGCGCGAATCGGCGTGCGAGAAGAACTTCAGCGTGAGTTCGTCAGACACCGTGTGCGCTGCGCGTTGCAGTTGATCCAGCACCTCTGCCAGCGCCTCGCTCTCCGGATGAAAGTCGCTCGGCTGCAGCGACAGCAAAGCCGTCTGCGCCGGCGCCAGCACGTCGCCGGCAAAGCGGCCGTGCACGCGTTCCAGCTTGTCGACATATTCCACCAGGCCCTTGACCTGGAAGGCGACTGAGCGCGGGTTGGTGTCGTCGCGCATCAGCAGGTCGAGCACCGGCAGCCACTCGGGCGCCACCAGGTAGCGCGAGCGGTAGGTCACCGTCGAATCGGCCAGCTCGAGCAGCCATTCCAGGCCCGACGCGCGCCCTTCATGGGTGGCCACCTGCAAGGCAGTGCACAGGTGCGACAAGCGCTCGATGCGGCGCCCGATCGACAGGAACCGCCAGCCCGTCCCGCGTGTCATGCCGTCGAGCACGTAGCCCGACAGCGTCATCGTCGTCGTCACCGCACGATCGAGCCAGCCGAGCGCGAGTGGCAATGAGCTGCCGCGCTGGAACACCGGGTCGCCGATCAAGCGGTTGAGCGTGCGCCAGTTGTCGGCCGACATCCGGTCGCGCAGATTGAAGGCCACACGAGAGAGCTGACGCAGCCGCAGGCTCAGCCCTTCCTCGGGATGCGTGGCGGCGCGCAACAACTCGGTGCCCGGGTTCTCGGCCGACTCGATCAGGCCCATGCGCTCCGCCAGCGCGAGCACCGGCACGAGGCCGTCGGACAAATCATCGGCGTTGACATCCGCATGGCCCAGCACCGTGGCGATCGCCACGCGCAGCAGGCGCGCCGCGGCGTCACAGCGCTCGCCGTAGCGGCCGAACCAGAACAGGTTCTCAGCTGCACGCGATGGCACGTTGCCACGCGAGGTGACGAGATCGGCCGGCGAGACGGTGCTGGAGAGCAGCGAGAACGATGCATTCACCGGCCCGTCGGACAAGACCCAGGTGTCCTTGGAGCCACCGCCGCGCTGCATCCCGATCACCCGCGAATCGCCATCACCCGCCACGCGGGTCAGCCCGCCCGGCATCACGCGGTAGCCGTTGGGCGTGGCCACCGCGAACACGCGCAGGCCAACCGTGCGTGCGCTCAGGCGGTCGCCCTTCAGGCCGGGCCCGCGCTCCAGCACCGGCGCCTGCGAGACATGCACCCACTCCTGTGCCACGTAGCGCTGCGGCCGCGACGCGACCCGAGCCTTCAGCAGCACGCGCTCATCGGCCGACAGGTCGGCGCCGAACACTGCCGGCTCGCGCGCCGAGCGGTCGAGCGGTTTGATGATGATGTGCTCGAGCCGCTTCCAGGCGTCTTCGAACGCAGCCTGCTCGCCCAGCCACCAGGTTGCCACCGACGGCAGGCGCAGCTTTTCGCCCAGCAACTTCTCGCTGAGCTTGGGCAGGTAGCCGAGCAAGGCGCCGGACTCGAGCACGCCCGAGCCGAGCGCATTCGCGAGCATCACCGTGCCGCGGCGCGCGCAGTCGGTGAGACCGGCAACGCCTAGCGCCGAGTTGGAACGCAGCTCCAACGGGTCGCAGTAGTCGTCGTCCTGGCGGCGCAGGATGGCGTGCACGCGCTTCAGGCCTTCGACCGTTTTCATCCACACGCGGCCGTCGCGTACCGTGAGGTCAGTTCCCTCGACGAGCGCAAAGCCCAGGTAGCGCGCCAGCAGCGCATGCTCGAAATAAGTTTCGTTGTAGGGGCCAGGTGTGAGCAGCGCAATCAGCGGTGGGCCGTCACCTTTCGGTGCCCAGCGCAGCAGCGATTCGCGCAGGTTCGAGAAGAACGAGGCCAGATGCTGCACATGCAGGTCGCGAAACAGCTGCGGGAAGACTCGCGACACCACCAGCCGGTTTTCCAGGGCATAACCGGCGCCTGATGGGGCCTGCGTGCGGTCGTTCACCACCCACCAGCGGCCATCAGGCGAGCGCGCCAGGTCGGCGGCATAGTTGAAGAGGTGCACACCGCCTGCCGGACGGATGCCCTGCACCTGGTGCAGAAAACCGCTGTGGCCAAAGATCACCGAAGGCGGAATGGCGCCACTGCGCAGCAAGGTCTGCTCGCCGTAGATGTCGCCCAGCACGCGGTTGAGCAGCTCAGCGCGCTGGGCGATGCCGGCTTCGATCTCCTCCCACTCACTGGCCGACAGCAAAAGCGGCAGTGGGTCGACTTCCCATGGCCGGTCGGCGCCCTTGGGGTCGGCGTAGACGTTGTAGGTGATGCCGTTCTCGCGGATCTGCCGCTCCATCAGCGCCAGGCTGTCGCCGATGCCCGGCCCTTCGCGCTCGGCCAGCGAGCGCAGGAAGGCGTCCCAGTGCGGCCGCGGCTCACCCGGTGCTACGAGCAGCTCGTCGTAGCGGTCTTCCAGGGCGGCGTAGCCAGACAGCAGCTTTCTGAGCATGAACGGGAGCGATTGCACGTAGGACCACCCATTCTCGTGGATTAGCGGTCGCGCACCCGGCGGGGCGGACCGCGAGCTGTCGTGCAAAAACGATACCTGCTGCACATTTACCGACGCGCCGCTCGTAAACCGGGTAGCGATGTCATGTCTTGGCCCGCCACAGGCTTTTGGCTGCAACGCTTACAAATCGACTCGACGTTCTTCATTGCCGCCGAATTACTTGATCCCGAGAATGCGTTTCGGAGAAAACGGCCCGGCGAGACCTGCGGCCGGCACATAACGACAACATCTCGGGGGGACTGCACATGCGTCGACTGAAAAGCCTGGCGGCCGGGCCTGCCCTGTCCGCCCTCTGCAAAGCTGCAGCACTCTCGACCCTCGAAGTACGCCAACGCGGCGGGATGTTGATCAGCGTTTGCTGAACGCGCAGTGAGGTCACCGCTGATCCTGATGTGCGGATTGATGCTGCTGGCGCCGGCAACGGCCTGGTGGTGGACCGACGAGCCGTTGTTAGCAGCCAGCCAAGCCCCGATGCAAGCGAGCGTAGCGACAAGCGTCCTCAACGCACCTGGTGACGGACTCGACACCACCGACGGGTTGAACACCGAGATGGCGACGTCGGCGGCCCCAGACGCGACCGGTGCACGCACGTTTGCAGTGGTCGACCTGTGCGGTCTCGGTCGCCTCAGCGTCGCTACCGACACCGAGGATGACCCAGACGTCACCAAGCTCGAGGGCCTGCCGGCACCGGTGGGTCAGACACCGCTGGCTGAAGCGAAGGCGCGTTGGCTCGGTGAACTGCGTGAACGCGGTGCGGGAACGAGCGTCGCAGCCCTCCTGCTGGACAAGCCGGTGACCAACGACGACGAGGCCAAACGGCTGTGGAGTGAGGCACTTCTGCGAGCGGCCTACACGAGCCAGAACGCCGCGGCCCTGACCTGGGCCGAAGAAGCGTGCGCCTATGCGGCCGATGACGCCGCCTGTCGACTGAGCCTCGTGAGGGCGCGCCTGCGCGCGGACCCGACGAATGCAGTTCACTGGGTCGCGCTGGCCGATGAAGACCCCACGGCTGCGGAAGAAGCCTGGCGAGGTCTCCTGGCCGCCAACCGCTGGGCCGAGTCACCTCAGGCCCTGGAATCCATGACCCAGGCCGCCCTTCCCGACGACGTGCCGGCCTACGTGCGCCAAGCCTTGGGCGAGCAGGTTCGCGCGCGAGCCGCGACCCTCCCCGCTCCCAGTGAAACCTTTGTGCAAGAGCGTTGCCAAGACCCACTGCCCGAGCGCAAACAACAGTGCGATCACCTGATCCGGATGCTTCTGGAGCGAGGCGATTCGCTCCACACGCTGTCACAGGCCACCCAACTCGCGCAAGCCTCCGGCTGGGCACCCGACCAGCTGAACAAGATGAACCAGGAGCTGCAGGCCTTGGCCAGTGCCGAGGTGCTGGCAGCACCCGACAAGCGCCAACCTTTGTCGTGTGCGAGTGCGGAGGCCTCAAGCCGCTTCGCAGCCGACGTCAGGCAACTGGGTGAACTGGGGGCCTTGCGGGCGCGACGTGCAGCGTCCACGCAAGGTCTCAGGTGAGAGGAATCCAGACAAGAAATCGTCTCGGGCAACAAGCAAAAACGACAACCAAAGAAAGGGAAACCATCATGCGATTCAAAGCGTTCCTGTGCGGCCTCGCGGCCTGGCTGCTGGCGGCAAACGTTCATGCCGTCGGCGAGGTGACGGGGTGCGGAACCGAGACCAGCAACCTCAAGGCATCAAAAGTTCTCTATGTGACGCCCTCTGCCGGTGCCAGCGGGAGCGGCACGAGCTTCAGTTCGCCCATGAGCTTCACCGCCGCGCTCAATGCCGTGGCGGCGGGCCAGATGATCTTGCTGCAGCCCGGCAAGTACGCGGTGCCGTACAAGGCGGGAGCCAAGAACACCATCACGCTATCCAAGTCGGGCACCGCGAGCGCTCCGATCTACATGGTGGCGGCCAACTGCGGGAAGGCCGTCATCGACTTCTCCTTCCCTGAAAAAACCTACGTTCAAGATTCCTTCGGGTTCGCGCTGAAAGGCAGCTACTGGTACTTCAAGGGGATCGATGTCACGCGCGCCGGCTATCAGGGCGTGTACGTCACGGGCAAGTACAACACCTTCGAGAACTGCGCCTTCTACGAGAACCGCAACACCGGTCTCGAAATCAACAAGGGCGGCGCCTACACCACGGTGCTCAACTCAGACGCTTACCGGAACTACGACCCGAAGAAGTCGGGCAGCATGGCCGACGGGTTCGGCCCCAAGCAAACGCAGGGGCCGGGCAACCGCTTCATCGGCTGCCGGGCGTGGGAGAACTCGGATGACGGGTTCGACTTGTTCGACAGCCCCGAGGTCGTCACGATCGAAAGCAGCTGGGCCTTTCGCAACGGCATCAACCTCTGGAATGCCGCGTCGTTTGCCGGCAATGGCAATGGCTTCAAGCTCGGCGACAATGCCACCCTCGCGCGCAACCGCATCACCCAATCGGTGGCCTTCGGCAACCCGAGCAAGGGCTTCGATCAAAACAACAACGCCGGCGGAATCACCGCGATCAACAACACCTCGTTCAAGAACGG
>Ga0307516_10002434_pt1 | contig 24898 bp, 20 predicted proteins | sample 19_EM_MG_FD_203310 | JGI IMG/M metagenome (GOLD analysis project Ga0307516, IMG submission 203310) | Populus trichocarpa ectomycorrhiza microbial communities from riparian zone in the Pacific Northwest, United States - 19_EM | ecosystem: Host-associated > Plants > Roots > Unclassified | place...
CAGTGGCGTCTTCGGCGTTGCCTTCGGCGTCGTCTTCGCGATGATGACCGGAAACGCCAAGGACTTCTATCTGCCCGGCATGATCTACACGCTGGGCCTCGGGCTGGCGTACATCATCACCACGCTGTGCGGCGTCCCGCTGATCGGGCTGGTCCTCGGGCCCGTCTTCAAGGAGAACCTCTCCTGGCGCACCCGCAACCCGGGGCGCAAGAAGGCCTACGCGAAGGCCAGTTGGGCCTGGGGACTGATCCTGCTCGCCAAGTGCGCGATTCTCTTCCCGCTGTACTGGTGGGCCGACACGACACAGCTCGGCTGGGTACTGATCGCCTTGAAGATCCCGCCGTTCCTGCTGGCCGTCTGGCTGACCTGGGTCTTCCTGGCGAAGGCGCCTGCTCCCATCGACGTGTTCGCGGAGATGGAGGCGGCGGAGAAGGCCGAGGAGGAGAGGGCCGAGGAGGAGAGGACCGCCGCCGCGGGGAACGAGTCGAGCGCGGGACGGCACCGTCGGGAGGCGTAGCAGCCCCGGGCGTTGAGCCGGGATGAGTCGAAAAGGGCGCCCTGAGTTCTCAGGGCGCCCTTCCTCGTCGTCACCCCGGAGGGCTCAGCTCGGCGCTTCAGCTCGGCGCTTCCTCCCGGCGGACCGACAGCAGGTCCTCCAGCTGTTCCTCGCGGGCCTGGGCGGCCACGAAGAGGAGTTCGTCGCCCGCCTCCAGGGAGTCGTCCTGGGTCGGGGTGAGGACTCGGGTGCCGCGGATGATGGTGACCAGGGAGGTGTCCTCCGGCCACTCCACATCGCCCACCTGAGTGCCGGCCAGGGCCGACTCCTCGGGCAGGGTCAGTTCGACGAGGTTCGCGTCGCCGTGGCTGAAGCGGAGCAGCCGGACCAGATCGCCGACGCTGACCGCCTCCTCCACCAGGGCCGACATCAGGCGCGGGGTCGACACGGCGACGTCCACGCCCCAGGACTCGTTGAACAGCCACTCGTTCTTCGGGTTGTTCACGCGGGCGACGACACGAGGGACGCCGTACTCCGTCTTCGCCAGCAGGGAGACGACCAGGTTGACCTTGTCGTCGCCGGTCGCGGCGATCACGACGTTGCAGCGCTGGAGCGCCGCTTCGTCCAGGGACGTGATCTCGCAGGCGTCGGCGAGCAGCCACTCCGCCTGTGGGACGCGCTCGACCGAGATGGCGGTCGGCGCCTTGTCGATGAGAAGGACCTCGTGGCCGTTCTCCAGCAGTTCGCCCGCGATCGAGCGGCCGACCGCGCCGGCACCGGCAATGGCGACCCTCATCAGTGACCGCCCTCCTCTTCGGGACCCTTGGCGAACGCCGCCTCGACCTTGTCGACCTCGTCGGTACGCATCATCACGTGCACCAGGTCGCCCTCCTGCAGCACCGTCTGCGAGGTGGGCAGGATCGCCTCGCCGAGCCGGGTCAGGAACCCGACGCGCACCCCGGTCTCCTCCTGGAGACGGCTGACCCGCTGGCCCACCCAGGACGAGGAGGTGTGCACCTCGGCGAGCTGGACACCACCGGTCGGATCACGCCACAGCGGCTCCGCGCCAGAGGGCAGCAGCCGGCGCAGCATCTGGTCGGCCGTCCAGCGGACGGTGGCCACGGTCGGGATGCCGAGGCGCTGATAGACCTCGGCACGCCGGGGGTCGTAGATCCGGGCCGCGACGTTCTCGATACCGAACATCTCGCGGGCCACCCGCGCGGCGATGATGTTCGAGTTGTCGCCGCTGGAGACCGCGGCGAACGCCCCGGCCTCCTCGATGCCCGCCTCGCGCAGGGTGTCCTGGTCGAAGCCGACGCCGGTGACGCGGCGGCCCCCGAACCCGGAGCCCAGTCGTCGGAAGGCGGTGGGGTCCTGGTCGATCACGGCGACCGTGTGCCCCTGTTGCTCCAGGGTCTGGGCGAGAGCGGAACCCACTCTCCCGCAGCCCATGATGACGATGTGCACGACCGTCCTTCCGATGTCAAGAGTTACTGCTCAGCCACATCAGGGTCTCAGACAGAGGCCCAAGCTACACACGCGCGGTAGGACGGCGGCACCCCCTTGCACGGTTGCCGCTTTCCCACGTTCCCGTTTCGACGCGGTTCAGCGCCGGCTGATGCTGCGGACGCTCGCCAAGGTCAGGAGGCCGAGGCCGATGAGGGTGGCCGCGGCGCCGATCAGCTCTGCGGTCGGGTGCATGGAACCTCCGAGGGGCGGTGACAGGCGGGGTTTGTCATATAGACATGGGGATCGCCGCGGGTGCGGAATCCGCAGCGTGCGCCCACCTCCAATTCACCCGGGAGGCAGAAGAGGGGTGGCGGGTAGGCGACCTTGTGTTCGACGGCCTACGATCCTCTGTTGTGTCCAAACTGACCGACGTGCCCAAGCGGATCCTGATCGGGCGCGCACTGCGCAGTGATCGGCTCGGGGAAACGCTCCTGCCGAAGCGCATCGCCCTCCCCGTCTTCGCCTCCGACCCGCTGTCCTCCGTGGCGTACGCGCCGGGAGAGGTGCTGCTGGTCCTTTCCATCGCGGGCGTGTCGGCGTACCACTTCAGCCCCTGGATCGCGGTCGCGGTCGTGGTGCTGATGTTCACCGTGGTCGCCTCCTACCGGCAGAACGTGCACGCCTATCCGAGCGGCGGCGGGGACTACGAGGTGGCCAACACCAACCTCGGCCCCAAGGCCGGCCTCACGGTCGCCAGCGCGCTGCTCGTGGACTACGTCCTGACCGTCGCGGTCTCCATCGCCTCCGGCATCGAGAACCTCGGTTCCGCCATCCCCTTCGTGGTCGAGCACAAGGTGCTCTGCGCGGTCGGGGTGATCGTGCTGCTGACACTGATGAACCTGCGCGGCGTACGGGAGTCGGGCACGCTGTTCGCGATCCCGACGTACGTCTTCGTCACGGGCGTCTTCCTCATGATCGCGTGGGGCGCGTTCCGCGGGCTGGTGCTCGACGACACCATGCGGGCACCGACGGCCGACTACCAGATCAAGCCCGAGCACCAGGGCCTGGCCGGTTTCGCCCTGGTCTTCCTGCTGCTGAGGGCCTTCTCCTCCGGCTGTGCCGCGCTCACCGGCGTCGAGGCGATCTCCAACGGCGTTCCGGCGTTCCGCAAGCCCAAGTCGAAGAACGCGGCGACCACGCTCGCGGCGATGGGCCTGCTCGCCGTCACCATGTTCTGCGGCATCATCGCGCTGGCCGCGGTGACCAAGGTCCGGATGGCCGAGAACCCGGCCACCGACCTCATCCACGAGGGCAGCCCGCTCGGCTCCGGCTATGTGCAGAACCCGGTGATCTCCCAGGTCGCCGAAGCGGTCTTCGGCAAGGGCAGCTTCCTGTTCATCGTCCTGGCCGCCGCCACCGCGCTGGTGCTGTTCCTGGCCGCCAACACCGCGTACAACGGTTTCCCGCTGCTCGGCTCGATCCTCGCCCAGGACCGCTACCTGCCCCGCCAGTTGCACACCCGAGGCGACCGCCTCGCCTTCTCCAACGGCATCGTGCTGCTGGCGGGCACGGCCATGCTCCTCGTCGTCATCTACGGAGCCGACTCGACCCGGCTGATCCAGCTCTACATCGTCGGCGTGTTCGTGTCGTTCACGCTCAGCCAGACCGGCATGGTCCGCCACTGGAACCGTCATCTGGCCACCGAGAAGGACGAGGCCCAACGCCGTCACATGGTCCGCTCCCGGGCGATCAACGCCTTCGGCGCCTTCTTCACGGGCCTGGTGCTGGTCGTCGTCCTCGTCACCAAGTTCACCCACGGCGCGTGGGTCGCGCTGCTCGGCATGGTGATCTTCTACGCGACGATGACGGCCATCCGTAAGCACTACGACCGGGTGGCCGAGGAGATCGCCGCTCCCGAGGGGCCGAGCGACGACCTGGTCCGGCCGTCCCGGGTGCACTCGGTCGTCCTGATCTCCAGGATCCACCGACCGACACTGCGGGCGCTGGCGTACGCCAAGCTGCTGCGCTCGGACACCCTGGAGGCGCTCAGCGTCAACGTCGACCCGGCGGAGACCAAGGCGCTGCGCGAGGAGTGGGAGCGGCGCGGGATCGACGTACCGCTGAAGGTGCTTGACTCCCCGTACCGCGAGATCACGCGTCCGGTCATCGAGTACGTGAAGAGCCTGCGCAAGGAGTCCCCGCGGGACGCGGTGTCCGTGATCATCCCCGAGTACGTGGTCGGACACTGGTACGAGCATCTGCTGCACAACCAGAGCGCGCTCAGGCTCAAGGGCCGGCTGCTGTTCACGCCGGGGATCATGGTGACGTCGGTGCCCTACCAGTTGGAGTCCTCCGAGGCCGCCAGGAAGCGGGCGCGCAGGCGGCAGGAGTGGAGCGCGCCGGGTGCGGTGCGGCGCGGGCCGGCGCATGAGCGGCCGAAGGAGCCGAGCGCGAAGAACTGACCCGCGACCCAGCACGTAGACTGGTCGGCTGTTGTCCGGCCGTATCTCTTTGACGTTGTGGAGTCACCCCGCCATGCAGGCAGAACCGAACAAACCGCAGGCGGGCTCGTCGGCGGTGTCGCTGGTGGGGGAGGAGTACGAGGTCGAGGTCGGCCCCGTCGCCCACGGCGGTCACTGCATCGCCCGTACGGACGCCGGGCAGGTGCTGTTCGTCCGGCACACGCTGCCCGGCGAGCGGGTCGTGGCCCGGGTGACCGAGGGCGAGGAGGGCGCGCGGTTCCTGCGGGCGGACGCGGTGTCGGTGGTCACGGCCTCCAAGGACCGGATCGAGGCGCCCTGTCCGTACGCCGGCCCCGGCCGCTGCGGCGGCTGCGACTGGCAGCACGCCAAGCCGGGCGCCCAGCGGCGCCTCAAGGGCGAGGTCGTCGCCGAGCAGTTGCAGCGCCTCGCCGGTCTCACTCCCGAGGAGGCCGGCTGGGACGGTACCGTGATGCCGGCCGAGGGCGACAAGCTCCCGGCGGGCCAGGTGCCGCAGTGGCGGACGCGCGTGCAGTACGCGGTGGACGCCGACGGCAACGCCGGGCTGCGGCGCCACCGCTCGCACGAGGTCGAGCCGATCGAGCACTGCATGATCGCGGCGCCGGGCGTCAGCGAACTGGGCATCGAGGATCGCGACTGGTCCGGGATGGCGTCCGTCGACGCGATCGCCGCCACGGGCTCCCAGGACCGCATGGTGATCCTCGAGCCCCGGCCCGGCGCCCGCCTCCCCCTCGTCGAGCTCGACAAGCCCGTCTCCGTCATGCGCGTAGAGGAGCACGACGGCGGCATCCACCGAGTCCACGGCCGCGGGTTCGTGCGCGAGCGCGCCGACGGCCGGACGCATCGCGTCGGCAGCGGCGGCTTCTGGCAGGTCCACCCGCAGGCGGCGGACACCCTCGTCAAGGCGGTCATGCAGGGCCTGTTGCCGCGCAAGGGCGACATGGCGCTGGACCTGTACTGCGGCGTCGGCCTCTTCGCCGGCGCCCTCGCCGACCGCCTCGGCGAGAAGGGCGCGGTCCTCGGCATCGAGTCCGGCAAGCGCGCCGTCGAGGACGCCCGGCACAACCTCGCCGACTTCGACCGCGTACGCATCGAACAGGGCAAGGTCGAGTCGGTCCTCCCGCGCACCGGCATCACCGAGGTCGACCTCATCGTCCTGGACCCGCCGCGCGCGGGCGCCGGCAAGAAGACGGTCGAGCACCTGGCGTCGCTGGGCGCCCGCCGCATCGCATACGTCGCCTGCGACCCGGCGGCGCTGGCGCGGGATCTGGGGTACTTCCGGGATGGCGGGTACAAGGTGCGGACGCTGAGGGCGTTCGATCTGTTTCCGATGACGCATCACGTGGAGTGTGTGGCGATCCTGGAGCCCGCGGCAAAGGGGCTCTGACCTGCGGTTTTGTTGCTCTGGTGGGTTTGCTCGACCTGTTTCCCACCGTGCAGCGGTTCGAGCGGACGGATCGATCTTTGAGAGCTCTGTGACCTGCGAATTCGTGAGCGAGGCGCTTGCAACGGCGACGCCTTCAAGTGGCTCTTGCGGAGATTCTTGACGCTCGGATGACGCTCGAATGGGAAGTCTCTACTGGGTCTCCGCGGTAGCGATGCGCACGGCCGCCTGGTCCCACGCTCCGCGGAGCCGAGGACGCGGCCCGACCGCGCCGCTTGATACCAGCCTGGTATCATCTGTGTATGGCGATGACACTCCGACTCCCCGACGACCTGGACGCGAAGCTCACCGAGCGGGCTCGTCGGGAGGGCCGCAGCAAGCAGGAACTTGCCATCGAGGCCATCCGCGACGCCCAGAACCGGGCCGAGCTGAAGGTCGACGACGTCCTGGCCGAGCTCATGGACAGCGACGCGGAGATCCTGGACTACCTGAAGTGACGGACGTTCGCTACATCCAGATCGACGAGATCCTGGCCATCGCTCGCACGGTCAACGGTACCGAGCACAGCGTGCGTGACATGGGCCTTCTGGTGTCGGCGATCGAGCGACCCCGGACGAACGTGTTCGGAGCCGAGCTGTATCCCACGCTGCACGAGAAGGCTGCGGCGCTGCTGCACTCCGTCGCCCGCAATCACGCGCTGATCGACGGCAACAAGCGCACCGCCTGGCTCGCCATGCGTGTCTTCCTGCGGTTCAACGGCGTCAGTGCCAGTACCGTCCCGCCGGCCGTCTCCGTTGCCGGCCCGTTCGTGGAGGAAGTCGCGCAGGACAACATGGAGGTACCGGCCATCGCCAAGCGCCTGTCGGCCTGGTTCCCCATCTCCTGACGTTCGACGTCGTGCGGTGGGGGACGAAAGGGTGATCTGGGCTCCAGGCACTCCGTCGGCAGGCTGATCCCGTTCTCTTGGGATCTGGCGTGCGGGGGCAGCCAGCGCTCGACGTCGGGTCGGCGCAGGTCCTTCAGCCGGCCCTCGACGCCCCGAGGGGCGAGCAGCATGAAGACGTGAGCGGAGTGTTCGTCGTCGAGTACAGCCGCTTCTTCTGACAGCGCTGAGGCAGGGGCTGGCCGTAACTTCCGGACCCTTCACCGTCATGCGCGCTCCAGTCCGCATCGCGCGTGATCGTTGACCGATGTCGATCGAGGGGCGCTTGGTGCTGCGTTCGTCGTCTCGGTACCGTGGTCCGCGCGAAACGTGCCATGCGAAGGCCTCTCGGCGAAAGCGCGCGGCGGCACGACGATGTCCTTCGACTAGAGCTCACACCATGGCCCCCGAACACGGCCTGGTTGGGTCCCGCCGTCTTGCATTTCTCCTTGTGACGAGACCAATTGGCCCTGTGATGCCACCTGTACGCGTGGTAGAAAGCCCGCTCCACCTGCTCCTTCCACACCGTCGGCAACCCGCCCGCGTCCAGGACCTCGTCCGCCGCCTCGATGGTCCTGGGTGAGGGGATCCGTCGACCCTGCTCGTACCACGCGACCGTGGACGCCGAGTATCCGATCCGCCGTCCGAACGCCTCTCGCTCCAGGCCCGCCCGCACCCGCAGTGTCTTCATCGTCTGCCCGAACGCGATGACCACGGCCTGGCCGGACGTGTCCGCCGTCGCCTGTCCCGCGTCGTCCGCCAGCACGGTCTCGGCCCTCTCGTCCGTACCCTCGGTCATCGCTACCGTCTCCCCGGCTCAACGCCGTCCCGGCGGCCTCGTCACGCCGCGCACCTCGTACCCGTACCGCCACCACGCGTACAACGGCCCGCGTCGATGCGTCACCACTGGTTACGCTACGTGACCGAGGACACCGTTGTCGGTATGACGAGCCAACTCCCCAGCCCCATCAGCACCTCGCAACCCATGTGGGCCGGATATGACTTGAGCCGCACCTTCGAGATGCGTTTCACCTCCACACCACGGGGCGCTCGCCTCGCCCGCCGACTGGCCGCGCACCGGCTGGACACTTGGGGCATCCCGTACGGCACCGGCCCGCATGAAGAGATCGTGCTGGTCCTCGGCGAGCTGACCGCCAACGCCGTACGGCACGGCCATGTCCCCAGCCGGGACTTCCATTTGCTCCTCCGTGCGAGCGCACCCGCCCGCACGGTCAGGATCGAGGTCACCGACACCCGTACCGAACGCACGCCGCCCGAACCGGAAGCGGTGTCCACCCCCGGCTCCGAGGACGACGGCGGCCGAGGGCTGCTTCTCGTCGTGGCGCTCGCCACCCGCTGGGGCTGGCACCTCCGGCCCGGAGGTCCGGGCAAGACGGTCTGGGCGGAGTGCGTGTTCGCAACTCCCACGTGAGCCCGTGACAGCGGTGGAAGAATGTGGCGAGATGACCTCCAGCGACTACGCCCCGTTCGCCCACCTCACTGCCCCCAACGCCCTCCTCTACCGTCAGGTCATGCGGGCCTTCCTCGCCGCCAAGGAGCGGTTCGCGGTGCATCTGCGGCCGGAGGACGTGTACGCGGCGCTGGACGCGGAGAGTCGGCCCGCCGACCTCGAAGCGGTGACGCAGGCGCTGGACAAGCTCGTGGTGTGGGGCAACCTGCGGGCCGACCCCGACCACGCGCGGGTGACCGCGGTCGAGGACTTCTACCGCAGGCGGTTCATCTACCAGCTCACCCGGGCCGGTGAGGCGGCCGAGGCGGCGCTGGGGACGTACGACGAGGTGCTGGGGCGGCGTGGGCAACTCCAGGCGGTCGCGCTGCACGACATCGTCACGCAGCTGCGGGCGCTCCTGGTGATCGCCGCGGAGGACGAGCCGGACCCGGCCAAGACATACGTGGCCCTGTCCGTGCTGACGGCGCGGTTCACCGACCTCGCCGACAACGCCCGTGCCTTCATGGGTTCGCTGCAGCGCACCATCGACCTGCACGACATCGAGGTCGAGGCGTTCCTCGCCTACAAGGACCGGCTGATCCAGTACCTGGAGCGCTTCATCCAGGACCTCATCACCCTCGGCGGGCGGATCGCCCTGCTGATCGGGGAGCTGGAGGAGCAGGAGCGAGTCGGTCCGCTGCTGCGCCGCGCCGCCGCCCGCGAGGCCGCCGACGCCGCTCCCGAGGACGCCGAGCGGGCCGAGGCGGTGGCGTACGAGCGGTGGGCCGCGCGGTGGTCCGGGCTCGCCGAGTGGTTCGTGTCGGGGGAGGGACGGGAGTCGCAGGCCAGGCTGCTGCGCGGGCGGGCGCTCCACTCGATCCCGCAGCTCCTGGCCGTCGTACGGCAGCTCAACGAGCGGCGGGCCGGACGCTCGGACCGTTCGGCCGACTTCCGCACCCTGGCACGCTGGTTCGCCCAGGCGCCGGACGACGAGACGCGGCACCGGCTGTGGCGGACGGCCTTCGGGCTGCACTCCTCCCGGCACCTCACCGTCGACGCCGACACCCTCGCCGAACGGGCGGCCGCCCCGGAGCCGGCCTCCACCCGGTGGAGCGCGGCGCGGCCGCTGCGGATCAGCCCCCAACTGCGCCGAACGGGCAGTTACGAGCGACGCGGCAAGCCGCGCAAGGTGGCCGACCGGAGCGAGGCCAAGCGCAGGCTCGCCGAAGTCGCCGCCCGGCAGTCGCAGGAGACCAGGCGGGCCAGGGACCGGCTCGTGACGGGCGGACCGGTGCGGCTGTCCCGGCTCGGCGAACTCGACCCGCTCGCCTTCCAGTTGTTCCTGCGGCTGCTCGGCGACGCGCTCGCCACCTGGCGGCCGGGCACGACGACCACCGCGGCCACCAGCGGGGACGGTTCGATGGAGATCCGGTTGACCGCCCTCAACGACGGATCGACGGCCGAAGTGCACACCGCTGACGGTGTGTTCAGCGGCCCCGACCATCTGATCGACATCGTCGACCTCACGTCGGGGCCCGGCGAGCGCGCCGCACCGGAATCCGCACCCGCCCCCGCCCCCATCCCCATCCCCGTCCCGCGACGGGGCACCGCGCCCCAGCTCAAGGAGGACCGATGAACGGCCCCCTCGCCGACGTCCTCGACGGCCAGCGGCAGGCCGATCTCCAGAAGGCCGCACGTGCTCTGCTGAAGGAGCCGCTGCTCACCGCCGACGGGCCGTACGCCGACGAGTTCCGGCTGGTGCGCCGGCACACCGCCGAGCTGCGGGAGTGGTTCGAACGCAACGTCGGCTGGACACTGCGCACGGACGCCGACGCCGCACGGCTGCGCAAGACGCCGGGCACCCTCACCGACCCCACGCACCCGGCCCGCGAGACGGCCCGCAGCGCCCTGCCCTTCACCCGCCGCCGTTACGTCCTGCTCTGCCTGGCCCTGGCCGCGCTGGAACGGGGCGAGTCGCAGGTGGCGCTCGGACGCCTCGCCGAGCAGGTCGTCCTGGCCGCCGCCGATCCCGAACTCGTCGCCGCCGGGATCACGTTCACTCTGGAGCGGCGCGACGAGCGCCTCGACCTCGCGGCCGTCGTCCGCCTGCTGCTGCGGCTCGGGGTGCTGCGGCGGGTGGCCGGCGACGAGGACGCCTACGTCAGCGGCTCGGGCGACGTGCTGTACGACGTGCGGCGGCGCGTGCTGGCAGGAATGCCTGCGTCCCTGCGGGGCCCGTCCATGGTCGAGGCCGAGGGCTTCGAGGAGCGCCTGGTGGAGATGACCGCCTGGACCGCCCTCGACAGCGACGAGCTCAGATTCCGGGCGGTCCGCTGGAAGCTGACCCGCATCCTCCTGGACGACCCGGTGCTGTACTACGACGACCTGACCGACGACGAACTGGCCTACCTCACCCGGCAGCGCGGCTTCATCACCGCCCGCATCAACGAGCTGACGGGACTCGTCCCGGAGGTCCGGGCCGAGGGCATCGCCATGGTCGACCCGATGGACGACCTCACGGACGTGCGCATGCCGGAGCAGGGCACCCACGGTCACATCACCCTGCTGCTGGCGGGGCACCTGGCCCGGGCGGCCGGGCCCGTTGAACCGGCGCAGCTGGCGGCCCTCGTACGGGAACTGGCCGTGGAGCACGGCGGGTTCTGGTCCAAGTCGGCGAGGGAACCAGGAGCCGAGCCCGAACTCGTCGAGCAGGCGCTGACCAAGCTGGTGGCGCTGGGACTGGCCGAGCGCACCGAACGGGGCGTCGTACCGCGGCCGGCCCTCGCCCGGTACGCGGTCGGCGAGCCCGTCGTCAGGGAACCCGGACCGGCCCGACGGCCCCCCGCCACGACCGCGCAGCCGGCGCAGCCCGTGCAGCCCGTGCAGCCCGTGCAGCCCGTGCAGGACGAAAGGTGAACCGCTCCGTGACCGCGCCCTCCCGCCCCGAGTCGCCGGGCCCCGCGCTCCCCGCTCCCGCGCCCGGCCGGTGGCGACCCCTGCGCATCGGACTCGTCGATCTCTTCCACTACGACATCGAGGAGTTCTGGTTCCGCGACGGCCGGCTGCTGCTGCGCGGCAACAACGGCACCGGCAAGTCGAAGGTGCTCGCCCTCACCCTGCCGTTCCTCCTGGACGGCGACCTCTCCGCCCGCCGTGTCGAACCCGACGGCGATCCGGGCAAGCGCATGGAGTGGAACCTGCTCCTGGGCGGTGCCCACCCGCATCCCGAACGGCTCGGCTACACCTGGATCGAGTTCGGACGGCTCGACGGCACCACGGGCGAGGCGCACTTCCGCACGCTGCTGTGCGGACTGAAGGCGGTCGCCGGACGCGGCATCGCCCGCCACTGGTTCGCGGTCACCGACCAGCGGATCGGCGCCGGCCTCGACCTGCTGGACGCGACCGGGACGGCACTGTCCCGGGACCGGCTCGCCGAAGCCGTCGGCGGCCATGGCATGGTCCACGACACGGCGAAGGCCTACCGCAGGGCGGTCGACGAAGCCCTCTTCGGGCTCGGGGAGCGGCGCTACGGCGCCCTCGTCGACCTCCTGATCCAGCTGCGCCAGCCCCAGCTGTCCAAGCGCCCCAGCGAGGCCGCCCTCTCCCGGGCACTGACCGAGGCGCTGCCGCCGATGGACCAGGCGGTCGTCGCCGACGCGGCGGAGGCCTTCCGGTCGCTGGACGAGGAGAAGGAGGAACTGCGGGCGGCCCGCGAGGCCGAACAGGCTTCCTCTGCGTTCCTCGACCACTACCGTCGCTACGCCCGCCTCGCCTCCCGGCGCCGCGCCCGGCTGCCCCGCCGCGAACACGCCCGGTACGAGAACCTGCAGCGGGAACTCGCCAGGGCACAGGCGGACCGGGACCGGGCCGAGGCGGACCGCGAGGAGGCCAGGGAGAGGGGCGCCGCCCTGGACGAGCGCACCGCGCGGCTGGCCGCCCAGGAAGCCGCACTGCGGTCCCGGCCCGAGATGCGCGACGCCCGCGCGCTCGACCGGGCGGCGGACGACGCCTCCCGCACGGCCGGAGAGCTGAAGCGGGCCGAGGCGGACCAGCGTACGGCGGCCGAGGCGCACACCCGGGCCCTGGGCCGGCTCGCCACCGCGGACAACCGGCTCACGGCGGCCCGGGAGACGCTGGACGGCATCCGGGACCGGGTGGCCGAGAACGCCGCGGCCGCCCGGCTCGACGTCCCCAGGACGGAGGGAGCCCCCGACTCGGTTCTGCGCCGGGAAGCGGATGGGGCGACCGCGAGCAGACGGCGCGCCGTCGAGCACGTGGCGGAGCTCGTCACGGGGGCCGAGCAGGCCGAGGAGCGGCACCGTGCGGCCCGGCTGCGCGTCGACGAGGCCGACGAGGAGGTCGTGCACGGGGAGGAAAGGCTGGCCGAGGCGCAGGAGGACGTCGCCCTGGCCGGGCGAGCCCTGGTCACAGCCGTGCGTGAACGTCTTTCCGGGTACGTCGAGCTGCGGGTGCCCGGACTGCCCGCGGTCCTGGACGCCGTACAGGACTGGGTGAGCTCACTGGACGGGCCGCTGCCGGCCCGTACGGCGGCGAGCGAGGCGCATCGCGCGGCAGCATCCCGCCTGGCGGACCGGGCGGCCGCACTGGCCCACCGCGCGGCGGCGACGGCGGAGCGGCAGCGGCTGGCGGTGGAGGAACTGGCCGCTCTCGAAACGGGCGGGGAGCGCGGCCCCACGGCTCCCCCGACGCGCACACCCGGCGTGCGGGACCGGGGCCCCGGCGCTCCCCTGTGGCGGCTGGTCGACTTCCGTCCGCACCTCACCGAGGCCGATCGCGCGGGACTGGAAGCCGCGCTGGAGGCGTCCGGACTCCTCGATGCCTGGGTGCGGCCGGACGGCTCCGCGGTCGCGGCGGACGGCCATGACGTGCTGCTCGACCCGGTCGGGCTGCTCGGCGGAACCGGCCTCGACCGCGCGCTGTGCCCGGCGGGCGACCCCGCGGACACGGGGGCCGCAGCCGTGGGGGAGGAGACGGTCGCGCGCCTGCTCGCCTCGATCGGGCTGGCCGCGGGCGACGGCGACGGGCCCGGCGACGCCTCGTGGGAGGCCGGTGGCCACGACACCTGGGTCTGCGCGGACGGGCGCTTCCGCGTCGGCGCGCTCACCGGAAGCTGGGCCAAGGCCGGCGCCCAGTACGTGGGAGAAGGAGCGCGGGAACGGGCGCGTCGCGTCCGGATCGGAGAACTGCGCGCCGAGGTCGACGGCTTGACGGTGGAGCAGGATCGGCTGGCTGAGGAGTCCCGCGCCGTGGCCGGGCGCCGTGCCGTGCTGGACGCCGAACTCGCCGCGCTGCCGGACGATGACGATCTGCGGCGGGCCCATGCCCGGGATACCGCCGCTGCCGAAGCGGTCCGTCGCGCCCGTGCCCGGAGGGACGAACGGGCTGCGGAACTCGCTCCGGCAGCGTCGAGGGCCGAGCGCGCGGCGGCCGAACTGGCCGACACGGCAGCCGCCCTGAACCTCCCCACCGACCACACGGCACTGGGCGCCGTTCGCCAGGCGCTCGCCGACCACACCGCCCTCCTGGCGGCCCTGTGGCCCGCACTCCGCGAACGCGCCGATGCCGAACGCGCGGTGTCCGGCGAACGGGAGGAGACCCACCGGGCCGAACTCCTCGTGTCCGAACTCGCGGAGCGCGCCACGGAGGCGGCCCGGGCGGCCGCGACGGCGGACGAACACCTCACGACGCTCCGCGCCACCGTCGGAGCGGCCGTCGCCGAGCTTCAGCGGCAGCTGGAAGAAACGGCCGAGGCGGCCCGGGTCTGCGAGGAGGAACAGCGGCAGACCCGGGCGGAGCACGGTGACGCCGACGGGCGGGCCAACCGCGCCGAGGGACGCATCGAGCGGCTCGCCGAGGACGTCACCGAGGCCACCGCCGCGCGTGAGGAAGCCGTCGCGGCGCTCCAGCGGTTCGCAGGGACGGGACTGCTCGCCGTGGCGCTGCCCGACGTCGATGTACCGGACGACGGGGGAGGGGCGTGGGCGGCGACCCCCGCCATCGCCCTCGCGCGGGCCGTGGAGTCACGGCTCTCCTCGATCGACGACACCGACGCGGCCTGGGAGCGTGTGCAGAAGCGGCTGAGCGAAGAGTTCGGCAGGCTCCAGGACGCGCTGTCGCGGCACGGCCACACCGCCACCGCCCGCCCGAGCGAGGACGGCATGCGAGTCGACATCGTCTACCAGGGCCGGGAACGGGCCGTGCCCGAACTCGCCGAGGCACTGGCCGTGGAGGTCGCCGAACTGACCCGCATCCTGTCCGCACACGAGCGCGAGATCCTCCAGACCCATCTGATCACCGAGGTCGCCGGGACGCTCCAGGAACTGATCGGCGCGGCCGAACGGCAGGTGGCCGCCATGAACAGAGAGCTGGAGGAGCGCCCGACCTCCACGGGCATGAGGCTGCGACTGGTGTGGAGGGCTTCCCGCCGGGCCCCGCAGGGACTGACCGAGGCCCGCGAACGGCTGCGTCAGTCCTCCGACGCGTGGTCGCCCGAGGACCGGGCCGCGGTCGGCGCGTTCCTCCAGGAGCAGATCGCCCACCGGCAGGCCGACGACAGCGCCGGCAGCTGGCTGGAGGACCTCACAGCCGCCCTCGACTACCGGTCCTGGCACGAGTTCGGCGTCGAACGCCACCAACACGGCAAGTGGGTGCCGGCCACCGGACCTGCCTCAGGCGGGGAGCGGGTGCTGGCCGCGTCCGTGCCGCTGTTCGCCGCCGCGTCCTCGCACTACGCAAGCGCGGGCGGCGCGCACGCCCCGCGCCTGGTCACCCTGGACGAGGCGTTCGCCGGCGTCGACGACGACTCGCGCGCCAAGTGCCTCGGTCTGCTGCACGCCTTCGACCTCGACGTCGTCATGACCAGCGAACGCGAATGGGCCTGCTACCCCCAGGTACGGGGCATCGCCATCGCCCAGCTCTCCCGCGTCGACGACATCGACGCCGTACTGGTGACGCGGTGGGAATGGGACGGCAGCGAACGACGGCGGGGCACGGAACCCGGTGCCCGGTCGGACGCGCTCGCGGCGGCCGCCGGTGCCCGGGCCGACGCGCACGGGACGGCTGCCGGTGCCGACGACTCCGGCGAGGGGGCCGACGGGCCGGTGAGCCCTTGCCGTGAGCCGGGGCAGCCCGTCGAAGTCGACAGCGCCGGCGGACAGGGGGCCCTGTGGACCTAACCCATCCGGCGACCCCGCCTGACCGCGACGAAGGCCGCCGGGCGGCGGCCGGACGCACGGCACCGCCGGACGCCACCGCGGACGCGGCGCCGACCGGGCCGCCGCCGGCAGAAGCCCGGACCGGCGTCGATACCGAGCGCCTCGGACGTCTGCTCGGCGATCCCGGCCTCGCCTGGTTCGTGGACCGTGTGCGGCAGCGCATGGCACGCGGCCGGCCGCTCACCGGTTCCGTCACCATGTCCGACCCCGATGAGTCCCAACGGCGCGCCGCCGAACGCCTGCTGGGACGGGCACCACGATCCAGTGGCTCCCTCGGCATGCGCCTCGCCACCGTGGACGAGATCCTGCGTCGCTCCGGTGTCAGCCCCGACGGACTGGCGGCGGCCGTCATCGCTCTCACCGGCCCGGTCGTACGCCACGCCGAGACACGGAACAGGGAGGAACGGGCCTGGGAGGAGGCCTACGCCCCGCTCGTCAACCTCGACGCGGAGCTGGCCCGCTGGGTCGAGCGGATCCGCCGTGACGGTCTCGTTCGGCGCCTCGCCCGTACACCGGAGGCAGCGGCCCCCTTGGTGGAGGCTGCCGTGCGCGCGTTGCGTGCGCTGCCCGCGTCACCGCCGACAGCACGGGCGACGTTCGCGGCACAAAACCTTTCCGGCGCCCATGCCCTGGACGAGGGGACGCCGCTCGCCACTCTCGTGCTGTCCGGCATCCGTTGCCTCACCGGCTTCCCCGACGGCTCCGGTGCGCAGTGGAGGCGGGAGGCGTGGGCCTCGGCGGGCTTGCTCAAGGACGACCTGTCATCGACTGTCCTCACCCTCAACCTGCGCGGTACTCCAGCCCTCGACTGGATGGCCGACGCGGGGGAGCCGGCCGTCCTGACGCTCCGCTCCCTCACCCGTCGCGCACCGGTTGCCTCCGTTCCCATGACGGGAACCGTGCACATCTGCGAGAACCCGGCCGTGCTGTCCGCCGCCGCCGACACTCTCGGCCCGGCGTGTCCGCCGATGGTGTGCCTCCAGGGGCAGCCGTCGGCCGCCGCGCTCACCTTGCTGCGCGACCTGTCCACGCGGGGAGCCCGCCTCCTCTACCACGGCGATTTCGACTGGGGCGGTGTGCGCATCGCCGCGGCACTGGCGCGGAGCGTCCCTTGGCGGCCATGGCGCTACACGGCCGCCGATTACCGGGCGGCAGTGACCGCAGCGGCCGAAGCCCCGAACCTGACGGGCCCGCCCGCCGCAACTCCGTGGGACTCCGCCCTGGCCGTAGCTCTCGCCGAGTGCGGTATCCGGGTCGAGGAGGAAACGGTGCTGGGCGACTTGCTCACGGACCTTGGACGAAGGCCCGCTGAGGCGCATTTCGCGAGTGCGGCGGACGCCAATCCGACCAGTACCGAGCCATGGGCGAGCAGCGCTCTGTCGCCTTGGGAGTCATGACGCTCGTTCGACGCTCCAGGGCCCCAGCAGTCCACTCGAAGGATCGATGAACGCCCTCTGAACTGGTGCTTCTTCCACTCCCTCGTCGTGCGACTTCTGTCCGATGACGCCTCATGTGGAGTGTGTGGCAATTCTCGAGCCCGTCATCAAGAGCGTCTGGCCTGCGGGTTTGTGGAGATCCGCGAGTGTGGGGCCGAGCGCTCCGACATGTTTCCAGATGGCCATCATGCGAGGGCCGGCCATGCCGCTCCTCGGTCTGTGATGGTCGGTGAGCTGCGATTCCCCGGTCTCAGGCGTCAGGTTCAGGCGGCCTCGTGGCGGCGTGCGGGAGTTGGCCTTCCGTTGTCCCGACGCTCGTTTGACGCTCATTCAAGGCGTTCATCGACCGCTACGGCGCCGAGCGGGCCGCGACCGCGCCCCCGATCCATGCGATGCGCGAAACGGGTCTGCTGGTGGCCGCCGGCACGGACGCCACCCGCGTCTCCAGCCACAACCCCTGGCTGTCGCTGTCCTGGCTGGTCACCGGCCGCACCATCGGCGACACCCTCCTGTACCCGGCCGAGAACCGCGTCGACCGGGCCACCGCGCTGGAGATGTACACCAGGGAGGGCGCCGAGCTGACCGGTGAGGCCGATGTGAAGGGCACCGTCACGGAGGGCGGGTACGGCGATTTGGCCGTGCTGTCCGCCGACTGCTTCTCCGTGGCCGACGAGGACATCGACCGTTTCGAGGCCCTGCTGACGGTGGCCGGCGGCAAGGTCGTCTACGCGGCCGGGGACTACGAGAACCTCGCCGCCCCGCTGCCGGAGATCAGCCCTGCCTGGAGCCCGGTCGCCCGCTTCGGCGGTTTCGTACGCGACGAACGGTCAGGCGCGCGTCAGGCCCGTGCCTTCGTGGAGGCCGCCGCCGACTCCGAGGCACAGCGTGCCTGGCGCGAGCGGCGCGGCGACTTCGACCACGTACCGCAGCTCAGCGGTGCGATCGACCCATTCGACGGATGCTTCTGACAGGCCGCCGCACCGGCCGTCCCCCAGCACGGCGGGGCCATGACCACCGAGCTGCCGGGCGGCCCCTTCTCCACCGTCGATTCGCCCCGGAGTAGCGGCATGAATACCACCACCGCCTGGAGCAACAGCAGATCACCGGCGTGATCAGACAGCACACCCCCGGGTGGTCGGCGCTCAGGCAGGTCAGGGGAGTCGGCGGCACGGAATCCGTCCCTCGCCGCAGCCGACGTGCATCGCTGGACGGACCGCGGTCCGAGCGGTCGCTGATCTTCCTGGATCCGCCATGTCTTGCGGTTTCCGCCGAGAACGGGCGCGTTCGCTGTCAGCAGGCGTCGCCGGCGGCACAGTGAAGCCACCGGCGACGATGCCGGACGGACGAAAGGTGCCCAGGATGCCGGAATTCAACGACGGGACCGCGGAGACCGAACTCCCGGCCGGTCCGGTCATGACCACGGACGTCGTGGTCGTGGGATCCGGACCGGCGGGCGCCGCCGCTGCCCTGCTGCTCTCCACGCTCGGCGTGGACAACGTCATGATCACCAAGTACCGCTGGACGGCGAACACCCCGCGGGCCCACATCACCAACCAGCGGGCCATGGAGGTCTTCCGCGACCTCGGCATCGAGGACCAGGTGCTCGCCGACGCCACGGAGCACGACCTCGTCGGCGACACGGTGTTCTGCACCGGCATCGCCGGGGAGGAGATCGGCCGGATCCACACCTGGGGCACCCGCCCGGACCGCGAGGGTGACTACCGGCTCGCCTCGCCCTGTCTCACCGTCGACATCCCGCAGACCTACCTGGAACCGATCCTGGTCCGCAATGCCGCGCGGCGCGGCACACAGGTGCGGTTCTCCACCGAGTACCTCTCCCACACGCAGGACGCCGAGGGCGTCACCGTCGACGTCCTCGACCGGCTGACGGGGAAGGCGTACCTGATCCGCGCCAAGTACCTGATCGGCGCCGACGGTGCCCGTTCCATGGTCGCCGCCGACATCGGTCTGCCCTTCGAGGGGGCGATGGACGTCGCCGGCTCGATGAACATCACGTTCAAGGCCGACATCAGCCGTCACGTCTCCCACCGGCCCTCGGTCCTCTACTGGGTGATCCAGCCCGGCTCGAACGTCGGCGGGATCGGTGCGGGGCTGGTCCGGATGGTCCGTCCCTGGAACGAGTGGCTGATCGTGTGGGGCTACGACATCGCCGAGGAGCCCCCGCAGGTCGACGAGGCGGCGGCGGTCCAGATCGTCCGCAACCTCCTCGGCATGCCCGACCTCGACGTCGAGATCACCGGCACCAGCCTGTGGGGCAACAACGAGATGTACGCCACCCGCCTGCACGGTGGCCGGGTGTTCTGCGCGGGCGACGCCGTCCACCGGCACCCGCCGAGCAACGGCCTCGGCTCCAACACCTCGGTGCAGGACGCCTACAACCTCGTATGGAAGCTGGCCGCCGTCCTCAAGGGCCAGGCGGGTCCCGCGCTGCTCGACACCTACTCCGCCGAGCGGGCGCCGGTGGCCGAGCGGATCGTGAAGCGGGCCAACAGGTCGAGCCGGGAGTTCGTCGACATCTTCAAGGCCCTCGGTGTCCTCGACGCCACCACGGAGGCCGAGATGACGGCCGCGATCGAGGAACGCAAGGCCAACACCCCCGAGGGCGCCGCCAAACGGGCCGCGCTGGTACGGGCGATGGACCTGAAGAACTACGAGTTCAACGCGCACGGCGTCGAACTCGGCCAGTTCTACGCCTCGTCGGCGATCCTCTCCGACGGCAGCGCACCGCCCTCCTCACCACGCGACCCCGACCTCTACTACGAGATGTCCACGGTGCCGGGCTCGCATCTGCCGCACGCCTGGGTCGGGGACAGCGCACACCGGAAGGCGCTGATGGACCTGGCGCCGTACGACCGCTGGACGCTCATCACCGGCATCGCGGGCGAGGCGTGGGAGACCGCGGCCGAGAAGGTCGGCGAGGTACTCGGTGTGCCGCTGGCCACGGTCGTCATCGGCCCGGGCCGCGAGGTCACCGACCTCTACTACGACTGGGCCAAGCTGCGTGAGGTCGAGGAGAGCGGGGTTCTGCTGGTCCGCCCTGACAAGCACATCGCCTGGCGCGCGACGACCCTGCCGGACGACCCGGAGGGCGGGCTGCACGACGCCCTGACCGCCATCCTGGGAAGGGCCTGAGCCGATGCGCTTCGACCATGAGACCCTGCCGCAGCGCGTCCGGTTCGCGTCCGGTGCGGCGGCCGCCGGCCTGGCCGCCGAAGTCGAGCTCCTCGGCGGCCGGCGAGCGATGGTGATCGCCGACCCGGCCGCGCGAGCCGTCGCCCGCGAGATCGCGGACGGGCTGACCGTCGTGCACTGGCACGACCGGGACGGCGATGTCGTCATGCACATCCCGGTCGCGGTGGCCGAGCGGGCCCGTGCGGCGGCCACGGAGCACGACGTCGACGTCGTGGTCGCCGTCGGCGGCGGCTCGACGACCGGTCTCGCCAAGGCGGTCGCCCTGACCTCCGGCCTCCCGGTGATCGCGGTGCCGACCACCTACGCCGGCTCCGAGGCCACCGCGGTCTGGGGCCTGACCGAGGGCGCCCGCAAGACGACCGGCACCGACCCGCGGGTCCTGCCCCGCGCCGTCGTCTACGACGCCACGCTGACCCTGTCCCTCCCCGTCGGCATGAGCGTGGCCTCGGGGCTCAACGCCCTCGCGCACTGCGTCGACTCGATGTGGGCGCCCCGCACCGACCCGATCGACCAGGCCCTCGCGGCCGAAGGGGTCCGCGCCCTGCGCACCGGACTGCCGCTGATCGCCAAGGAGCCGCAGGGGCTGGAGGGCCGGGAGCGGGCGCTGTACGGCGCATTCCTCTCCGCGACCGCCTTCGCCTCCGCCGGTTCGGGACTCCACCACAAGATCTGCCATGTCCTCGGCGGCATGTTCGACCTGCCGCACGCCCAGACACACGCCGTCGTCCTCCCCCACGTCCTCGCCTTCAACGCCCCGCACGCCGCCGAGGCCGAGCGACGGCTCGCGGCAGCCTTCGACGCGCCGACGGCGACCGCCGGACTGACCCTGCTGTACGACGAGTTGGACCCACCACGCGCCCTTCGCGACCTCGGCATGCCTGAGGACGGCATCACCCCGGCGGCGGAGGCGATCGTCGCCGCCGCCCCGCCCGACAACCCACGGGCCGTCACGCTCGAACCGGTGCTCCGGCTGGTGCGCGCGGCCTGGGAAGGAGCACGGCCATGACCAGCGAGACCCGGGCCGCCGTCCCCGCCGAGCAGCAGGCGCGGGAGGCCGAGATCACCGGGCAGGTCCTCGACTCGTTCGGCGATTGCACCGATCCCCGGCTCCGGCAGCTCATGGAGGCCCTGGTGCGCCATCTGCACGCGTTCGCCCGGGAGGTGCGGCTGACGGAGGGAGAGTGGAGCAACGGGATCGAGTTCCTCACCCGGACCGGGCACATCACCGACGACCGGCGACAGGAGTTCATCCTCCTCTCGGACGTGCTCGGCGTCTCCATGCAGACCGTCGCCGTCAACAACCAGGCGTACGGCGACGCCACCGAGGCCACCGTCTTCGGGCCCTTCTTCGTCGAGAACAGCCCGGAGATCCCGAGCGGCGGAGACCTCGCGTTCGGCGCCGCCGGCGAACCCTGCTGGGTGGAGGGCACCGTCACCGACAGCACCGGCAAGCCGGTCCCGGGCGCGCGTATCGAGGTGTGGGAGGCCGACGAGGACGGCTTCTACGACACGCAGTACGGCGACGAGCGCACGGCCGCGCGTGCGCACCTGTTCACCGGTGTGGACGGCGGCTACCGTTTCTGGGCCCTGACCCCGACCCCGTACCCGATCCCGCACGACGGACCGGTGGGCGAGCTGCTGGCGGCGACCGGGCGTTCGCCGATGCGGGCCTCGCATCTGCACTTCATGGTCAGCGCGCCCGGCCTGCGCACCCTGGTCACGCACATCTTCGTGCAGGGCGACGAACTCCTGGACCACGACGCGGTGTTCGGCGTGAAGGAGTCCCTTGTCAAGGAGTTCCGGCGGCAGCGGCCGGACTCACCGGCACCCGACGGGCGGGACCTGGCGGGGCGCGCCTGGTCGCGGGTCGCGTTTGACATCGTGCTCGCACCGGACGGCGCCTGACCTGCCCCGGGCGGGCGGCGGGTCGGCTCTTCCCAGGCCGTCAGCCGTCAGCCCGGGCCTCCCGCAGGACGTCGGTGGCGCGCACCCCGTACCGCTCCTTGAACCGGTGCGAGAAGTGGGCGGCCGAACCGAAGCCGCAGCGCGCGGCCACCTCGGCGACGGTCGGGTTCCCGCCCCCGGCCAGCAGGGCCCGCGCTCCCTCCAGCCGGCGTGCCAGCAGGTACTGCGGGACGGTCGTGCCGCCCGCCGCGAACACCCGCGACAGATGCCGCTCGCTGATCCCGATGCCCATGGCGATCCGGGCCGCGTTGAGCCCGCTGTCGCCCAGGTGGTCCTCGGCGTAGGCCTTGGCCATCGCCAGATGGACGGCGGAGAGCGCGGCCGGCCGGCCGGTCACCACGCCGGCGAGCAGGTCCAGCAGGCTGTCCTCGTCGACCGGCCGGGACGTCTCGGGGTGCACGGCGCGGCCGGCCAGCCGCGCCAGCGTCCTGGCCTGAAGGTCGCCTTCACCGAAGTCGAACACCCGGGGGCGGGCCGGCGGCTCAGGCCCGGCGATCTCCCGCCACACCTGACGCGGTACCTTCACGGCCAGTTCCTCGAGGCCCTGGGAGAAGCCGCGCATGAAGGGCCGGTCCGCGTCGCACACGATCAACTGCCCCGGCCGGACCACCTGTACGCCGTCGGCGTGGTAGAAGAACGCCTCTCCCACCAGCGTCAGATAGCAGGCGACGGCCTCGGACGGCAGGCGCCGGACGACCGCGCGGGTACGTTCGACGACGTGGGCGTTCCCCGTCACCCGGGCCACATGCACCCTGGGGAGCTGGAGGTTGATCTCCGTCGCCTCCAGGGCCTCGTCGTCCAGCGACCGGCAGCGCAGGCCGATCAACGCGGTCGCGTTGTGATGCTCCCACAGCGCGACCCGCTGGGCCTCTGGCAGTCCGATCGTGCTGAAGCGCACGGGCCCCGACAACATGCCGGTCATCATCCCCCCAGCGTATGCCCACGTACCGCGCGGCGTGCCGCTGGTCGGCCGCCGGCGTCTGCGCCGCCCGGTCGTCGGTCGGCCCCGCCTCGCGGGTCCCCTCTCCGGCCCGCCGATGAAGCCTCCCGGGAAGGTACGACGCCCAGGACAACACCGACGACGAACCACGGGACCGCTCGCCCCGCAGGTTTCCCTGTGAACGGGCTTGTCGCCGCTGGTCGCAGCGTGCAGGCCGTCGCGGTGATGGGCGAATGCGCCGGCCCGCCGTGGCCTTGCCTTCATGAGTGCGTTGATCTCCTGGCGCAGCGGTTCGCCGTGCTGCGGGAGTGGGTGGTGATCGTGCGGTCGATCAGACGCCGCGCCGCAGCCGGCACACCCGTAAGGGCGCGGGCTCTGCTCTACGCAACCCCCACAGAGGGGGAGCTCTGCGCGGTTGCGGACCCAGACGAGGTCGACTTTCTTGGGCTGTCCGGCTGACGACCCCATGGTTCCGAAGCCGGCCGATCGAGACGACGCACCGGACAGCGGACAACCGCATGGGCTGTGTCAGGTGCGCTTTTCTCGGCCAGGTGCTCGACTCGCAGCTGGACACTTTCACCAAGTGCGTCCCTATCGGGTGAGTGCTGGCGAGTGCTGCGGCCAGCTCACCGACGGAGGGAGTGACCATACCGGCAATGGGTTCTTCCGAAGGAAAAGGAAAGGGTCTCCGTGCGCCGTGCATTGATCGTTGTTGATGTGCAGAAGGACTTCTGCGAGGGCGGCAGTATTCCGGTGAAGGGCGGCGCGGGCAGGGCTGTGGCCATCGCCGACCTGGTGCGGCGTGCCGACGGAAGGTACGCGCGCACTGCGTCGTCGGCGGCGAGGGAGGCGAGTTCCATCCCGGCTTCGCTCCCGCCGTCACCTCTGGTGGCGTGGACGAGGTGTTCTTCAAGGGGGCGTACTCCGCCTCGAAGAGCGGTTTCGAGGGCTCGGCCCAGGACGGCACGTCGTTGGCAGACTGGCTGCGTGCCCGCCACGTCAGTGATCTCCACGTCGTCGGCATCGCTACCGACCACTGTGTGAAGGCCACAGCGCTCGACGGTGTACGGGCGGGCTTCGCCGTCCGGGTCCTGCTCGACTACACCGCCGGCGTTGCCGCCGACACCACCAGCACCGCGATCAGTGAGCTACGCCAAGCCGGTGTGGCGCTGAGCGGCAAGCCAGTCGTCCTCGCCTGAGAACCACGGTCACCTTTCGCCGCGGGGCCTGCCCGCAACAGGCGCACCGTCCGTGTCACGAGTCCCGGAGCCTCCAGTGGCTGTCATCCGACTGGCCGTGGAGGCCCGCCCCCGGACCGGAAGACCGACGAATGGGGGTGCTTCGGAGGCGATCGAGTCGGCGCGCGGATATCCGCCGGACGGTCGAAACTCCCGGGCACTTCCCGAACGAGCAAAACAGCTCTGGCCGGTGAGGGTCTCGGGTTGCCCTCATCGGGTCCGGGCGTGGCTGCTGATGGCCTACCCGTTGATCAGCATCATCCCGGCGCGCTGGCGCCGCCGGCCAAGCCGAACAGAGCCACCTGCGTGGCTGGGCACAGCCGGCCCTCTTCGGTGGCAAGGGCGAGCTGGAGGGGAAGGGCGCGTCGCCCGGACGCTTCCGGGGCCGGTGCTGAGCCGTCCCGTGCCCAGGCCGGCCGGGCCAGCCTTCCCGTACTAAAAGCGATTGGTTTGCTTTAAGCCGCCGTAGGTCCTACGATCGACTAAAGCAAATAATTCGTGTTTACGGTGGTCGGAGGTCCTGTACCAGCCCGGGCCCGGCGCGCCGCACAGATCCGGAAGGAAGCCATGACCAGCGAACTCACCCCCCAAGAGGCAGCCCGAGGGGCGCTGCGGGCGGGGCTCCACCTCGGGGACGGCCGACATGAAGAAGTGGCCATGACGGCCAAC
>Ga0307516_10002435_pt1 | contig 24895 bp, 35 predicted proteins | sample 19_EM_MG_FD_203310 | JGI IMG/M metagenome (GOLD analysis project Ga0307516, IMG submission 203310) | Populus trichocarpa ectomycorrhiza microbial communities from riparian zone in the Pacific Northwest, United States - 19_EM | ecosystem: Host-associated > Plants > Roots > Unclassified | place...
GATGCATAGCAAATGCTGGTGTGGATAGCCTGTCATTGTGCTGTCATAGCTCAGGGTAGCATCAAACAGTGTCGTTATGGTGCATGTCACTTAGTCACCACAAGTTTGTGACAACCGATCCTCAGCAAAAATCTGACCTCGCTGAACAGCTAAGCCAGGGCTATGTTGAAATAGCCAAGGAATAGAGTTGGGGGAGGTGGGGTTTGATTGCTGGCCTCAGCGGAGTTTTGGGCAAAAATAGCGCTGGACAGCACTGTGAGATACAATAAGTGTGGCCCCTAGGGCAAGGAATATGACAAGGGAGGGCTCTAATACATGAGAACTAAGGGGAGATGACAAGGGGAGAGGGGAAAGACTTATTTTTATTATTACTCCAGCTAGCTAAGGGGACTTTATATATAGGAAAAGCAAACCCTTGGAAAGTGAGGACCCTCCCAGTCAAGGCAGGAGTGCCAAGGCAAAAGGGTAGCCAAGGGAATAGGGTGCCGACGAAGCCCTGAAAGAGTGGTTGATAATTGAACCAAAAGAGGGGAGATCAGCTAAAAAGGGCTGGGGAAAACACAGAGTAACCACACGAGTTCTGGGTAAATGGGGGACTAAAGTAGAAGGTGAGACAACCCCAGAACTCAAGTTGTGAAGCCTAGGGATGAATAGAAAGTGAGGGAGAAACAAAATGAGTTGAAAGAGCCATAACTCAGAGTAGCTTGAAAGACCATGGGGAAGTGATGTCTAAATAAGGGAATAGGGTGATGTGTACCCTCAGTGGCCTACAGCAGAGCCCTTGCAACTCAGTGGAGTTTGGGGGACCTATGGTATGAGCTGGAATGGCTGGACAGCTAAGTACAGTGGAGTTTTGGTGGAGTCCTGCGCTGTTCTGTGTTGCTCAGCATTGTCCCAGCAGAGTCTTAATGAGGTTAACCAAGCCCAGATGAGGTCGGATGAGGTCGGCAGAGGTCGGTGGAGTCTGGCTGAGGGAAATGCGAGAATCGAGGGGTGCTGGAGAGCATGCCAAAAATGAGGCAGGACATTGCACAATCCACTCCTAAACAATCTACCTTGATAGATCATCTCCTTTTCATCTGTAGAAGAGATCTGTCAGGCAGAATCTCCTGAAAATGTTTCCTCACCAAGATATTAATTTTCTTGTCCATGGATTTTGCCACTTCCCATAAAAGGCAATAGTCTGCACAGCAAGTACCCGGGTTTAGAGTGAAGTGCCCATGCTGGCTGCCCTCTGGACCATCCTACAACATGCAAAGGGTATATAATACTGACGTTCTGACCTGGGTGGAGGCGTTACCTCTTCAGAAGCAGCAGGTGGATTTTAGCACCCCTCTCACCCCCCGGCCCAATTTTGCCACTGTCAAAAAGTTGTGGTGACTAAGTGACACACACCATAGTTGGGGAGACTTTTCCTGGAGTAGTAGTATATCACTGAACAGAGCAAAAAGCCATGCCAAATGGCGCAAAACAAGGGGGACGAAGAGAGAAAGAAATAAGGAATGTAATCATATATCTGCTATGTATATAAGTATGCCCAATGAGTTAGCAGCACAAGCATCGAAGAATGCAGAATGAGAAGTCAATGCTTGCCCCGTTGCGACAGTAGATGTTAGGCTACGCCTTTGTCCTATCCCTCCACGAGGGCCACAAAAAATCATCAACAGTACAAACCCCAGGAAGTGTTATCCTTGAACTCTGATAATCCGGAGGAACCACCTCAACACTGACCCCACCCTTTACCAAACCCGCCAAAGCCTCCCTCCACTTGAAATTCTCCATCTCGAAACCATCCCTGCCCACTTTCCTATACACCCTTACATCTTTAAATGGTATCCCCAGCTTCGCCCGCGAACTCGCGACCTCAACGAACTTGTCGGCTGGGATGTATCTCGTTTGTAGAACGATGGTTTGGAGGTGGGGTAGCGGAATGTATCCCGAGCCCTCGTCTGGGAGGAGGGCGTGTAGGATGGCGGTGTCGGGTGGGAGGAAATTGTCCGTGATGACCAACTGCTCCAGCTCCGGAACCGAGGCGAAGATGGTAGGATATGCAGACCGGCTCGTCAAACTAGACTCGATCCATAACTCCCGCGCCACTGGTAAATGTGACCTGAACAATTGCCGTAAGGCTTGAGGGATGAAAGCGTTCAGTTGGAGATGCCCCGCGGTCGACAGAAAGACCGACGAATGGGGACCACACGAAATAAGTCGAAGGCCAGCGGACGTGCACCCAAGTTCTATCCGGGTCGCCCCTTGCAGCCGATGTTCTGGTGGGCAGTTTGACGGAAAGATATCATGGATCGTGCGGTTTTGCTGGGGTGGGAACCTAACGTTGTCCAACCTAATCGCGACGTCGTTCGTGGTGGGCAGTTGGATTAGCGACAGAAGCCTTGAAACCCCATGGTGTGCGAACCCAGAAAGGTATAACCTCTGAAGTTTATCCAGTGGTGCGGGTGCGACAGCTTGTAAATCTCGTCCCGGCATTCTGCTGTTCCCTACGTCCTCTTGTTCCAGTAGGACGTCGCGAAGCTCCGGGCTACACTGGAACAGATCCAGGAGCCGGTCCATCGAGTGCTCTAGGTTGCGTTGAGCGGCCAGACACAACACGGAGAGGTTATGGAAGCGGTTGCTGGGCCATACGGTAAAACAATTGACCCTCAGGACCCGCAGGGAAGGAAGCGACTCCGCAAAAAGCGCGGGGAGGGATAAGGTGGCCCTAGGGTTTACCCCTGCGAGCGGGTTCCGGGATCCGACATGAGCCGGGGGGTAGATCACCAGCGTCTCGAGCAACGGCGCGGGAAGCTGGAAATCCGACAGCGGACCGCGAGTTTGAAAACCCAAAGGGTGAACAAAGGTGAATGTTCGGAATCTTCCGCTGTGATCAGCAAGGTTTCCCATCAAGTCCAAGCTCGTCCCTCTCGCGGGGTCCGAGTCGGAGTCGACACGAGAGCGTCTGAAACGTCCCCCCTCGAACCGGACGTGGATGTGGAGCGGCAGGCTCCCAGACCTTGACGTGAAGGCGTCAACGACCTCCGGCCTCGTAACGTCGATCGTCGACCACAACGAAGGGAACATGAGTGCCGTTTTTCGCCAGTGGTGGCACACGTGTGTCACGTATAGGGTCCACTCGTGAAATGGTTGTGCGGTTGCGTACCCCGGGTTGTGGATGGGGGGAACCTCGCGTAGGAGAAAGAGGAACACGTTGGCCAGGGTCTCCCGTGGAATGCGGTTGATAGGCCGCGCGGCGTTCTTCGACCGGCGGAGCTCGACTATCATCATCGATAACTTCCGTTCAAAGGGCGCGAGCTATGGGTCGGTAAGCCTGGGGCGAAGGATACAACGACTCTCAAGTCCCAGCAATACCTCGTGGTGTACGGTGTCTACATCCTCTCCTGCCCTACGGATGTGTCAACCCGGAGATCGATTGCGCCGCGACGAACGGCCGAAGTGCCTCTCACCTTTGCCTTTCGAACAACCTGGTGCAAACATTAGACACCCTCTGGCCAAGGTCGTCGGCGATATCGCACAGAGCGACAGTGCGGGGAAGTTTGTCGTCCATGTTGAACGTAGGGGTGCGAAGTGGGATGGGCAGCCATCGTGAGATGCAGTGAAATGCCCGCCGCGGGGTTTCGATCGGCGATCACACACCTAATCACACCCGGTGACCGGGAACACTTCCCCGTCTGGGTTAGGCGAAAGGTTAGGTCAGGTCGGACCGGGTCCTCAGCCATGCAGGAGCGGGCATGAAACAACGCGTACAATTTGAGCTTTAACTACGAGGATGGAGCACGAGGTGAGTGATGGGAGATAGATGCGCACAGGAAAGAGGATGGGGCAAAAAACGGAGCAGAGAGATCCAGGAGATGAAAGCATGATAATACATATAGGACACAAAACGCCGAACTTGATCTTCAACCAGAACTTGGGGCGAGGGGAAGTACCACAAATCACGAGCAACAGCGTTCCCCCACGAATTAATCAGAGTCTAAGACAAGGTTCCGACATCTACCGGAGCTCGAAGCATGTGTCTGCCCTTTGGGGGACGTGATTCAAAGACAGCTGTTGGTAACTGTGACGAAGACATGGAGTTAGAGATGGCGACGGGGTCGGTGAGTGGGGGGGTCACGACTCACGGCTCAGAGTTCTGGTGGAAGTAGAAGCCGCTCATCGTCGCCACGAGTGGGCCAGGCCCACTACGTGAACTAGAACGAGACAGACCCCGCTGGAATCGGCCTTCCCTATCGATCGAGTGCCTCCTTGACCGGCGAGGACTCTCGGGTTTAGCCATGGCCTCGACGGGTTCGGGCCCCAGGTCGGGGGAAACATCAGTGTTCATATCATCCGTCTCACGAATCAGCGGCATGTGGTGGGACGCTGGTGTCTGCGGTTGTTGGTTGAAGTCGACACAAACATAATAAAACCCTGCGGTAGATTTAGCGGAGCGTAAGCGGATTTAACCATGTATAAACGGGAAGGGACCTACCTGCGAAACTAGCGCCATTGATGTCCTGCACACGGTGGTCTGGGACAAGGAATCGCTCCTTCCAGCGCATGAAGACGGCCCCGCGGTCACTCTCTGGCATGGTCAGGTACGGTGACTTCAAGTCGTTTTTAACGTGTCGGAACGCTGGGAAACGCTGCCAGTGGACCATGTCTTCTTGTTCGGTGGCGCCCCAATTGCGTGTCAAGAAGCCGTAGCGGCTCCCAATAATTTCGGCATCGAAGTAGGTTGTGAGCTCTGGCCAGTCCTCTGTCAGGCCGCGTATCCGCAGGTAACCACACAAAAAGGATGAAGAAAAGTCAACATCCTACATGAGGAAGGGGAGCGTGCAACGTTTGATTCAGGTGGTCAAGGTAACGATGAGGGGGACTCGTACCACGATGGTCACATTTACATCATAACTGCTCCGCCCACTCTTCTGTGTACCGGTGAACGTAGCTCCAGGGTAAAGACAATGATGGGTTGGCGACCGGACGCGAAGCCTTGTGATATCCACCAGCGGGTTGGGGGAGTAAATAGCTTCGTGCCTAGCCTCCTTCTGAGACTGCGAGGACTCGGAAGACGCAGTTCTGGAGATTGGATATAGATTATCTGTGTGAATTTTGACTTTTGGAGCGTGGTGGATCTTGTCCGATATCCTAGGCAAATACGCGCTGGACTCGGAGGACACGGAAATCGAGCGCGAGAGTTCCGGGCCGTCCAACTGGGATGCCGAAGGGTGGGTTTGAGAGGCAGGGAATGGTATTGGGCTTGATCCATCTGGGGGGACTTGCAGAACAGGCCTGACGAGCTCGGACCCAACGGAACTGCGACCACCGGCTGGAATGGGGTGTTGCTGTCGGACGGGAATGCTCCTGGTCTCTCTACAGCCTGCGCACATGAGAGGAATCTCTGGCTCGATTAACGGCTGGTGGGCCGGATAGTCTGCGTCGGAAGACGACACGGGAACCCTGCAGTACATACAAACCTTGATTTGCTCTCGCGAGAGATCAAGGTCCTCGGGTTGGGGCTGCGTTGGTAGCGACTGCTCTGAAGGCATCGGAGCGGATGGAGGGGGTTGAGGTGTGAGGTGTGTGCGTGGGGCGGGAGGATGTTGTGCAACGTTCCCACGTGGTCTCAGTATCCCATACACAGCTGAGCGTTTCCAAATCCGTTCCGCCGTCAGAGGTAAATCCCCGGTCTAGTGTTTCCTTCCTCCTCACACCCATCTGCAATTGCCCGCACACCCTGGATCTCAGGCCCACCCCTCTCCCGGTTGGCCCTCTCTCCGCACTCAGATGAAAAAAAAACTGCGCTATGGACCTGTTGTACGGGATCTGGCCGAACAATTTGAGACCAATGCGGCTATCAGCGGTCACGGATGATATAGATAAGGGACACCTGATACACGCCCCCTTCACTTCACTTCCCATTGATGGACTGGTGCAACATTCCCCATCTCTTCCTCTCCACTTCACTTCCTTCGAAGTGCCACCTGACATCAACGATTTCGGAGAACCCCTCCTCCAGCGAGGGCTCTTCGTAGTTCTTCTGAAATCCGAAATACGCAATGCTCGGCACCCTGTCCCGTTTAGCCTCCACCCGGCGGTTAACGAAACGGAGGCGATTAGGTGGACCCCCACAATAGCACTCACTTCATTCTCCAGGGTGGACGGGGCGAGGCAGTACGTTCTGTACATATTGTTGTGCCAGGCAAGGTCGACGGAATTTTCAAATTTGAAACACCTGGCCGGCAATGGTGTACGTAAATGAAACTCAATGTCGAACACGAAGTCCATCACCCCACTTACCGGACCGGGACACCAAACTTTTTCGCAACGTCGATGTAGTGTTTCCGCGTTTGCCCGTCCCTATTCGTGTTGTCTGCGTGAAGACACGATAAGCAGCCAGGGCAAGTGCGCAGTCAGGGTCATCTCGTACCGATGACGCAACTCTTGCCGTTCGAGAGTGCTTCTCCCGTCGCCTTCGTGCATTTGGATCTACTTCCCAAGGCATCCTGGCTGATGTGTTCATAACCAGCGGGTCCGAAGTGTTTTCGGTATAATGTCGATTTTCCCATGCTTGGGAAACCGACGAGCAACACAAGTTCGGGCTTGGGAGACAACGTCGGCGTGAACGGCCCCCCATCTAATCAACAGTTCAGTTCTCGATGACAACCACCGTTTGGTGCAGAATGGTACCTGGTATCGCCAATGATGCATCATACCCGAGGAATTGGTACCCTGACGCTGGCTGCCCCGTGAAGAATTCCTGAATGGAGTTGAGGTCATCGTCTTTGCGCGACAATCATCGGAAATTCATACCTCAGGGGTGTGAAATTTGAGACCAGCGTTCATTGCCCACTTTCTATCGGTCCCCGAGTGATCGTTTGGACGCCCCGCAGCGTCTCCTACAAAGTACGATTCCGCCATATCTACAAATCCGTTGTTAGCATCAATAACAGGATACGCCGAGCGGTAATGCAATTTACCTATCTCCACATTCTCGGATGCGTATATATCCTCCAGCGCACGGAGCATCCCCAACATGGGTTTGCGGTACTCGTCCTCCGCAGACGCTGCGAAAATTCTGAATGGTACATTCGGGAGCTAGGGAAAAGCTTGGGCTAAGTGCGCGCAATCACACTCAAGTGTTGACCCACGGAAGCAGCAATGAGATGAATCTTCTGCTTCCACTCTTCAAGGTCCTTCGAGAGCTTCTGGTTCGAGATCACGACGATCGAGTGCCTGTATTTGACGGTCAAGACCACCGTAGAGCGGGCTGGGTCGTCCATCTTACCCACTATTGTGGACCTCCTCTAGCTTCTTCGCGACGCTCTTATGCCACCAGGTGAAGGAGGCATGACGATTCTTCTTGGACTGTCCCTTCCCATAGGCAGATACGATTATTGTACCGTCCAAGTCAAACATCGCGACCATTGGATTCGTCGTGGGCATGAGATTCACCCCGTATAGACACGTCTTCTTAGAGCCTAGAGGTTTCAGCCATTTAAAACGCGATTCGTCGGACGCGCCGGGTTTGGAACCGGACGCGTCTGATTTCGTGAAGAACGGGTGGACTGCTGAGTATCGCGAACCGGCTCAGCAGGATACCCGCAGACATGTGGTAGCACACACTTTTTTGAACCTTCGTCGAGGTTGAAGCCGAAGGTGCATCAGAATCAGCCTTCCGTTTCTTGGTGGCTGGAGCAGGCATGGTGTGCAGGTGGAAGCAGCGAGGCGTCCGTCTGCAGACGGTGCGCGGAACAAGAAAGAGGCGGACGTCCAACCTCAGATTTGCAGTCCGTGTGGTCCGTCGAGGTCGCCGTTCCGATAGAAGGCGGCGGAAGTCGTGATGGGGCACCGTCGGGTTTTCGGGAGATGGCTTGGAGCCCGTCCACCATCTCTTGACTTTTCTTTTCAATTTACCTCCATCAACAACCCCCTACCAACCATTCTCGCGCACTGGAATCGCGGTCTGGCCGCGGACCTGGCTCGCGTGCAACTCGCACGGAACTTTCTTTGACAAAACGTCGGCTCGAATATTTCCATGGATGGCAGAAGGTATGCCGACCCAATCCACCCCCGGGCCCTCTTCCATCCCTTTGCCATGCGGTTGAACGCGTTTCCGTAGCCCGGGGGACATCTCATATGCGGTGAACGGTATACTCCATCGTGCGTTGTGTCCCAAAAGTCCCCCGCCTTCCCCGTACGTCTTATCCCGGTTTTAGAGTACAAGGCGGTGGCATGTGCGATAGTCGCAAGTGGAATATCGACCTTCGCTGGATATCCCGTCAGTCTTCACACCTACCGCGAAGAGAACCTTTGGGACCAGGCTGACCTACTCAACCAGCTTGATTCTCTCAAATCTCGCCTGCAAACAATCAAACACCCGATATCCGTCCCAAGTCTCGCCGTACTCGTATATCGCGAAGAGGGCGTCCGCGGGTTTTATCGCGGGTTGTGGATTCCGCTGGTGACCATCACATTCGTCCGTATGTCACTTTTTGCCTGGCATTTTTTCGTTCGGCGACCGATGATGTCACAAGGAGCGGCCTCATTTACCATCTATTCCGGAACAAAGGAGACTTTTCGAGATGCTCGCGTCCTCAACCGTGATACTCTCCTCGATACCTCATTGCTGGGAGGAATAGGGTCAGACCCGGATCGTCCCCCGGAACCCCAGAACGCTAACACTCGGCTTCAGGGGCGCGTTGGCGGGTTCGGCCATCTCGTTTGGGTCGGCCCCATTTGAGCTTGTCAAGGTCCGGTTATCGTTTCACGCCACTGAATTCCAACCGTTCTCATGACCTCCGCCACATCTCTCCCGGACACACTATGATGACAGTAGGTCCGACGTCAGCTCGAATACTCGATCGCCGCCGCGAAGGGGCTCCACATTTCCCAACCTCCTGGCACTCTCGAAGCCGTCCGAGATATCATGAAGACCCGAGGAGTGTTTGGACTGTACACCGGGTTTAAACTCCACTTTGGTATGTGAAACCTTCAGTGCAGACTCTATGCTCGTGACCCCGCGAGATGACTGATTTTCTTCGTCTCCTTACTCTGTTCTTTCCGGTGTGTTGTAGTGAGGGATACTTCTGGGACTGCGTTGTACTTTATGGAATACGATGGTATGCGCCACCTGTTGGGGCGGCTGCCCTCTGGGGAACAAGGACCTACACCCGCATGGCTTCCAATCCACGCTTCGCTCGTTCCATTCGTGTGCGGATCATTATCAGGGGTCACATCTTGGGCATTAATCTATCCGATGGACGTGTACGTTATCCACACCCTCCCCCGCCCCCGTGAGCTGATCATGGGAACGTTTGTGTGACACCTTATCCAGGGTGAAGACGAAGGTCCAACAGCGTGCGCTTGCGGGTGAGAGGTACCGTGGGGTCGTCGAGACGCTTACGCGTTTGATCCGGGGTGAGTTCATACCCCAGACCTTCATCACGATCAAAGACATGATACGCCCCGTTTCCTATCCCGTGTTTGCGATCCCCCCCCATCCCTCTACCCGGTCTTCCGGATACATCGTCCCGAGTTAATAACGGGCAACGCTAATCTCGGTTCGTCTTTAACGCTAGGTCCTGACCCGCAAAATCCGAAGCCATTGGTAGCTGGTATTGGCCGGCTGTATCGGGGACTCGGCGTCAGCGCGGTTAGGAGCATCACCACCCACGGGCTCTTGTGGACATTCTTCGACCTTGTGTCGAATTACATCGATCACCTTCCGGTCCGCTGACCCCTCGAGGGCGCGCGTGGAGATGTGGGATCTCCGGTGCTCCACACTTGTGTGGTTTAATTGTGCCGAGTGGCGGGCGACTCTTACCCCAACGTTCCTTCCCTTGTTTGCCAGGCTCGGTTCTACCGGCTCCGGTCATGTGCAACGCCTCCTGATTCTTCGCATCACTCTTCCGTTCTTTGGGGGTTCAGCTCGAGAACGATCAGGGGTATTGTCTTGTTTTTATTCTTGTCTTGCTTCCCCTTCCCCCGTTACTCTCCACTCCCTAACATCTACCGTAGATAGAGCACCGTTTCATCCCCTGTCGTATAGTGTAGCTTACAGCATGACAGTACCAAAAATCGAGAGCATCTTCATGTAACCGCCACTAACCATACCCACCCCTCCTTGCCTTAAGCTATACCCAAGGTCTCACTACGATATGGTATACTTCCCGTACTTCTTCTCAGGGTCATAAACCTAAGGTGTGGATGAGCGACCTCACTGAAGGAGGTACCACACGAGCGCTCACCTCCCAGCGTGAAGCGGGGAATATGTGCTTGTTCCTCTGATACCAGCTCCGCTCCACGACTTTACCTGCATGGGATTCATCTTTCTCCTTCGAGGCGTCGGCGAGGAGTCGTACGTCGTCGTGTACGTCGAAATTGAACAGCGGTCCGGATTTCCCACGTGCTTTGTTGACGATGAAGTTGTAGAATGTATAGTGCTATAAGTGAGGGGTTTCAGCTTGTGAGTCAGACAGGTCGAGCCACACATACTTGGGGAACGATAAGGTCCTCCTGGTCCGTGAGAACGGTCAGTACCTGCGGTGGCATGTGAGAGGAAGGATAGGGACCTTGATATACATCAGGTTATCCACACTGACGCCCCGAAGCTCGGGGAACTGCTGTCGACACTTCTCCAGGAACTGGGCAATCGTGTCACCCTTCTTACACTGAACGTGATGAAAGTGGTTGACTAGGTTGTTCCGACGCTTGCTACGCGACCACTCACCGTAACGCTCTTTCGATGACCACTTCCATCCCAGTAGGAATAGGTGATTTCAATGTCTTCATTCTTGAGCTCCTCCTGCTTTCTCATCCACTCTTGGCGCAGGTCTTCACGTTCCTTCCTCTCCGCTTCCTCTCGTTCTCGATCAGGCAAGAACGAGGTGTCGACGGCGGGGTTCTTTCCCAACTTTGTCCGCTTCACCGGATTCCCGCCTTCGTCCACTCCAGCGCCGGGCGCGGGTGAGTTCGAGTGAGTGTCATTCGCAGAGGATTCTTGCTCATCCCCTTCGTCGTCTAGGGCGAAGGATAGGGTAGACTTTTGTGTTTTCTTACGCTTCTTGGTCTTCTTCTGTTCATCCCTAAACAAGAGCTACAGCGTCTGAGCGTACCGTCCCCTCCTGCATCTCTTCCTCATAAGACGTGTTCTGAGAGAGAAGGACGTACTTGAGTTCGCTGGTCATAGCCGCTTCTCGTTCTTTGGCCTCCTGGATTTCCTTGCGCCTAGCTTGGAAATCCTCGAGCCTGACTAGACCCACGGTACTCCTCTTTAGGGAGTCTTCCATGGAATCATGTTGGCCAACGAAGCGGTTGGATGAAGGTCGAGCTTTCTCTGTCTCTTCGACGAGAGCGGCCTTTTGTTTCTCGTATTGCTCGCGCATACGTTGACGCTCTTTCGTGAGCTCTTCTTGGCGCCTCCCTTCGGTCCTGCTGCTCGCCATGGTTCGTGAGGGGTATGAAAGAAGGAGAAGAAGATCCCGAGCGTCGATCACGTGAAACCGAAATCCTCCTCACCTTCCGCTTCCGAGGTCGCAATGGTGTATGTGCTGGGAGTGCTGTTGCCGGAGAACCAGCTCACGCGGGTAAGCACACCCCTCTTCTGCTCGCGCCGCGCAATGAACGAGCAAACGAATTTTAGTTCGCGTTGACGCACTTCTACGGCATCGGTCACAAAACCGCACACCGTATATGCGCCCGGTTCCAAATTCACGACCGGTGTCAAGTAAAAGACCTGACCCCGACTCAGTTAACTTCAATTACTGCCTTCCTCTCCTCACCGTCCACCGCACAACCCGTTCAACGCGTCCCACTCGCGAGTCCGAGCTTCCGCCCGAAACCCAGTTCTGTCACTCAGAGCACACAGTCAACCTCGACCCTCAAGCCCAACACGACAACGAACGCCAAGGGAGGGAATGACCCCTTGAGAAACTTGAAGATCGAGACGGACCTGAGGAGGGAGATTCGGGAGAATATTTCCCACCAGAGGATGATTGGAAGTTATGTTGGAAGGAGACATGCCATGGGTCTTCCAGTCAGAGGACAGAACACCCAAAACAACGCGAAGACGGCCAAGAAACTCAACAGGACCGACAGGTGGTAGATGTTCTCCTTCCAGAGGTACCTACGATCTACCTCTTGCCTCACAGTTATTAGTACACCCTCTAATCCCCGGTGGTGTCAGTACCTTAGTCATCTCCGACAGGAACCTCTTCCTCCAGGAGTTTTATCAGTTTCACCCTGATCTCTGTTGTTTCGTCACCCCGTAGTACGTCAGAAACGAACTCTGCTGTGACCTGCATCTGCACCTAGAAATGCCTGTCAGGCGACCGAGTCAACGAACAGCTGTAGTTGGCGAAAGCAGACCATCTCAAGAGCACCGCGTATCACTCCGCAGAGCACATTGCTGAACCATAGTCCGCCTTCCAGGGCTTCCTCTGGGAGTTCGACGAATTCCGCAAGGGGGTTATCGTCGAACGTCAGCGAGAACATTGAACCGGGACTTGCACCTGCAGGTGTCGATTTCGTTGTCGGCGATGTTGGCGGTTGTGGTTGAGCATGAGTGATGTTTGGTGTAATGTTCAGGAACGATTTGAATCCAACCTGTACCGCTGAAGTTAGCCACGACAAAATCGTGGGACACTCTCCGGCAGACCTTAGAGATCACCTCCCCGACGTCCTTGAAATCCCCACACCGGCCCAACGAACTCTTCGCGAGGAACTCTTCGATGAGTCTCGCTCCAATGTTGTAACCCATCTTTTCGAGATGTTTATTGACCTCGGTGTAGTCCTCATAGTCCTGGATGAGCTGCACGACCAATGCGCCGTAGGTCATTGCGAATAGTTCTGCATTCTTGGTCTGATTAGATAGCGGCTCTTTCGGTGAATCAGGCAGAAGGAGAACTGCCTCACGATTTTCTCTGTCTTGTTTTTCCAGAGGTCTTCGCCAATGGCTTTATATTGCTTGCTCGTCGTAGCCATGGTACGCTGTCGCGGAATGTGAACGGGGGGGTGGAGGTGAGGTTACTGCTGCCGGTATCGATCTCGATCAGATGCTGTTTTTCTTCCAAAAACCATGTCGAGGCCAGAGCTCATCGCGCCTCCAGAAATCGTAGGTTGGCTTTGCACCCTCCCTGCCTCTGCCCCAAGCTGATTCATGCCGGGCAGTACTATGGCGACACAGAATCCAAGAAATACACAAACAAGTAGGTCGGGCCGTCGATATCCTTTCTAAGGTCCCGGCTGAAGCCTCGCAGCACCCGAATCCAACAAGTTCAAGCGGACATGACCTACCGCGCATTAGAACTGCTTAACATGCCACCTGGTCAACCCGCACTCTTACTCGATATCGGATGCGGGTCTGGTCTTTCTGGTGAGATCCTCGATGAGGAGGGATACATCTGGACTGGCGTCGATATCGCTCCTAGTATGCTGGGTGAGTTCTGTTTCGCTTGATAAAGGAGAGATGTATACGTCGAAGCCTGATTCGTTGAAGAGGTCGCTCTGGAGCGAGAGGTTGAGGGTGATCTCTTCCTTCAAGATATCGGGCAGGGATTTGGGTTCCGTCCCGGTAGCTTCGACGGCGCAATCAGGTACCCTCACATTTACCACAAGCTGGTAAATTTCTAAGCTCACCAACCGTAGCATCTCCGTCCTCCAATGGCTTCTAAATGCCGAAACCTCCCACCCAACGTCCTCCCCTCCCCACCGCCTCACTCGGTTCTTCACAACCCTATTCTCCGCCCTCCGAAACCCCTCCCGTGCCGTCCTCCAATTCTACCCCTCCTCGGATGACCAGATCCAGCTGATAACATCGATCGCGCAAAAAGCTGGGTTCGGGGGTGGTATCGTCGTGGATTACCCGAATTCTAACAAGGCCAAGAAGGTATTCTTGGTGTTGATGGTTGGCTCTGGTGGGCAGGTACCTCAGGGTCTCGAGGGGGGCGCCGAGGCCGTGGAGAATGAGGACCAGGCGAAGTTTGAAAGGAGGAGAGAGCGAGCCAAGGCGAGGTCGAGCCTCAAGAAAAAGAATATCAAGGGTAGGGACTGGGTGCTCAAGAAAAAAGAGGTACGAACTCGTTGATTTGCCCCTTTCACGGGCTGACAAACGGTTCGATTACCCCTAGTTGTATCGACAGCGAGGGAAAGAGGACGTTCCTAGGGACTCAAAATACACCGCTCGGAAGCGGAAGATCCGCTTCTAACCTCCCTCCACACAGAATTGTACATACGCATCCATTAATTCCACCATTATGTACGCTACGACACGGGCAGCCCGCTGAGAGGGGTCACCGTCTTACAAATAACTCCTTGGCCGCCCTCACCGCCTCCTCGGGTCCATTCCTGATGAAAGTGCCCTGGAGAGCGGCCATGCTCACTCTCCTGCCTTCCTTTGCCTCCCTACCCACCATACCCTCCAGTCTATCGCCCAACCCTTCCACGTCTACGCCCTCTTCTGAATCGTAGAACTGAGTGAAGAGGTGTTTGGCTTGGGATGGGGATGCGTCGTCGATCAGACAGGCGAGGTCCACTCGGCCTGGACGAACGAGGGCAGGGTCTAGTTGGTCTAGGTGGTTCGTCGTGAGGAATATGATCCTCTCTTCACCCGAAGCGACGCCGTCCAGGGCGTTGAGGAAACCAGAGAATGTAACGGAGGATTGATATCTGGGATAAAAAGAAACGCCGTGAGTCTCGACTGTCCGACAACAGCGTCTTTTTTGTGGAATTTTGGCCATACCCGTCTTCGCCGGTCTGAACCCGTTTATTGAACGCCGCGTCGACGTCTTCCATGAGGATTATGCTCCGTTCTGGAGCGTTTGAGAGGAGGTGAAAGAGTTTGTCGTCTGCTAGACCCCTTTCAGAGAGGTTCAGCAAACAGATGTCGTATCCCAATGACCCAGCCAGTGCCTGAATGAAAGAGGATTTCCCCGACCCTGGAGGGCCGTGCAACAGGTATCCTCTCCGGTAAGGAATGCCTGAGGAAACCCGCCGTTAGGATTAGGAAGCCACGAACGATAATGGGATAATACCTCTGTCGGCATACCATTGTCGTCTATCCAGGAATGCTTTGACATCATTCTCAATCTTTTCCGATACCCCTTCATCTAACACGACGCTCTTGAGGGGTCGCTTCCGCCTCGGCAGTCCAAACGGTCTCCATTCGATCCCCCAAGCTGTCATCACGACGAGCTTTCCTTCGTGTCCCTTCATCGCGAGCTCTCGCGCTTCACCCAAAAGGGAAGGAAACAGGTTTCGGTCTTTCGAGAGGGTCGTGAGGGTCACGGTCTCCCAAGGTTGTCCAGACATCATTTGCATAGACCGCGTTTCGCGTTCTCGTTTAACCTGCATCCACGCGCCTTGGTATCTAAACCAATGCGTTCCTGGTCCGGCGACGAGGTTAAATAGTACAGAGGAGCTTCCGTTCTTCCGTTGCTCGAAAGTTGTCTCCACACTCAGTTGGTGGCTTCGTATCCAAGGGACTGAGCGGGAGAGGATGGATCTAGAGGAGGCTGCGGCCTGGGCTTGGACTTGGGTTTGGTGAGCCATCCAGGCGAGGAACCAGTCGTACGCTTTGTCTTTGTTGCTTATCTCGAGCGAGACGAGCATTCGACGACGCAGAGCGGTCGACCCGAATATTAAGGCTTGACGTGCTCCTGTGAGCACGACGCCAAGGCCCTGACGTTCGGAATAAGTTCCCTGGGAGGCCTGGGTGGTAGAGGTGCGACGTACCATGAGACCAAAACCAGCCTGAAAGTAGGGACTACGCACAAGATTCAGAATTCATCCCGTGAGTGGTCTGGTCAGGCTTCTTGGAGTTCGGGCTAGGAACGTACTTGTCCCCGATTATACTTCCGAGAAATGAGGGTTGTGACGGAACTGCATTCTGGGGTACCACTGGTGTGTTGCCAGGTGCGGGTACGGTAGGAGCTGGGTTCGTGAGTCCGGCCGTTAGTGCATCGTTGGGTGTGTCCTTCACGGTCGCGACAGTTGACGCGTCCGACATCGACTTCGGAAGGAAAGGTGAATTGATCGGAATGTGGCCTTTGTCTTGATCTGGTATGCAGAATTTATTGAGCAGTGATTACGAAATACAGAGGTTCAGCCGAATTGTCTTCTAAAACTTTGGTTCAAACTGCCAAGAAATCGGCCACAACCTTCATGTACCAATCCCTCTCCTCCCAATGGGCCAAATGAGAAGACTCGGGGAACTGGTTCCACTTCACTTTTGGAATCTTGTCGAAGAAGGGCTGGACACAGCTGTCGTCGACCTCGTCGTATTTTCCGTTGGTCAACAATGTTCTGTACGTGATTTCGGGGATACGGTCGATGATTGACCAGGTTTTTAGGGACCCGATGATATGGAATTCTGAGGGCCCGTTCCTGTTGACAAGGGGGTGTCAGCGACTGTACTCTTGATCAGTGAAAGTATACGCACATGGTGTGATAGACTGTCGGGTCCTTCTCCAACCACGTGAGGCAGGCCATGAACTCTGCTGGGGGCGGGTTCAACCTGCAGACGTGCTTGAACAAGAAGGGCATCATAGCGTGCATGTACTCCGGGTCGTCGGTGGTACCGGCATCCTCGTGTTTCTTGAGGGTGTCCTGGATCTCCTGGGGGAGTTGTGCGATCTTCGCCCTCAGAGAGGTGATGAATAGGGGCATCGAGGCTGGACCGGAGGCGAGGACGAGGTTCTTGAGACCCTTGGGTTTGGTCACGGCGAACTCGGCCGCGAGCATAGCTCCCCAGGAATTCCCAAGAAGGTCGAAATCGCCTTCGATGTTGAAGTGTTTGAGGAGATTGTTGAGTTCGTCGATGAAGAGCTGGATGGTCCAGAACTCTACGTCGCCCTTCTTTTCGGGGATATGGGTCGACATTCCACCACCGATCTGGTCGTAGAAGATGACGGGGATCTCGTTCTTGGTCCAGAGATCGGAGAGGGAGAGCATGTAATCGTGGACGACACCTGGGCCTCCATGGAGGACTACCAGGGGACGGTGTTTCCTGTTGGCGAGGTCCCCGTAGACCTTGTACCAGGTCTTGGTGACCTGCCCGGTGCTGGGCACGGTGAAGTCGATCTCGCCGGTGGTGAAGCCTTCAGTGGACATTGCGAGGGCCTCGAGGGGGGTGTGGTTGGGGAAGGAAGTTGATCATCGACAGACAGGGGGACCGGCCATTTATCTATCCCGCACCGACACCTTCTGATTTATGTGGTAAGTAGGGTGATGGTTCAATGACGCATCAATATCAATGATCTGTTGCCAGGCAATGGCCTCCAGCAGGAGGCAGTGGGGGACACAACGGTTGTCGTGATCTCATCATCGCGCGGTTTAGCGACGAGTCGAAGTTGTATGGGATAAGGCCTTCGCGTTCCCAGAAGGCTGGAAGGTGTTGGAATGGAGCATCTTCGGGTGGTGATCAGCGTAGTAAGAATGGAGCTCACCTGACGCAGCTGGCTCATTATCAGAACCAACACCCCTGCCGGTGCGTATATACGACGACCGTGGCATTTAATGGCGGCTGGCCAATCGTAGGTCGGCCTGCTTAGTTACTTGAACCTTGCTTGTGTCTGACAAGTCATTCTGTGCGGTGTTCCTGGGCGGCCCAATCCCCAACGAAGCAAAATGGCCCCCATCGGTCTCTGGATCCTTATAGCGCGTTTCACCCCATCGTGATACTCTTTCCGCTCGTTATCTGGATCGATGGTGGGGGGGACAGGACTGGGGCCACGTGGAGTTCAAGGCCTTTGGTAAACAAGGCCAAACAACCACACACAAAACCCCAACAGGCTTACCTGGCCCCGCAACATATCGCGAACCCGGACCGCGAAAAGTGGACCAAGAACACTGAACTTATTTCACAAGAGGCACAAACGACCTCGGCCTCCGGCGGGGGCTTATGCGCTGCCAATTACTCCTGACAGTTCCGGGAGCGGAGCCCCCACCCGCCATCCGCAGCATGCCCTCGACTCGTTTGGGTAAGGGTGTTTTCCACATCACGCCTCCATGGACCCTCTTCCTTGCACCTCGAGGGTACTAGACTAGGAGGGATGATCCGTGTCGTTATCCTGCGAGACGGAGTGGAACTGGCTAACGTTATCTGGGAATGGTTTTACAGATCTTCCCTGATTACTGAATCCCTGTGCTCACCGCATGGTGAAAAGTTCACACCCAATTTGGTTTCGCCCATGCCACGTTCCAAGAGATTGTCATTCGGTTTGGGGTCACAACAATACCTTACGCAAGTTACAGAATGCCGGAGCTAGACTGATGTCCAAGATCAATCTCCGGCTGAACCGCACTATCGATGTCGCACGCAAACGTAAGAATCATGCTCACTTTTCTCTCTTGTGGGTTTATCTACGCCACATCTCATTGACTCGCAACCAGCATCCCCGGCTGGTGGTCAACATGCTGTAAGATCATTGCTAATTCCAACCGTCAATTTTTTACGAATGAAGAGTTTTCCGGCCCCCGCTTCTGGCGCGCCCCTATTCGTCCTCATGTCCAAAGATCTGACCGTGTCGGTCCCAATGTTTTTCTCTTTTCCAGAGATCCGTCAATCGCGCGGACCCGTCGCTGTCAGCCCATCGTTGAACGTGGCCCACACTTGTCAACATCTTAAGCGCGGACGCCGCCACCTTGTTGGACGTTCACAGGGGTCTTTTTTACATACGATCGGCCATGCACCCTGCCAATTGCAGGATTCCTACGGCTCTAGGTCCTCGTAAGCCGGGCCTGGCCCAACCGTTTCGCCCTGCTCGATCGGCTGGCTGCCCGTTTTTCCACGGGCTTTCACCAAACGGTGTGTATGGCTGTTTTGAGCAAGACTGCGTCCACTGATTGGTATTTATAACCGGGGCGCTGGCGCCATACCACCCGATGATCAGTGGCTCAGATAGCTCCAGCGGACTTGTTGGTCCCTTCAACTCCTATTGTCTCCTTGCCGAGTGGTTGAATGCTCACGTTTCTCGGGGTACAACGCCTTCTCTTGGGGTGATCGATAGCGTCAAAGGTGCGATCCACCATCAACGGCACCTTCCGTCTCAAACCTGGTCCGCATTCTCTTGGTTCTCAATCACACCGCCAATCCGAACACCCTGTGGCTGCGCCAGGGCCATCACCAAGCAAATGTTACCCCATCTGGGATATGGAATTCCTCCGTGGTTTGCCCGTCGCTGATAAGGGCAACACTGGGATTCAAAAACCCCTGTGTGGGCGCATGAGTTCGCGGAGCATCAGGGTTTGGTTCTGGACTATCTATCGTGCTATTCTCTCCTGTAAGTTTACCCCCACATGACCACGTCATTATTTATTTTGTAATCAAATTGGTCAGGTCGGGGAGCGAATCAACGGAGAGCCAAGGGTCGTTGCAATCGTGCGAACCATTCTAGAAGTGGAATGGGCCCGGCAAGACAACGCGTGTATAGGATAGCTCGGTTCGCCTGCTGGCTATTTAAAAGGCTCTTGGGATATGAGGGGGAAGTTCAGGGATATCAATACCCTTCCTTTCCCCCCGCCATGTATCTCTCAGCAGAGACGATTGCCAAGTCGATCTGGCTCTGCACCTCTGCTATCGGCGTGTGCCTTTGTACCGTCCCTCCTCAGCCAATACCCCCCGATAAACTCCGCGAGAAGTACAGCGATCCATTGATAGCCTCCGACGGCGACAACCATTCGGCCGACCAGCCGGTTGTCACCCGCTCAGCTACATCGCCCAGATTCGATTACAAGGCGAAGAGCGCGACGTTCGGCCTTTCCTACTTCCCATACATTTTCTCGACATGGGTGGTGTCCATGAGCATACTCGAGACGCTCCACGCCCTCGACCTGTGCCCGCAGATCGTGCCCGTCGGTCACACCGCAGCCGCCCGAACGTTCAACCCGCAGTTGGTCTTCGGGCTCGGACTCACTACCGCCTTCTCCGCACTCCGTTTCGCCGCGTTTCGAACGCTGGGGAAGTTCTTCACCTACCAACTATCCATCCTACCCGACCACAAGCTGGTCAAACATGGGTTGTATTCCTACGTCCGCCATCCATCCTATACCGCGGTTCCATTCGTCTTTGCAGGAGTGTTGTTGACGGTCACTGCGCCGGGGAGTGTGTTGTATGATTATCTTGGGTTTAGCTCCACGATGAAGTTGATGGTGGTGTCGGGGTTGGGGATTGTCCGTGGCACATACGTGTTCATATGCAGGGCGGAGACTGAGGACCAGGTTTTGAGGAAGGAGTTTGGGAAGGAGTGGGAGGATTGGGCTCGGGCCGTTCGGTACAAGTTTATTCCAGGCGTGCTCTGAAGCGCTGTACTCAATATGTATTCGAGAAGCGCATTGAAGTTGTCCGTGTGAGAAATGTGTCGCGTGGGCCGGAACAATCCGAGACTCTAACTCCATCGAACGTTTGGTCGCCTTCCGTTCTGTCTGCGGCTGCCCAGTCGGTGGTCAACTCGAGCCGTATTATCTTGGCCACCCTCCCCTTCCTCGACCACCATGTCCTCCCAACACCACTCATCCTCTCCAAACCTCGTTGGCGGCCACTACCGCGTAGGCAGGAAGATCGGCGAGGGCTCCTTCGGTGTCATCTTCGAAGGTCTGCTTGGCTTTCCTTTCCCCCATCCCTCCACGTCTCTTCCCCCAGCCTGAACTCATTCTCGCGCCAGGGACGAACCTCCTCAACTCTCAGACCGTCGCCATCAAATTCGTCAGTCCCCATCCGCTCGGTGCTCGCCCGTGTTGCCGTTCATCGCCCTAACCCACCACCGCGCAGGAACCTCGAAAGGCCGAAGCCCCCCAGCTCAGAGATGAGTGCCGCTCGTATCGAATCCTCGCTGGCTGTCGTCAGTACAACACCCTCTCTCATTGAGCCCCGTATCCGGCGGTTTCTGACCCGCCATCTCCTTCGCCATAAAACAGCCGGCATCCCACAAATCTACCACTTCGGTCAAGAGGGTCTGCACAACATCCTCGTCATCGACCTACTGGGCCCTAGTCTCGAAGACCTATTCGACATGTGCGACCGCAAATTCCGCATCAAGACCGTTTGCATGGCTGCCAGGCAAATGGTACGCGCCGCCCTCGTTTTTCGACGCTTCTTCTCCCGCCCACTTCTTGATCACATTGGCTCACGTGACCCCTCTGGATCCATCTCGTCCCTTTCTAGCTCTCAAGGGTGCAAACCATTCACGAGAAGAACTTGATATATCGTGACATCAAGCCAGACAACTTTTTAATTGGCCGGCCTGGGACAAAGGGCAGCAACGGTGAGTACTCGCTTCCACCACTATTCCCTCGCCTCCGCTTAGCGTCGGTTGATTACGGTTTCATCAAGTCGTTCACATGGTCGATTTCGGCATGGCCAAGCAATACCGCGATCCGAAAACAAAACAGCATATACCGTATCGCGAGCGGAAGAGCCTGAGCGGGACGGCACGGTACATGAGCATCAACACCCACCTTGGCAGAGGTAAGAGTCATCAGCGCTTGATCTGCGGTGTTGCGGCGCTGACGATGTGTTCGCAGAACAATCTCGCCGAGACGATTTGGAATCGCTGGGACACGTCTTTATGTATTTCCTGAGGGGCAGCTTACCTTGGCAAGGATTGAAGGCTGCCACGAACAAGCAGAAGTACGAGAAGATTGGTGAAAAGAAGCAGACGACTCCGATCAAGGAACTCTGTGAAGGCTTCCCGGGTAGGTTTCCATTCCATGCTTGGCTTGCGGCTCCCGACTGATGCGCGTCCGCCGCTCCTAGAAGAGTTCAATATCTACCTGAACTACGTGCGTAAGCTCGGGTTCGAAGAGACCCCCGATTACGATTTTCTACGAGAGCTCTTTGCAAAGGTGATGAAGAATAACGGTGATATTGACGACCAAGTTTATGACTGGAATCTACTTAATGGTACACTTTCTTATTTTGCTTGTTGCCGTCATCGGTTGCTCAACGCCCGGTTTATAGGAGGGAGAGGGTGGGAGTCTGCTATGGGCCAGAACAATCAAACCTTGCAACAGGTGCAAAACATCCAGCCGCCACGAAAACCCGAGGTTCCCATGCAAGGTGGTCCAGTTCCCCCATCCCCTGCTCTTGTCCGTCATGGATCCAAGAAGGGTCACTCCCCAGCCAACCTACTCCTGCCGAACAACAGCCAAGAAGGTCCTGGGCAGCTCACCCCTCTCTCCGGCGTCGCCCAGATCAACGTTTCGATCACACCGAACAGGCAACCTGGTCAGAACAGCGGTTATGATTACGGGGACGAATCATATCTTGGCAATCAGACGTATGACCGAGCGTCGCCTATGGTATCAACGATTCAAAACACACCAGCGCCGCTTACCGCAAATCGTCAGACCCCTTTGCAGAACGGGGGGATTCCGGAGCAGGAGGAGAACGAGCCACCAAAGTTTAGCCTTTGGAAGATCCTCACGTGCAAGTGTTCGTGACACCAGCCGTCCTACTATCTATCCTCCTTTCTCCCCGGGTTCCCTGTTATATCTCATCACAAACATAGTTCACGATCTCTCCCTCTCCATTGCATTACCCCTCACCCCTTCGCATTTGCTTTCGATCTCTCTTTCGTCCTCCGTTTCCCGTGGTTTATCTCGCTTGTTATGACTTCCTTCTCCATCGAGCCACTCTGATTGATGCCCTTCCACGATCGTCCGCGCCCTACCTATTGATCGCCTCGGGTCAAGTCCATCCATCACCCCGGGATGCGAGACCCCGCGCACAACGACACCCTTCCACGGACGCACTCTCAAGTTGCTCCCTACCCCCCGTATTTATACCTCCTTAATGTCTTCCTTCCTCGCCCACACTTTCTCTCCCTCCCCTTTGGTTCAGATCAGGGAAGAGGAAGGACTGATAATATATCTATACACACACTCACCGCCGCGTATCCGCTCGCCTTCTTTGTATTTTTTCGATTCATTCTCTCGAGCTTTGGGTATTCCGTTTCTACATCACAAATCGTCGACCTTACAGGATGATGGGTCGCGGTTATTCCCACACGTTTTCTACATCTACTTCTGTGCTCCGCCCCCTTTGGACACGGTTCCTATATTTGCTTTGGTCCCCATCCTGCCTCCCACCTCAGACGGCGGTAACAAAATGCGATCCGCGCTCGTGATTGGGCTGGATTTCGCCCCAATACCCGGAGAAGGGGAGAGATCATAAATTCTCTAGCCTCCAACTCCCTTCCCCAACTCTCCGTCCTCTTGTTCAATTGTCGCAAATTTCCCAGGTGGATTATAATTGAAGCGAGGGCCAAAATGATAATAATCCTATTTTTTGTTCATTTCTTCGGATTAAAATGGATTATAATCCGATTATAATCGATTTTTAATCGATTTTCGCTCTCTTTGATTATAATCCTTGCCAGATTTTTGCGACATTTTCTGCTAATGCACAGGCCTGGAACCTTGGTTCTGGGATGCCGTCCTTGTTTTTGTTTCTTCCCTTTTGGGAGCCGAGGGCGGCCTGCGTTGACGTTGGAGAGAAATCGAAGTTCGGATGTCCACAAAAATTAATACGCCAGTGGCTCAAACAAGGTTTTAGAAGAGTCGGAAGGGGTGGGACGTTGAAGTTACTAATCAGAAAACAAACATGTCATAAACCGAACAAAAAGGTCCCTGTGGCAAACGCATAGGTATCAAAGAGTGATGAGTCGATGACCCCTGGGAGCATATATAAACTGTGAGAGCACAAAACAAGATCGTAGGACTAAGCAATAACCAAAACATCCAAAAGTGAATTCGACAACGGCCAGACCTGCGGTGCCACTCTGGCCCCCCCATGTGTATTCAGTCCACCCAGTGAGGATATGCTGGGTTATGGTCGGGTTCGTCGCCGGATCCGAACCCACCATATACCTCACCATCTTCGTAGGCGTGGCCACCGTCCACCTCATCCCCTTCAACTCCCCTCTCTTCCCGGGACAAGTTCGACGGCCCAGGCTGACTGTTCAGGTTGGCTTTTCGCTTCTTCCCCCTGTTCTTCCGCTTCTTTGACTTGCCGGTGGGTTTCGTAGCTCCGGGTCCACCAACACCATTACCTTTTCCGACCTTGTGCATCTTCTGTGGTCTGGAAGGCTTAGGAGGGAGCGCCTCAGAGGCTCTACGTTTCCGAGCCCCCACGCCCGCTTCGCCCCGGCTCGGGCTATGGTTCGGGTTCCTGTTGCTCTGAGTAGGGATATGCTGGTTGCCAAAGCCGGAAGGCGTAGCGAAAGTGGCAAGAGAGGGAAATACATGCGTGGCCGAAGTAGAAACATCGTCAACTGTCATGCGACCCTCCTCCTCGTCGGGTCTATCTCGCGGTAACACGGTGGCATTCATCCCCGAGAAAAATATTGGTAAGGAGCGTGAGCGATCGACCGGAAGTTCATCAATGGACAGGCGCTGCTGCGAACCATTGAGGGTGGCACGGGGTGGGAGTTGTGTCGAGGTGACGGTAGATGAAGGTCGATTGCTGGCGGAGAGAACAGCGATCCGGTCGGGGTGCATCCCAGCAGGCGGCAGGGTCGGGATTGAAATGCTTTCGGAACGAGACATGGACGCAAACTGGACGGGTGTGCTTGACTGGAGTCTAGGAGAGAGGGTCACGACGGGAGGTTCAGGGTCGGTGATTGCAGGATTAGATCCGTTTGTTTCCAACTGAGCCACACGAGACGGATGCATCCAGTGGAAGGACTGGGGGAGAGTGGGTGTTGATGGAGCTGAAGTCGAGGGGTGTATTTGTTCATGTACGGTGCGGAAGGTTGTAGATTGGGAGGGATTGGGCCCTGGGTGGGGTGAGCGAGTGGAGGTAGGTGGGAGAGTGGAGAACGATCGTGACATGGCTGGATTACGACGCGGGTCTTGGGGAGGATCATTCACCTCGTCATCTGGACCCTGGTGGAAGGGGTGTGAGTTG
>Ga0307516_10002436_pt1 | contig 24888 bp, 39 predicted proteins | sample 19_EM_MG_FD_203310 | JGI IMG/M metagenome (GOLD analysis project Ga0307516, IMG submission 203310) | Populus trichocarpa ectomycorrhiza microbial communities from riparian zone in the Pacific Northwest, United States - 19_EM | ecosystem: Host-associated > Plants > Roots > Unclassified | place...
CACTGCTCTTGCTGAAGTTCTTGCCAGGGGACCTTTCTGAGTCTATCCAAACGTGCCATAAGAGATACCAGCTTGTCTCTCACTGCTGGGGGTTTCTATTTTATCATGAGCAAGTCCTCTGACATGCAAACTATGGCAAATTACCTCCCAAAGCTTCAGGTGTGCATCAAATGATGACTTATAAGCAGATCAGCCAAAACTGTTCCAGAGACAACAAGGGGAAGCCTCACTGTGAGATGAGTGATTTGATTGTAGATTGCTTGCTGTTGTGATATCTGCTCCCCTTGTCAACAATACCCAATACTGAGGCGCAATAGCCACCCACCTGATAGCAGACAATGGCCTGTCGAAGCCGCTCAATGAGACTTGCTGCCACTTTGGAATCCTTCCCCTTGTCCATGAGACGAGTGATGGCACTCTTTGCTAACAGTCTCTCAGATATTTCTTCAATCTTTTTAAATGTGCTGTGATGGCCGTTGGGAATGGAAAGTATTATCAATAAGTGCACATACGCAGTCAACCCCTTGCGCCGATTCGTCTCCTCAGGGTCCTCATCAATTGTCGCCGTTGTAATGTTCTGTTTGAACCTCTCCAACTGGGGTACGAGTTCCTCGACCATCTCCTTGACGTCTTCGGATTGCTGCGAACGTCCGTGTCAGTCGTGCGGGACAACCGGGTCGGTCAACTGATACCTCATAATGTTTGATGAGCGCGTTCACGCCGCCGAGGGCGGCCTTGAGGGGAGGAAACCAATCGGAGGACTCTTTTGCAACGTCGAGGAGAATCTTTATGCAATCCGCAGTCCTCTGCCTCTTCGCTGTGAATAGATTATGAGCTGAGCCTGCTGAAGGTGCTATACCCACTCACATGAACTGGGCGGGTTGTCTCCTGGAGCTCCAGAACCCGTCGAACTTCGCTTTCGACTCATGGCTTTCACGTTTCTGGAAGCGTTGGTCGTCGTGGGCTGTTATCGGTCGTTATCGTCCACGTACAAGCGCGGCCGCCACGAGGCCAGATACGGCCACGAGATAGGGAATACCCAATTCGGTTCCGGTGGATCGATTGGGCGAACCGAGCAGGGTGATGCGAAGAACTGATCTCGCCCCGGATGGAACGCGATGTAACCGCTGGAACACATTCCACCGGCCGCAACTTGGTATATCGCGGATGAATCGCACGGAGCGAGGTGGTGGATGATGAGCATCACGCTCAGCGAAAACATTATTTACTGATCGGATCGCCATCGACTAACCATGACCTCGATGACTGCACTGTTTTCCATCCCATAGACTTGGCTTCACCACCAGGCAGCACCCGACCCGGGTTCCCGGTTGATCCTATTGGAGGTGCAAAACGGTCTTGCTCCCACCGCGGACAACAAGCTAATGCCCGTCAAATAACATTTCTTCGCCTACGCTTTTCCAATGATACAGTTCACACTTGAGGGTGGACTCACGATTTACTCAACAGACGTATTCTCCACTGCTCGGGGTTTCCCTCCATGGTTCTGTTCCCATCAGAGGGGTGGACTACGTTGGGGTCCAATTACCTGACCCGGATTGGGCGGGATGCACCGGCGGAATCGGCTGTACGCTACGTCCTGTTCCCGTTGACTGGGGACCAAGTACCTGACCCGGATTTGGTGGGATGTACCTCCGCAAATCGGTTGCAGGCTACCTACATTCTGATACCGACTACTACGTGAACAAGCCCTGCGTTCTACCCTCTCAGTGCCAACCACTCCCGAGTGCGCGGAAGCAGGTATTAGCCGACCTCCACGCGTTACGGATCTTTCTAGAGGGATTGGATCTCTGACGCAGCTCGAATGTCAGATTGCTCTGGTAACTGTCTGTCTGTATCCGTCTCAGGAACGAACGGGGCCTTCCTCGAACTGCGGTCGTAATTAAGGACGTCTAATGTCTATCGTCGTCGGACGGTCCAAGCCTTGAAAGACATGTACACAGGTATACATCGGAGTTGCTGCTGTTGAATCCGCGTATTCCCACCATACCCCCGGTATTGGATTTAATTGTCCGTCGCCGGACAGGTGTGGCAACAATGAAGGCGGAGGGGGGTAAGTATGATACATATGTTTGTTGATGCGGTCTGATCTAATCCGTTCAGGTCCCCATTGACGCTTGGACCAGTTCGCGTTGACGTTCGAGAGTCCTGGAAATCACGGAATGGGAACTGGGGTACCCCAACACTCTCGCCCTCGCAACCGCCTCAGCACCTGATACCTGAGAAGAATCCTACGGGTGTGGGTCCCGTGAACGACGTACCTGTCATATTCAGCAGCTCATATGACATGGACACTTTTTTCCTGTAACCCTCCGAACACGAAATGCAGTGAAGCTCCAGTCAAGCTTTGACCCGCTTGGTTACCGGCCGGGTCACACACACACCACACAGGCCAGTAAAAAAAGCGCGAAACGGACAATCAAACCCGAAAACGGAAACCTCAGCATCTCAACCATCCAATACGCACGGGCCGATGGCGACGGAGATGGTCGTCGTTGTTTCGGACGTGTTGACGCTCAAAGGCCAAGCCGCAGATCGGTTCGATCATTCCCAACGTCGCTATGGTGGCCATAGCCACGGTGCTGCGTAGTGTGGACAACTGGAATCGTACAATGTAGAATCGTACATGGGACCGGTATGCCAAAACCGAGCGGGGTGAAGGGGGAGAGAGAAGGGATTCCGCATCCCTCTCTCGTTGTATAAACAATACCCACGAGGGCGCCCTGGCGGCCTCGGGGGTAGAGGCGCTTCCGAGCAACAAGCATGGGAAACGAGGGTGAAAGTACCAGAGGTGGTACGATATGGATATAGTGGGTGATAAGGACAAATGAATGGACGCAAAAGAACACGAGATAAAGGTCATTTGCAAGGGAGTTTGTTGAGCGAGATAGAGGAGAGATGGAACGGAGATATCGATAGCAAGAGAACAGTGAAACACGATGGGATAATGAGAGTACGAGGATGTGATAGGAGAGCTGTTATAGAGAAACGAGTGAGACGACAAGGAAAAAAGAAGTACGAAAGGTGTCAAACGGGTGTGCGGGATAATCAAAATTAACTTGTGCGGTCAATTGATGGAGGGGCACATAAGTGAGAGTGTACTAGAGTTTGACGAGAAAATAGTTGAGTCCGGAGGGAGATTGTCCATCAACAATGGGAGCAACAAGAAGAATGTTGGAGGGTCGGCGGTGTGCGGGGTGTGGGAAGCGCGGAGGGAAAAAACTATGGGACGTTGATCAGGCGAGCGGTGATACACATCGAGAGGTTGCGTCTTGCAACAAATTGTTCCTGGAGAAGGCTGAGATGGCGGTGCGTCGGTCCTCGGGGAAGGAATAATCTGGGGTCAGCCGTTGGGTCTGATAGTGGACGAAGTTCTTTTCATCATCAGACTCAGATGGGGAAGAGATGGGTGATCTGTCACCCCTGTGCGGGACCTGGGGGACAAATACGGGGGGAAGAGTGGGGAGCGAGACGAGGTTGATGGTCGGGCTCTGGGAACGTCTGCGAGTGCGGTGGGCGAACGTTGGGGAGACAGGTGAAGACGTAGGTGTCTTTCGTCGGACGAAGGTGGAGATGGGCATGTTCGCGGATGACTCTGGGTCGTTTACGTGCCTGTGCCTCGACTCTGCACCGAGCTTCAAAGCGGAGGGCCTGTGGCGAGGCGAGGTGGATTTGGTCTGTGGGGGAAGGTTAGCGACCACAACGTGATCGGGCGTCGTGAAGGCGTACCCGGTTGGGAGGTTCAGGGTCTGTTCCATCGTTGGAAAGCGTGGAAGCACTCCTTCGGTGGGAATGGGACTGGGACAGATGTTGTTGGGATGAGCGGTTCGATCGAGGGCGAGTGGCCACACTCACGATGGGCGCGCCGTAGGGAGAGTACCTAGCGACACGGATCCTGGAGGAGATGTACTCCTGGGTGGGGTCGTGCTCGGACGAGACGACGATTGCGGGGGAGGAGAACTCCTTGGTGGGCGTAGGCGAGGACTTGGAGTTGTTGTCGAGGCCGAGGGTGGCCATGAGCTCGACGAAGGAAGGCAATGCGGCCATTGGTGGGAGGGCGACCTTGGAAATGAGGGGCTGATGGGATCCTCGCTTTTAAAAGGATGGGCGTCGTCAAGTGTCAGTCGCCATTCGGAGCGGTGGATTGCCTTGGGGCGCGACCGGGATGTAAGAGTATATGGTCGGCAAGACAACTCCGGGGAGACCTTGCCTCTTTCTCCCTCGACCACTCTGTAGATCATCTCTTTCCCTCTTTCACCCATCAATAATCATGAATCAGCAACAACCGGCTGCCAATTCACAGTCTGCCGCATCCCTTTACATGGGCCAAAGACTCGAGATGGAGTACCTTTGTGCAGGTGCACCCACTCCCAACCTTTGTCGCGTACAATACCAAATCTTTTTCTCTTTCAAACCAGACTGCGGCGCGAAAAACGAGATCAGGCCTCGCGAGCCCATCCGTTGTAGGGAGTGTGGCCACAGAATTATGTATAAGAAACGGACAAAGAGAAGTGGGTTATTTCTTTCGTCCGCTGAAACCAGTCGACGGTTGCTGATGTGTCCCCACCTCCTTTCCCCCTTGTTCCCCGAAATACCCAGTGGTCCAATTCGAAGCGAGGTAGAAAGCCGCCCCCTCGCGTTATGTATGTGACCGCGCCGTCCTGGCGACCGAAACCAGCGAAACGGAAACCGGTTGCTCCTCAAAAACAGCCCAATCCACCTTTTGGCGCGCTCCTTTGAGAGATTTGCTTGGCCCTTGGAGTAATTATACTTCGGTACCAATGTCGTTTTCGTAACCTCCAATCACACCGCGTTTCCCACCATCGATAGCATCTTGGGCCTCCCAGGTACAGCGTGGGTCCCGTGCTCTGTGGAACTAAACCCCTCTGGCGTGAGGGCCACGCCTGGTCCTGCGACTGATAGATTGGCCAGCCCTCCTGAGCATGGACCTCTCCAGTTGGCGACCGTTGGCTTCCCCCCCCCGTACGGCATACCAACAAACTCACGTCGCGGTGGTCATGCCACAGATGACAGCAGGCGGTTGCGTGTCTTAGTGCACAGATACAGACAGAAACGGGCGTCTTGGCTTTCCGTTCTCGCGTCGACGAAACGACCTCGCTGGCAGGGTTACGACTTGATGTCCGGAGAAAACAGCCAGGATACCACCCTCCACGCTCGGTGACGAAGGTCTCACTTGAGCCTTTCGCTTCAAGCGCGTCCATTACGCGGCCACAGGTACTTCGTGATCGCCAACCCGGTCCGCGTATTTGAATCGCACCCACTGAGTTGTGGGATGGTTTGGTTGCCGTTGCCACCCAATGGTCGAAAGAATAAGGTTATCCTCTCCCGATGACAACGGGTGCCTTGCCATCTCGATAAATGCCGAATGATGCGAGATGACCGGTTTCGGTGAACGACCAAAAACCGTGAGAGGACTGAGAACGGTTCCCACAGAAATGGGGACGCAGTCGACATTCGACCGTCGTAGAAACCAGGGTTGGATGTTGACAAGTTTGAAGCTTGAAGTTCAAAGGGTCAGATCCAAAAGTCTGATCCGCCACCTACACAAAAGACACAGCAATTGGACTGAGCGGAAGATAGCGTCACAGGGAACAGTAGGAGGCGTATCCCCTTGCGCTCGAGTCTCGAGAACTGGGAAAAAAGGCCAGGGTTCCCCCCTGTGAGGTCTGGATGGCGGCCGGCATGGGAAGTTCCGAGGAGTGCCGATCGGGCTGACGTGGGTTACCTTGCCATCCAAGACCGAACGGGTGTGTCAGCGGCCTTGACACAACCACCAACTCTGCGTCTCAAAGCAGCCCCCTCCCAACGAATCTCACATTGCCTACACGCGATATAATACACGCCATGGCTGGGACCAAACAAACGGGCCGCAGAAGTGAATCCCGGGAACAGGAAGAGGTTCGTAGACCCAACCGACCCTTTCCAACACCCATGTCTCTAATGCTAAATTCTGGGGTTCAACAAATAGAACTATCACAGCTCGGATGAAGAACAAGAGATGAGCGCGGCGAAACCGGGTCGGAAGAAAAACCCAAAGTGCGGCCAGATTTCACCCTTGTTTTATTATGTCTCCCAACACCTTCCCGCCCCTCATCGTCACTGTGCTTACGTTTCGCCTCTTTTTTCTCCCTCTTTTCGGTATCGCTTTGTAGCTCGCAGGCTGCTCGACGCGACCAGAACCGGATAGCTCAACGTGAGTTCCGTCTGAGGAAGCAACAACGGGTATGTGCCGTTTTCATGCCCCTTGCCGCCACGATGGCGAAATGGGTCGAAAGCTGATTGTTTGGTTGACATCTCGGGGTTCGTTAGATCCGCGATCTCGAAGCATCCGTCGAGATCCTATCCGGTGGAAAGGATGCTGCACTCGCTGAGATGCGCAAGATCCTCAAAGGTGCGTCATCGCCTGCTGCGCATTCCTAAATTCGTCGTTCAATCGGATTCAGACCTCATGGCCGAGAACCACACCCTGCGTGGACTCCTCCGCAGTTTGAGTGCCTTCATCGGTGAGGGCGCAGGTGGGGTATTGCCAAAACTTGGTTGGAGCCTCAACGACTTTGAAAACTACGTGAACCGCGCGGAGACCGACACGGCCTGGGAGAGTTACGAGAAACACAAACGGGACAAGCAACCCGGACAGCCTGAAGCTTCGACCTCTCAACAGACTACTAACTCTCGGAAACGAACCGCAGACGATGCTGGTCCCAATCATAATAAACGACGAAGGAGTATGACGGCAGATGAAGAACGTTCGAACGACTTCCCTGTCCTTGGCAATTCTGTCCCGGCAAACGGAAACGGGTTCAACGATCTGCTACGCACCAACACCACAGGGCCCCCTATGTTCATGCCACCCCAAAGCGCTCCTTCTCAATCGACGTACTCTGCGTCGGGTTCGGGCAATGTCCCGTTCACACAGGGTGGCTCGGGCTCGACCCCATCTTTCTTACACGGGCTGGGTTTGGAATCGCCTACGAGCGTTACCACCGATCCGGTTTCTCTCTCGTTACCCCCGCCGAGGATCAACCAAACCCCAACGACAACGGTGGAGACCCCCGAGGAGAACGAGGCGTTTGATCCCAAGATGGAGGAAGCTGGAAAATTAATCGCGTAGGTTGTGCATCTGAATCCCACTCACGGTGATTTGACCATCACAACAGGTACCACCTGGACAACTACAAGAGGGTAAACACGTATTGCCTACCCGCTTCGCTCCGTCCAACACTGTTGCAAAGGTCTGCTCGTTCTTCGTGGAATCTCTCACCAACACCGTTCTGACCGACCCACAGAACAATGCCTCACGGTATAGGTCATCCGTCCTGTTCGCCGGGCTGAAACTCACAGCCGCTTTAGAGAGCATAATTGATGCTGTGCTACACCCCGAAATTAGGGATCGGATGATTATGTTCAGAGGTGACAACTTCGTCTCCCCCCTGCGCGTGTGGCAGCTGATCTGGCCGGCGGTATACGATAGGTCGCTACGATCTCGTGGACTGTCTCCACGACTACAGGTTGGCTGTGAAGGTTCATGGAGACGAAATCCTCAACCACGCGAACTGGGAAATCTCGGTAGGTCGCCCACACAATCCAGTTCACTCTACTGAAATGTAGCGTGCGCCTAGGAAAAATGGCTCAGACGCTACATGTAAGTATAAAACTTGTGAGCGCGCGGATGACCCAAAGGCTGACGACGAAAACGTTTTGCAGCATGCTCGTTGACACACAGACCGTCGAGCTGGTGAACCGTTGGCGACGAGAACGGGGGGACCCAGAACTCAGGGTCGCTGACTTTGCCAAGTCCACCGAATACACATCGTGAACGTCAACACACAACCGGGGGTGAGGGTGCTTGTAATTAGGAGACTTTGGTGATGCAAGGCTGGTTTTTTTTGGCAATGCTAAGGATATTGGTTATGTTCTGTGTAATGTTTATCGAGTATATGCTATCTTGGTCGGTGTTGGATCACCATGAGGCTTTGCTCACTCCCGGGATTTTACCCTGCAAGGCCTTCAGCCTGAACTGGAACTGGAAATCGCACAACGCACGTCAGTGGCGAAGCGAAGCGCGAAATGGAAACGCGTACCCTACAGAGACCAAACTCGCTCATGATGCCCCGTCCACGACCAGACTCCGTACACCGGTTTTTTACGGTGGTGGGGCGGGTGTACCTCCCGAAAGTGTTGAGTTGGAGTTGGGCTTGATAGCGGACTTGGGCGGGGAGGGTTTGGTTTCGAGCTACGTAGAGGTAAGCTCTGCGAGCGATTTCGTTGGCTGCCACGCCTTTGCGGGCTTTGATGTCGCGAAGGACCCCGATTTTCGTCATGGGCTCTTCTCTCTTTGATATGCGTGGGTGTGGGAGGGGGAGAGGAGGTTGGGAGGGTTTGTCGGTGGTGAACGGCACGCGCCGGTTCCGATTCCGATCCCCTTTGCCTTCCTCCGTTCCGACCCTCATCCCCTCCCCCCCTCCGCGCGCGACGTTTGGGCCAGTTCATACTTGGCCAATCGTTCGGAGCGACCTTTCTAGAACAACTGAAAGGGCTGGGATATGACATTCCACCCCCCTGAACCTTTTCACTTACAGCTAAGGTACCGTACGCTTGTTGTTCCGTGGAATGAAACAACGCAAAAGCTCACCCTCCTATCTTCCTTCTGGTCCTGTGACTCCTGTTCGCCTCATGGATTCTTTGGTTTCGTGCCTCCGCAACTGTTCGACGCGGTCCAACGTATCACTTCGATACACCGACCCTCACAGCAAATGAAGGCATCTCGACTCATCCACTGGAACACACCCAAACGCCGAAAAGCCATCTCCTCCCTCTTCGCCCTCACATTCCTCGCGTCCGTCGTGACGGTCTCGACGTCGAATGGTCTCCCCTGTCCTGCCAGACACGACCGAAGAGCTTACCTAGATTCGGAGGGTGACGGTACCGGAAGGAAGAACGCGAAGGTTCACGTCGTAGAGAAGAAACAGAGACGATGGATAGAAGAGACACGGCCTACGCCGACCGGTCACTGGCCGGAATAACCTGTCGTAGAATTGCCGTGCACAATCGTTACCCCGCACCACCCTCTCAGCTGTACCCCAGACAGGTTAATCCCACCAGCCAACGAGGGTGCCCCAGTTCCTCGTCTTCATGCATAGCCCAGGGACACCACACACGCCAAAACCTCCCTTCTGTCATCCAAACGTTCCCCTTATTAATCACTAGCGTAATTCGTGGCTTTCGACCGGACCGGTACGAAGGGGATGCGTTGCGGAAATGATACATGTCACATTGCTGGGGGTTGCGAAAACGGATACACGGTGCGGGAGGCGATAAAAACATCATAAAAACGATCGAAAAGCGCGATAGCGAAGTAACTTCAATCGTCCCCTGTCTGGGAATTTGCACACACACCTGCAGGTGCAAGGAACCTACGGGGTACCCGATCCGTTTTGAGTATTTTGGTTTTGTCCATTTTGTCGGTTTCGAAACAACCTGTCCTGCTCCTCCATGGTGGCTCTAGGGATGGACCTAATTAATCCCCGCCGGCTTGGAAACAACAAGGTGAAAGACGCACGGTAACGGGTTCTCCTGGATCGGGATGCAACTCACGAAAGCCAGGACGCCACACGCAGCCTGACATATGAACACCGCCCTCAAAGCATCTGCGTACGAGGTGATTGCTGCTACCTTAAGCGGAGTTGGTAGGTCAGGGATGATCGTGGTGCTGTGGCGGATCTGTTCGATGATCTGCAGCGGTAGGCCGTGAGGGTCAGCTGGACGGGCGGGAGACGGCTATGGGAGTGGACCAAACCTCGAAAGCCCCGGGCCCTGTGATCCGCTTCCGAAGCTGTTTCGTTAGGATGGCCTGGACAAGCGCCCCGCTCAAGCTGACCCCAAGCACTTGACCGGTCGTGCGGAAAAGATAGATGATGCCCGTGGCGACGGCGGCGTCCTCCTTGGCCACGTTTGCAATCATGGCCTACGATCGCAACCGGGGTGAGAAAACGAAATGTATGAGGGGATCACCCGAGGAGCACGAAAGCTTACAATCAATGTTGTGGTGATCATGCTCGCGATTCCAAACCCTTGTGGAGTCAAATCCAACCAGAGGTGGAGCTCTGATGTATTGAAATTCCACAAGGAAACCGATACGCTCGCGGTGACGCCGAACGACACGGACGCCAAGGTCAAGGAATACAGTTTCCCAGTCCTGCGCATCAACCTTTGAAAGATGGTATTGGATACAAACCAACAAAACTCGATAGACGTAAGCTCACCATCCAGCAAACATACTGCCAGTGGAGAGTGCGATCTGATGGCAATGAAATGCAGGTAAGCCCTGTGATGTCTGGGAAGTTAAATGGCCATACCGAATGTGGCAACAAACGGAGCCCTGCATCAGTGGACGAGTTCAATCGTACTGCAGAAAAGTACTATGAGGATGGGGCGTCAAAACGGGGACCACAAACGGGGGCCGATCTTGATTGCGCACCAGCGGAACATTATACAACATCGAAAACGCGGTGATGCTTGCGAAGAAATTAGCGAGTGAGACTGCGAGCGGCGTCCGTTGTTTGATGAGCCGGATAGGCATCACGGGCAACGCGGCGACCTTGGTTTCGACGAACACGAAAATAACTGCCCATAAGCCGCTGGAAGATATGAGACCCCATATCAGAGGGTGTGACCAGGGAAGTTCCTCTGTCGATTTTAGGGATAAGCCGAGCAACAGACATCCCACGGTCAGGACGAGCGTTAACGATCCGAGGAAATCGATTCGCCCAAGCTTCGTGCGAAGGGGTAAAGAGCGAACCTGCTCTGGGAGCGGGATATTGACTTTGGTCATGATGAGTACCATCGATGCGGCCAGGATAGGCACCTGTAATCGATGGAAGATAAATGGTTAAGGTCGAGGACTCAGGCTGTTCATTCCTTGCCTGAAAGAGAAACGCTGATCTCCTGACGAAGGTATCGTTAGATTATGATCCGTGGGCCGTCTGAAAATCAGACATACCAACCAAAACTGTCGTTCAGCCATCCTCCAAGTGGTCCACCAAGTCCGGCGCCGGCGCCAAACAGGCTAGGAAACGGGTTAGGAGGTGTATGGCACGTGTAGAGAGAGGGACATTCGTACATGTTGGCAAGACCCTGATAGAGACCCCGTTTGTTTCTAGAATATTGCGTCAGAGATGGGATCGGAGGCAGAAGATACTGGGCGCGAACAGTGGTATCAGATCTGTAAGCGCCACGGACGACACTATCGATGAGCGCAACAATTAGTTTTCTCCCCGTCTGCCTGCTACTCCTACTGACCAGTCATGACCCTAACGAAGACATTGAGATCGACAACGAACGGCACGACGCTGAGGTACTAACCCGCCACCTCCCATGCCTGCGATCGCGCGCGCTGCAATTAGGACGTCCATCGATGGCGCGATCCCACACAATAATGTCCCCGAACTAAATAACGACAACGCCAAAAGCATCGCGCCTTTACGTCCAAGAATGTCCGATAGTCTCCCGTATAACGGCGTGAAACAGCATACGGAGAGCAAATACGCAGTGCCAATGTAGGACGACTGGTTCGATCGGTTAAAATGCGCGCCAATAGGAGAGAGCAAAGTCGCGACAATCGTTCCTTGGGTTACGAGGATGATTAGATGCGTCCAGTCTCGAGAAATCGGCGGAGCAGCGTACCATCCAATGCACCCAAGAACACGGCAGACCATAAACCCGCCAGTACCCACGCGAGGCTGACGCTCGGAGGTTCCTCGTCGTCTGCCTTCGGGGTGGGCCCGTTAGCGACCAGCGTCTGGTAGGATTCGGTCCGTTGGTTCCCCAGTAACGGGCTCGTTTCCTCGTCGGGGGTCGTCCGGCCAGACATGAAAGTAGAGGAAGGCTATTCGGTGCACAGCCTGGTTCGAGAATCGGGTCGCCGGCACGTCGGGAGACGTGAGGTTGAAGATGCCCGGGTGAAAAATCGAATACAGAGGAAGGCGGCGGGTGGGTTCAACAACTGGGGAGCGACATTGGTTATAACTTGAATCCGACTGTTAGCAGTGGCTGCCGTCCTGGTATATATAATATAAGAAACCCGAAGACTTCGGGAAAAGCCTCGAGTGCGTGGCACTTGAAGCATATTTGGATTTGCTCCATTCCTTCCCACGGGAGCTCCTCATCGGTCCATGAGCCTTGTCCGGTCCCGAATCGTTCCAGCTCGCTCGATTGTGCGTCCCGGGATGAGAAACGACGCCCTCCCATCGACGCCGGTACCCGAAAAACGCATATCCCTACCGCCCAGGCCCGACGAGCGGTCATGTGGGATCATCTATGGTTGGAATACCCGGATCCTATTATATGGCCGCACAATGAGTTATCAGTATGCCTGCAATTAATATATAACGCGCCTGAATCTCCGAACTCTCGCTTCTGCTTTGTAGACTTTCGTTGTCAAAACACTCGCCACGAGTTTTCGACAACGCTGACCCCAACTCACCGCCATCATCGGGACAGGGGGCGCCTCCGTTGTGCTGGTTTTTGGATCTGGTCAGTGCCGTTGAGCTGTCGCGGCAAAAACGCCAGACGAACTTTTGGCAGACGAGGACAGTTGGTGGCGGTCTGTGGAAATTACACGTCAACGCTAGGACCTACTCCCTTCGGAAATTTGCGATATGAGGAAACCAGAGGAAACCCTCGAGGACGGTATTTTCCGTGCCATCCCGGACGTCTACCTGTCGGTCATACCGCTTGGGGCTGCAAATCTCCGATTTTCGGAAGTCTCCAAGGGGTCTTGGGCTTATGGCATGAATTGGCCGGCAAGTAGGACCTACTAACTCCCATACACCTGCACAGCCCAGCGCTGACAGAACCGTTATGAAATTTAATCCAACTCGTGTTTTTTATCGACCAGCCATCCCCAGGATCGCGATGTCCGCACCACCAAGCCACCCAGCTAAGAGCCCATCTCAGCGCCGCAGATTAATCTCCTCGAAAATGCTATTCCAGATCTCGACATCGAGGACCGACGGTTCGTTCACCGTTCGATGATCGGCATCGCTGATTTCTTATCTTATCTCTGGCTTTCGGGGCGTGCGAGCGTGTAGATCTGCAACGATGTTTGCGCGTGTCCGTGAAACATTGGCCGTAAACCGTCCAAGGATTTACGTTCATTTCCTAGGATCTTTCGGCATCCCGTGGGTGGCGTTTATGTTGCCACTTTGGCATGTACTCAGCAAGCTTGCGAAACAGCCGCTACCCACGCTGGTATCGTCCAACACATCGCGTTCGAGGGCAAACCGCGGTTCAGACCTGGTTCCGATCCCAGGAGGAGCGGCTAACCGCCCATGCGTTCCATTTCGCTTCGAGAGGCGCTATTAGGCACACACGCCGGTCCAGAGTTGATAGGTGCGGAACTTGAAAGGGATGACTTTCTCTGGACTGGCCTTCGAACGTTCCGAGTTCGCCTTGTACGTACTTTACGAAGCGGAGCGCTCTTACATACCTAACCTACGTTTTGCGTTGTCTACCTCGTTATAGAGCGCCAACCCAACGACCTGCCCCCTCTACGAGCCCTGCCGACGCGCCATCTATCAACTGGATGCATGCACCGTAAGGTAGTATGGTTTTAGCTCCGCGTCGCTCGGATTTTGCCCGCGACTTGCAGTCAAGGACGCAGTCACCGGGCGCAGTCTCCTTCGCAGGTCCATCTGACGGAAATCCGTCTCGTGGCTTCCATCCTGCGCACACAGGGAACGGAAGACTATTCCGTAGCTGGTCCCTTTTCTGACGGTAACTGGATATCTCTCGTTCTTCTTCCATGCACAGTTGGGTTCTGCGTGCCAGAGAAGATTTTCCTTCGACTTGCGAGATGCTCGCAATAACTCGGTTCGACGACCTGACCTGATCATTATCCAATCCCCTCCGAGCCTCGGACTCGTGACCCCCTGCATCTCATCCGTGCGTCTCGTTCAGCGTTTTCGGTTCCACTTGGACGCCTCGGTACTCGTGACGCTCTCGCTGTACCTGTGGGAGATGCTAACTGTAGTGGTCCAGCGCCAGCCTCTCTCTTTGTTCCATGGCTGATCCCCGTGTTCCGCAGTGGCTTCTGAAATATCACCCCATGGTGATAGATTGGTCCGGGCTTTAAAGCTACTTTGTTCCCGCAGAAGGTTCAATTGCTCAACAAACCAATAGGTCTGAGGGCTACTTGGTTCCTGCTTTCCCAAAAACATCGGATCTTGGGTGGACGCCCCACCCCGCGACCGCTCGTCTGACGCTTATAGTTGAACGTTGAACCCTGAACGCTGGACGCGAACGCCTGGTTCACCCCCTCGTGTACCTGGATGCTGTGCGGGCACTCCGTCGAATGTATCGCGTGCCGGGGTTGTACAACATCCGTTATCTTCTCCCCATCGATATCGGTGCTGATTCTGCATCGTGGGGTACCATGACGTCTGCTGACCGTTGAATATAGGCCGTCAGACCCGGCTAGGCTTTGCGCCCTGAGTTCCAATATGGCCATCTGATCGCCTCACCTCGTGTCGCGTGTAGTTGTGGGCTTTTGGATACCATGGTATGATACAGTAAAAGCTCGTATTGGTGCGCTTTCTGTCCGCACTACTGGGACCCTATACCCCAGTTATGATCCGTGGTCGCTCTGGGTAATCAATCTTGCGAGAGCTTGGGTGCATTCAATCAGAGGCTAGTACCGGGTCTGGCCGCAAGTGGTCAGTCAAGTGAACACCGGCCATCTGGTGAGGCTCGAATGGTAGCGCTCTACCAATTCCTGTGGTCGGTGCGGTCGCCCCGACGTAGTTGCGCGCAGGAGGGACTCTTCGTGGTGAGGTTACTACGTACGCGGCAAGCGAGTGGCCCGCTCACGCTAGTAAGGTTTAGGCACCTATCTGGACGTGATCCTCCAGGGCGATCCTCGGTCTCATCTGGCAGTGATGAACCTCAAAGGTCGGGTACTTTCATCAGCGGTGGAGAGGAGCGCATACATATACGCACCTCTATTCTGAGAGGTCGCCGGTAGCACGGTTCTGGTGACCTGCCTCGCCTTAGTCTCCCCGAGGAAACACCTCTTTGGCGGACAGTTCCGCCCGTGATCCGCTAGCAACGGTCACTGTCCGATCGAGGGACTTTGGGGACCTCAAACGCTGTCCAACGCCAAAGGTCGTGTGGAGTTTTGCCTGCGCCACAAAGCAAATGGCCTTGAGGCTCCTCGGTGGACATGCGTCCAACCATGGCGTTGTTGGAGTGGGTGTTACAGATCGCGATGACTTGCTGACCAACGTTGACAGATCTGGAGCTAGCCTCCGCCCGCTCCAGAGTGGGTTGACAATACAAAGAGGTTGCTTGGCGATCCTTGACAATTGTAACAACTGTGGCGGTTGTCATGGTCGTGAACAAAGCTACGCCCCACGGATTAATACCGGGATTTAGCGGGAGCAAGGGCGAATGCTCGGGGAGGGAGGTGAGATCACCCAGCCCGAAGCGGGTTAGCTGTGAGAAGGTCTGCAGCATGGGTAATGTGATTTACCTCACTTTACTGTGGGCACGAGGCGGTTACTCACGGAAGTGAAACGTAACTTGAAGGGAATAATAAGGCGGCGGCCCTGAAGTTGCCGATGAACGTTCCTTCGTCTCGCTGTATGTACTGAACTGTTTATAGCCGGTACCCTTAGTACCTAGGTGCTTTCAACGCACTTATGAGGGTCGCGCTCTAGAGACACTACACGATGGAACTAAGTAGGAGCTAAAGCTTGTAAAGCAAAACTGGAGGGCATTGATTTCTTGGCCGTCATAGCCGGGTGAGGAAACGCTTACCTAAGCCGCTTGTAAGCGATTGAGTCTTGCGGCGGTGCTATATCGAGTATCCTTCGTACGCCGACGCCTAACGCTCCCCCATTCCTTCCAGGTCTGCAACTCGTTCGCAGCCGACTCGCTGCCACTTGCTTGAGGCGTCATCGAGGCAGTCTCGGAACTGTGCGTGGAACCCCCCGCTGACTGGTCTTGCAACGCACCCAACGGAAAAAACATCAGTCATCCCTTCGACAATGTCCCCTGGTGATGTTGGCAGCGGTCCGCCGTCTACACCCTCCACACCCTCTTGGAGAGCTTTTCTCAGGCTCGCTAGCCCATCTTCCAAAAGACCCAACGCGCGCAACTCTTCCATGCTGTCGGTAGACACCAACGTTCGGAACCAACATCCTGTCCTTACTCCTTCCTCCATCACCTCCGCCGAACCCAGGTTCTCCTCTAATTCCGCTTCTTCCACCACACAGTCCAGCGACTCAACCTCGAACCCCACCTCGTTCTCATCGAGACCCCCGCCGTCGTCTGGAACCACCACCCCCGCTTACTCCACCTCCCAGCTGTGGTCGCCGGATACACGACCTCCGCCGCCGCTGAACAAGAAGCCATCCAAGTCTCTGTTAAAGACGAAATCAGATAAACCGTGGGGTATGGTTGGTCGGGATCGCTCGCCAAGCCACCTTCATCCCGAGCACTCTCCTCAGCCGATACCTATGGAACAGACTCGATCGGCCACTCATCCGTTTCAGAAGTCCGCGAGTAGGTTCATTCGTCGGGTGGCGTCAGCTCCAAACACCAAGGGGCTTTTCGCGCTCGGATCTCGATCGACATCGGCGATTACGGTAACGAAGAACGGTTTGCTGTCTCCTGGCATGCCGCCCCTCCCTGGACAGCAGCATGCGTCCGACAACGGGCACGCATCCATGGAAACTTCCTCTTCCGGCTCATCGCATCATCATACACCAGTGCAGAACGGAACGATGAGCGCGACGAGGCCGAGGCCGACCCGGGCGAACAGCACCGGAGCTGGTCTTGTTCTCACTTCGGCAAAGAGCAAGGAGCGAATGACGGGCACAAATTTGGGACACGAGACGCCCGGGCGAGTCGCCTTCAGGAGGACGTACTCGAGCCATTCGATCAAGGTGCGATCCGTGGAGGTGAACGCGTCGAGCTTCCAGAAGATCAAAATGCTCGGTCGCGGGGATGTTGGAAAGGTGTATCTCGTCCGGGAAAAGAAGACGGGGAAGCTGTATGCCATGAAAGGTGACGTTCCGGCTACGTATTTTTATTTTCTCGACTCGCTCACATCCTTGCGGGTACAGTCCTCTCAAAAGCCGAGATGATCGAGCGGAAGAAGATCAAGCGGGCCCTGACCGAACAGGAGATCCTTGCGACAGCGAACCATCCGTTTATTGTGACACTCTACCATTCGTTTCAGTCGGAGCAATATCTTTATTTCTGCATGGAGTACTGTATGGGAGGGGAGTTTTTCCGGGCCTTGCAAAGCCGCCCCGGGAAATGCCTGCCAGAAGACGCGGCGCGGTTTTACGCCGCAGAGGTCACTGCAGCGCTAGAGTATCTGCACCTCATGGGCTTTATCTATCGGGATCTCAAACCCGAAAGTGGGTCATCTCCGTTTGCCTGTTTCGAGAGGGTCTGATGACGAGTGGGACACCCGTTTTCAGATATCCTGCTGCACCACTCTGGACATATAATGCTGTCAGACTTTGATCTGGCGAAACAGTCGAACGAGCCGGGAGGACGGCCGGCGACCATTCACCAATCCGAACTTAATGGCGTAAGGCCAATTTCCGCCGTTCCGTGTTAGTGTTATCAAGGGCTCACGATCGTATGGATGATTTGGCTCAGATACCCTTGATTGACACGCGGTCTTGTACCGCAGATTTCAGGACGAATTCGTTCGTGGGGACCGAAGGTTTGTTGCGCACCTTCCACTTCCGCGCGGCGCAGCATTGGAATTGACCGGGCCGATAGAATACATCGCCCCCGAGGTCATCAACACACATGGGCACACATCTGCCGTGGATTGGTGGACGTTGGGTATCTTGATCTACGAGATGATCGTCAGTGTAACCAATTTTACTCTCGCTGGGGCTAGGCTGACGGGAAGACGATTTTACTTCTCGGACAGTACGCAACTACACCATTCAAGGGAGGTACGCGAGACGACACATTTTCAAGCATCTTGAAGATACCCGTGCATTTCAAGGATTCACCCAAGACTTCCCCGTGAGTAACACGTTCCCGGGGCTACTGTTTTACTTTGATTCTCGGTTCCGCCCTGTCATCTGGGTCCCGCATCGGCGACCTTTACTCCGGCCAGGGGTCCGTGCTTACATCGGCTTTATGATGCATGACGACCGAGTGTTACGGTGTTTTGATGATGCTTCTGCTGACTAACCAGCGAATGCACTGGACGATGAGCTGATGTTTGTTTGCTTAAACTTTAGGGCGTGCAAGGACGTCATTGTCAAATTGCTTGACAAGAACGAACTCACACGACTGGGGAGCAAGAGCGGGGCGAGTGAGGTCAAACAACACAAGTGGTTCTCCAAAATCAATTGGGGATTGCTCAGGAATACTCAACCACCGGTGAGTTTTGTTTCGAGGGGTGTTTCGTCCACACATCTCCCCACACGAACGAGAGCCCCTCCTGCTCCGTCCGCCATCAGGCATGTGGCTTTTTTCGTTCGCCGTTCCTCCCCCCATGGGGGGTCCTGGTGATGCTGTGGTGATGGTGTACGGTGTCCACATTTGCTGCCCCACGTGGACTCTTTGATGACCGTTTCCGAGGATGTTGGGATCAATATTTCTCACCCGCTGTTGCAGATCGTTCCGGCATCAGCAAAAGGAGTGGATGAGATGAACTTCCGGCAGATGGAATCCGGGTCGATGCACCACGATCCACACCCGACGAAGAAGGCGACGGGCGGCGGGGAAAAGAACGCGACGCTCAGAGCTGGTAAACCAGGCGGACGGAACAAGAGCAACACGCTCGGTGACGATGATATGGAAACGGCACCACCGACGCCATCGAGCATGACGGATAAGGAGGACCTGTTTGGGGCATTCGCCAACGTGACGTTGCACTATGATGGAGAGACCTAGTGAGTGACGATTCTGGATGCTCGTTAGGCACGGATAGAGTTTTTCTGAAGGACGGTTGAACCCTTTTTCGCGAATCAGCTGATCGTGGTGGTCAGAGAGACGTCCGTCACCTTGTGGATGTTCCGCTCGTTGATTGCTTACTCGAACGGTGTGGATGATAGCTGGAACTGTATACGGATTGAATGGTCTAATCCGAAATTGTTCCAGTCCGCCATCCCGCCTCAGTTCATCGGGTCGGTATTTTGGTGTATATGTTGGTTCGCCGTTTGCTTGTTGTCCGTCGCTCTGCTTTTCCATCGCTTGTTCGTGGTCTCCCCCCCCCCACACACACACCCATTCGCGCGTCCCTGTCTGGGACATGTTTTTTACCAGTTCATTTACGCATCCCCTCTCTCTCTGCAAGATCGTAAAGAAAAATTAAAGCGCTGTATTATTGGTTACTCATGGTCTGCTGCTGCTGCCCAAGCACATTTAGTACTTTATCCGTTGTTAGTGCACGTAGTCGCGTTTGGAACGGTATCACTTGTTTATATTTCGGTTTATCGGCGGGGATGATGTATAGAAATAGAATTCTAGTTCGAGGACGGGGAGTGTTCTGTAGGGAAAGGTCAGAAAGGGATGGAATGCCCCATGGGAGACGCCGAGGGTTGTGATGGCCGGTGAATTCAACGAGGTGACCGAGGTTTGCAAGCGAGCCATGTGTTGGACGGAAACTTAATTTCTGGGGCTCTTTGATTGGAACAAGGGGTCGGATTGTTTGAGATTTCCGCGAGGGTGGCAACGGGGGCCTCCCAAGCCTCTCTCGCCCGCTCTGGCTCTCTCAGCCGGGGCGAGGGCAGAGGGAAAGAGGGGAGGGAGGGGAAAACGAAGAAAACCGGACGGGGTGCAGCGGAGGGAGAGACGGATTACGTCTTATAGAAAATAAAACAAAAATAAATAAATAACTCTTTCTCGGCCATCGCTTGTTTTCTGGCTGGGCTGTCATCTTATTTCAGTCCATACTTCCGTCTCTGCCTCCGCCTTTCTTCTAACGGCGCTTCTCTCCCCTTCACCCGCCGTCTTCTTCTCCATATCTCCCCTTCGTCATCCATTCCCCCCCATGGCTGACCTCTACCCTTCCTCTTATCCCCCGAGGCAGCAGCAACCCCAGCCCTACCACACGAGGGATTCTCAATCCTATCAGCTTAATCAACCCTCCAACCTTTCCTACCCCGCAATCATGTCATCCCAGCAGACCCAACACCAGCAGCAGCAGCAGCAGCAACAACAGCAACAGCAGCAGCAGCAACAGCAACAGCAGCAACCCCAACCTCAACCTCCCTCTGGTTCTCTCTCTCCGGAAGATGACCATCCACAGAAACAGCCAGACCAGTCCACGACCCCAAAACCCGACCAGCCTGGCCATTCCAAACCGCAAGCTACTTTCCTCACAAAACTCTATGCGTTAGTGTCTCTCATGCCCTCTTCACGCACGTTCGTGTCCCCTCCTTCGGTCTGAATTTCTTTGCGTACAGGCTCCTTGAGCGTCCAGAAAACCATCATATGATTCGGTGGGATCCAGCCGGAGAATACATCATCGTAGAAAAGCCAGAACAGCTCGCTCTTCACGTCCTTCCTTCCGTCTACCGACAGTCCCGGTTCGCGAGCTTCTCCCGACAGCTAAACGTGCGTCCGGTCCTTCTCAAGCGCCCCCCCCTCCCCATCTTTCCTGCATCCCTCCTCTGACACGCATGTTTCACGTACCACAGATCTATGGTTTCATGCGTAAAGTCAACCTGCGGAACGTCGACCCAGCCATAGATGATCCAGATGCCAGCACCTGGTGTAAGTGCGGTGACGTCTCATTAGCTCGATCACACCCTTCATTTTTTGACGCGTGTGTCCTCCCGTCCGTTTTTAGCCCATCCGACGTTGACACGGCATTCGCCTCCGGAGGTTGTGGCGAACTTCAAACGTCGCGTTCCTCCGCGCTTGCCAAAGCCCAAGCGGAGAGACACCGATCCCGCACCTGGGCCGGCATATCCTGTTCAGAGGAGCAACCCTCCGATGGGTCCAGTGGCTCTCACTTCCTCAACCGTTCCTCAGCGACCTCCTCCTGTGAACGGTAATCCTCGCCCTCGGGGGTTATCCACACCCGGAAATTACTCCCCACTGAACCAAAACGGTGCTCCGACCGCTGGCTGGGGTTCTGCAGATGTTTTCCCGTCCGTGTCCGGGCCTGGTAACATGAGGGGTACCGCCTTGCGTCCTCTTACCGTCCCCTCTGACCCACCAATGAACTCGCACCTATACAGTCATCCAGGTCACATGCAGGGACTCTCACCGGCTGACGAAACCCCTCCATCGACTGCGGGTGGTTATGGTTCCATGCCACCGTACTCGTCACATGGCCAGACCCGAGGGATGATGGCTGAGCCCCAGCACCAGTTTGCTTACGCTATGACCGAACCGAACCCCGCTTCCTCAGCGTGGACATCCACCACGACGTCATCTCACTCGGCGTCACTCTCGTCTTTACTCAACCCACCAAGTCAGAACGGTTCTTCCTACCCCCGTGGTGCGCCCGGACCGGCACAGATGTCGTACCATTCTCCTTTCGCTCATGGACCTGGCCAACACAGTCCCGACAGCCGACCGAACACGGGATATTCGGTCATCTCTGCTTACGACGAAACGGCTTCCCCGACATCCCATGCCGGATTCGATTATTCCAGGCCTAGCTCAAGTCACCATAGGGGGGTGTCCCCTGGATCGTCGCGGCCTGGGTCATCACAACGTGTGAGCTCGGGGGCTTATGGACAAGCGGGATCGTTGAGTATTCGCCGGGCGCGGAGGCATTCGCAAGCGATGAGTCCCTATCCGTCTCCATACGGTGATGATGATCGGCCATTGACGGCGAACCACCCCGAGGACCGAACTCGAGAGATTGGGCTTCCGCGCTCACGAAGCATGATCAGCATCAATCAGCACCCTGAATACCCGTACAACCCCACACACGCCGCTGGGGACTTTGCGTACACGGCTGGAGAGGGTGACGTATGGCCCAAGGGTGCAAGGCCTGGAACGAGCGCGAGTTCTCTGAGCACGACGACCACGGGGTCACCCGAGACGGGTACCCCACCGATTACACGTGGTGGACACCCTGGAGATTACACTGAAGCGGATGTCAGTCGGTGTAAGTGTTTTATCTGCTTTATCCGTTCGCGCCTTCTTCCATTCCTTGCCGCCATGCGGTGTTTTGATCTATCAAATACGCTCATTGTTTCATGCGGTTGACTGACGATTAGTTTTGCGTTGAACGCTGTCAACAGTCACTCCTGACTTTGGTTTCGTGTCAATGACGGACCATTTGCCACACTACAACAAAGAGTTGGATTAGGGACTCCCTCATCGGGTCCCTCTCTTGATAGAAGCGGAATCGTCGAACGTGCTTTCGTATTTTCATTCGCCCTCCTCACGCAGCAGCTTTCGGACGGTTCGTTTTGTTACTGGGTTTCTTGTCCATTCCCCCCTCCCCCCCCTCTCTCTCTCTCTCGCGTCGTTGTTGATTTTCTCCACATTGCTTTCCTGTGACCCTCTCTCCCCATCGCCTCTTGTTTTTGAAATTCAGCTGTATACCCTCGGTTACGTTCTACGCATTCCTCGATTGTCGATCGCCAAGATGTTTCGTTCACAATGTCTCCAACGGGGGGACATTGTCTTGGCCTCCCTCGCCTTTGTTTCTTTTCTTCGCACGGGATGGATCCGCACCGGGGAGTTTGCACTTCTACCGCCCGTTGTGGTTCCCTTCTTCCGCGCGCGTACATTCCTTTGTCTTCTTCCTTTCTCGTCGAGTCTATCAAACGGAACTGTTGATACCCAAAGCAGATACAAGTGATCAGAATGTTTTCCTTGGACTGGTGAGAGGGTGACGTTGATGCGCAGGCGGTGGTGAGATGACAGTGCTGACGTTTGACGGGGCCAAGCCTTCCGCCCGGCTGAAATGGTCATCCGGGATGAGGCTCGAGGCCCGTCCGGGGGATGGCGAGGTCGGAGATAAGAACTGAGTGAGATCTGGTCGGATGGCGTACCTTGAGTTTGATAGGACGTCTTGAAGGTGTCTCAGGTATGTTGGAATGTTTGGTGCACGCGAGAGGTGTATACCAACTTTGGGGCGGTGGGTTCCATTCCAATTCAAAAAGGACAGCTCTCGTCATGATAGGCCGCGTGCAGATCAGAACTCGTCTTTCCTTTCGGTGCGGGCCGTTGGAGCCGCTGATGCATGGATCTGTCTTGGAGAGAACGATGGGATTGCACGATACGGATAGTGTGGGTGCTTCATTACCCCCTTTGGTCCCTCTCTCAACTGAGCTCGGGTCCATCGTCGTCGGGTCGCCTCCTCGAGAGGGGGGGGGGGGGGACGCCTTCACGTTATCCAGTTCCACCACCACCCCCGTCGTGCGCGCCCCTCGATTGTTCGGTATGTGTATTCCGATTACGGGTTTGTGACGCGAGGGAAGGGAGGTCGTTTGTAGATGTGAATTGGTGATTTCTGGAAGGGAGAAGCGTACATTACACCCTCGAAAAAAAGATCTTCGAAATAGAAAAAAACTTTGAACGCGGCGGCGGCTTCTGGTGATTTTGGAAATTCAATCACCTCATCTTGGAAAAATGCCGGCATGGAACGTATATCGTTTTTTCTTTGGTTTTTTTTTTCTTTTTGACTTATCGGAGGAAATTGATTTTTGAAGGGATTATTTATGTTATTTTATGATAACCTTCACGTTTGGTTGTGATCATCTCGCTCTCCGTGAGTCCGAGCCTTGGTTTCGGCATTTTGGGTTGTGTGTGTGGTATGGTATGGAGTTGAAGAGTTCCGGACTCTGTACATTTGTTCATCCGATGCCTCTCCCCCCCCCCCCACCACCACCACCGGGTTTTGAGGGGGGGACTGATAGACGGAGATCAGACTCAAGTCCGTTTCTCTCCCCTCGTTGAAGAGCGGTTCACCGGTCGCCTTTTGGGCAACAGAAACGGTAAGCTTAACTCGGCTGGAGAGAACGATATGGTTCCGGGTACGTACTCATCATCACATGCTCTCTCCCTCCCCCTCCTATGTCCGTCTCTATCCGCGATCACCTGTCTTCTGATGATCTTCATCCGGGAGAGTCACTCCACCTGTCGGTTTTTCGAACACAGGACATCCCTGGGCGTCTCTCATCTCCGGTTCTCGTAAACGGCGGCTGACCCATCTTCTGAGGTAGTGGCGGTTTCCCCCTCCCCCTCCGAGATCTCGGCATCGTGTCTAGTGTCCGTCCCTGCGAGCATCCAGGCCTGCTGCTACGGTCTGTGTATGTATATGCGCGGACTCGGGCCCGCTGTCCCTCGTAACCTTGTGTGAGCACCCAACAACGCATATACGTCCAGCGAGGATTTGAAATATTGATGATCCGCAAACCGTGTGTGTACGGTTTTGAAGGAAAGAAGCGGCGGAATATAAGCACAGCCTCAGAAGACCAGAAGCGAGGGACGGGAACGTATCAGTATGACGGAATCATCGAGAAGCGAGGCGGTTTCCGCCACAAAGCTGTTGGAGAACCATCCTTGCCATCCACCTCCACCTCCTCGCCTCGCTCACGTCTGCCAGTGTAAAAGTAGGCGCCGAAACCGAACGACCCTCATATCCGACGACGGTGCGATTCGGATCCCACGGAGGCTGTTACGACACCCTGGGCTCCCCGGGGTTTTGGCCCCCATTCACTTCTCTTATACCCTGGTAAGTATATACATTCCAGAGTCCGACGGAGGGATCAGAATGCCACGTATATCCATGACCATATCCCTATCACCCCCGTATCAGGCGTGATCCATGAGTAGCATGTATCATATCAAGTTCGCATCGTTCCGTACGTGTATGCCGTCCATTACTTACACGGG
>Ga0307516_10002437_pt1 | contig 24880 bp, 21 predicted proteins | sample 19_EM_MG_FD_203310 | JGI IMG/M metagenome (GOLD analysis project Ga0307516, IMG submission 203310) | Populus trichocarpa ectomycorrhiza microbial communities from riparian zone in the Pacific Northwest, United States - 19_EM | ecosystem: Host-associated > Plants > Roots > Unclassified | place...
ACGGGAACACTTGAGGCCGTTTGTTCTTCGGCGCTCGGGGAGTCGAGGGTGGTGCGGAAGACGCGGTCTTCCGCATCGCGGTTCATCACGATGATGCTGATGCGGCGGTTGCTCGCACCGTTGGGGTCGTTGCGATCGAAGGGCTGGCTGAACGCCAGGCCCTGCACCCGCAGCACGCGGTTTTCGGCCAAGCCGCCAGCCATCAGTTCGCGGCGCGAGGCGTTGGCCCGGTCGGCTGAGAGCTCCCAATTGCTGTAGCCCCGTTCGCCACCCGGGAAGGGTGTCGCATCGGTGTGACCTTCGAGTGTCAGCAGGTTGGGCACCTCGGTGAGGATGGCGCCGATCGCTTGCAGCAGCTCGCGCATATAGGGCTGGACCGCGGCGCTGCCGGAGGCAAACATAGGCCGGTTCTGCTCGTCGACGATCTGGATGCGCAGGCCGTCGCGGGTCATGTCCAGCCGCAGCTGAGACGACAGGGCCTTCAGCCTTTCGCTGGCCTGGATCTTCTGCTCGATCGTGTTCTTGATCTCTTGCAGCTTCGCGACCTCGGCGCGTTTCTGCTCGGCCTTCAGCGCGGCCAGGTTGATCGTCTTCTTCGGCGCGTCGACATCGCCGCGTTTGACCTGACCGCCGGAGCGCGTCAGGTCTTCGCCGCCGCCCTTGATGACGTGCGAGGCATCGCCCGAGCCGGCGCCGCCGGCCAGGGACACCTTCAGCGGCGCAGAGAAGTAGTCGGCGATGCCCTTCTTGTCGCCCTCGGTGGTCGAGCCCAGCAGCCACATCAGCAGGAAGAAGGCCATCATCGCCGTCACGAAGTCGGCGTAGGCGATCTTCCAGGCCCCGCCGTGAGCGGCATGGCCACCCTTGCGGACCTTCTTGACGATGATCGGCTGCAGTTTCTTGGCGTCACCAGCCATGAGCAGCCTCCAGATCGACCGTCAGTGCGGCCGGCGCAGCCAGGCCGACTTCAAGCGGCCGCCGTGGAGCCGGCTTTGCCGGGCCACTGGGGGCGCCCCCTCGGGGGGAAGCGCCGAAGGCGCTACGGGGGGAGGTCATTTCTTGCCTTTGACGTGGCCTTCGAGCTCGAGGAAGGTCGGGCGCTCGGTCGAATAGAGCACCTTGCGGCCGAACTCGATCGCGACCTGCGGTGCGTAGCCCTGCATCGAGGCCAGCAAGGTGGTCTTGATGCACTGCAGTTCCTTGCCGTCTTCGTCGATCTTCTGCTCGAGCAGGCCGGCCAGCGGCTCGGCGAAGGCGTAGGCCAGCAAGATGCCGAGGAAGGTGCCGACCAGCGCCGAGCCGATCATGCCGCCCAGCACCGCCGGGGGTTGACCGACCGAGCCCATGGTGTTGACCACGCCCAGCACCGCGGCCACGATGCCGAAGGCAGGCAGGGCGCCGGCAACGCGTTGCAGCGCAGCGGCGGCGGCGTGGGCCTCGGCATGGTGGGTTTCGACCTCGCTGTCCATCAGCGACTCGATCTCGTGGGCGTTCAGGTTGCCCGAGACCATCATGCGCAGGTAGTCAGTGATGAACTCGGTCACGTGGTGGTCGTGGCCGACCACCGGGAACTTCTGGAACAGCGGCGAGTTGTGCGGGTCCTCGACGTCCTTTTCGATGGACATCAGGCCTTCCTTGCGCGCTTTCTGCAGGATCTCGTACAGCAGCGCCAGCAACTCCATGGCCCGCGCCTTCGAGTACTTCGAGCCCTTGAAGCAGGCACCCAGGCCCCTGGCCGTGGCCTTGAGCACCTTGGGCTGGTTGTTGGCGACGAACGCGCCGAACGCGCCGCCGAAGATCGTGATCAGCTCGAACGGCAGTGCGTGCAGCACGACGCCGATGTTGCCTCCGTGCGCGATGAACACGCCGAAGATGCAACCTATGGCGACCAGCCAACCGACGATGACAAACATGGTGAGGGGTTCCGGTTCTCGTTTGTTCGCTTCAAGGCAGCGCTTGAGCGCGGCCCTTGGCGGTGATATCGGTTACCCCTCGGTGCAGCTTGAGGCGGCGAAAGCCTCGAATTGGCAGGCGAAAAGCCCTCGCCACTGCTGCATCACGGAAAGAAAAAAGGCGGACTCACGGGGAGTCCGCCTGAAAGCACAGGGGTTGTGCTAGGAGGAGACAAGCATGAACAAAAACAAAACTGACACCTGTGTGATCGACCGATCGCCGCAGGATTTAAGCGGCGACGCAATTGGTTACATGAACGTTGCCACTGTGGCGGACGGCGGGCCAGCGATGGCCTGACTTCAGTCGGCTTCGGTGGTGGCGGTGGCCAGCTGGCGGGTGCTGCTGGCGCTGGGCAGTTGCAGCGAGCCGGTCTGGCGGCCCTTGCCGGCGCGGGCAGGCGGGTTGCACAGGCCGCAGACGTAGTGCTTGGCGATCTCGTGCGGGTGGCTGACATAGTGGCCGCCGCACTTGTTGCACTTGGTCATCGTCAACATGCCGTTGTCGACGAACTTGACCAGGCGCCAGGCACGGGTGACCGACAGCATCGGCTCCAGCCCTTGGGCAGCCGTCTGTTCCAGGTAGAGCTGGTAGGCCTTGATGACGGTGTCGATTTCCTCGAGTTCCGACGTCTTGTTCAGGTACTCGTGGATGTTCAGGAACAGGCTCGCATGGATGTTCGGCTGCCAGGTCATGAACCAGTCGGTCGAAAACGGCAGCTGGCCCTTGGAAGGCGACTTGCCCGACACTTCTTTATAGAGGCGCAACAGGCGCTCGTAGGACAGGTCGGTCTCCGACTCCAGCACCTGAAGGCGGGCGCCGAGATTGATCAGCACGACGGCGCGCTCGATCTGGCGGGCTTCGGTCAGGATGCTCTTGCTGCGGGCCATGGTGTCCTCCGGGAGTTTCGAGAGTGCCGAGCGGCTGAATTCGAGGTCAGGCAGCTTCCTGGTGGCGGCCGGCCATCAGGATGGAGGCGTGCAGGCGGCTGACGCTGTCGTTCGCGGCGGCCTTGCCGTGGCTGGTCAACAGGCCCCAGACGAGGTCGTCGTCCATGCGGAAGCGGCACAGCAGCGTGTTGCCGGTGGCGATCTTCATCATCTGCGCCGGCGTCAGCGTGGCGATCAGGTTAGCGGTCTCTTCCGAGACGCCCAGGCGGAACAGGGCTTGTTCGCGGTCGGCGCGGATCAGGCTCTGCGCCAGCATCAGGTACGACAGGTTGGCTTCGCGGATCTCGGCGAGGATCTGGTTGGTGTCCATGATTCGTTCCTTTGCTCGTCTACCGTTTTGAAGAAGAGACCTTGCGTCTCGGCATGGGATGAACTGTAAGGACCGAAACAGAACTGAAACATCAGTTCACTTCCGCCGCTGAAGTCCGTCTTTTTCCGTCAGCCCTGTCAGGCAAATTCCTACAGACCGACCGGATCGTGTCAGTCGAAAAGGGATTGGCGGGGTGCTCCAACGCTTTTCTGGCAAAGGCCGGACCTGGGCCCTGCCTACAGTGCCACCAAGCTGCCGAAGCTGCGTCTGCTGTCCAGCTCAAAAGGTCGCCCCTCGCCTTCGCCGCTTCTTCACCGCCCTGCGACAGCGGGCCTGCGCGACCAGCATGGCCGCCGGACCCGCCGCCGTCTTCCCGACGGCGCCTTCGTTGGCAGTGTGCGCCCGTTCGATGCGGCCGTGGTCGAATTTCGTGCTCCTGTCAGGGTGAACGCTTAAGCCAAACGTGCAGGCGGAATGTCAGCCCCGGTCTGCGGGTACGCAGCCCACCCCCGAGGGGTTGCCGAGCCGCAGAAATGTCAGCCCCCGTCTGGCGGGTACGCCGGCCCACCCCCGAGGGGTTGCCGAGCCGCCTTGGGAGCGGCCCGGCGCCGGCTCGGTAGGGCAGCGCAGGCAACCGACTCGGACTGAACAGAACGGGCTTGGCGCCGCATATCCGGGCTTCACGCCGGGCGTCGTTGCCTACAGTGGTGGCGCAATGGCCGCCGGATCGGCCGAAGAAGACCGCCCATGATCGACGCCGCTCCGCACACCTCGACCTACGACCCCGCCAGCCTGCCGCCCGCCAACCTTGGCACCGACTGGGACGAGCGCCTCGGGGCCGTCGAAGCCTTGGGCGGCCAGTTGAGCCAGGCTTTCGAACAACTGGTTGAGGCCGTCGTCGGGCTGCAGGAGCAGCAGCAGCAACAAGCCGCGCCGGTGCCCCAGCTGGCCGGCGGCGCCGAGGCCGCGCTCGCGGCAATCGGCGCGCTGAACAGCCGCCTGGTCGACCTGGAACAGCAGTTCGCGCTGGAGCGCAGCTGCCGCGACCTCGAGCGCGTCTCGCGCATGCACCCGAAAGAGCGCTCGGTCGTCTTCGTGGCCACCACCTACCTGGGCTGCAATGTCAAATACGCCTGGCTGGCCTTTCGCGAGCAAGCCAAGCGCGAAGGCATCACCGCCTGGCTGCTGCCGCAGAACGCCGAGCAGGAGCGCATGGCCAAGAGCCTGGGCGAGCCTTGCTTCCCGACGCGTCATGCCGACTGGTCGGCCGAGCACCTGCGCGCCGCGCTGTCAGCCGCCGTGGTCGTCACCTGTGATCATTTCCTGAACCAGAACCCATATGCCCCGGCGCTGCTGGCCGGTGCGCGCCATGTGCAGCTGTGGCACGGCATCTCGATCAAGGAGATCGGCCTGCGCAACCTGACGCCGATGCGCAACATGACGCCACGTTTCGCCAAGGTGCTGGCGACCACTGGCCCCTACACCCGCCTAGTCGGCACGGCCGCCTCGGCCGAGAACGAATGGCGGCGCTGGTTCAGCTTCGAGCGCTATGCGCCGATCGGCTACCCGCGCAACGATGTGCTGGTGCGCGAGCCGACCGAGGCTGACCTGCTGAACGTGGACACCGCGATGCTGGATGCGGCCCGCACTGCCCGCGCGGCCGGCAAGCGGGTGGTGCTTTATGCGCCGACCTTCCGCGACGTCAAGCGCGGCACCTGGGTCGTCGACGCCGGGCTGGAACGCCTGGCCAAGCAACTGGACGAGCGTGGCGACCTGCTGATCGTCAACCTGCATCCGGTCGAGCAGCCGATGATTTCGCAGCTGAAGGAGGCCGTGCCGACCGCGCGCTTCGTCGCCCCGCGTACCGACATCTACCCGCTGCTGCCGCACACCACCGAGCTGGTCACCGACTACTCATCGGTGATGTTCGACTACCTGCTGCTGGACCGGCCCATCATCCTGTTCCGCCCCGACCACGCCGAGTACGTCGCGCGTTCGCGCACGCTGTACGACGACAAGCTCGATGTGAAGCCGGGCCCGCTGGTGGCCAGCGTCAACGAGCTGCTGCTGGCGCTGCGCAACCGCGCCGCCGAGTCGGGCGCCCATGCCCGCCATCGCCAAGAGCTGCGCGACCGCCTGCACGACCACCACGACGGCCAATCCGGCGAGCGCTTCAGCGCGCTGCTGCTGGAAGAGCTGGGCCTGGCGCTCGACACCGAGTGAACCGCGCTTGCCGGACATCAGGAGAACGACCGATGAAGCTTCGCAACGACCTCGCCGCGCTCCTGCCCCGGATGCGCGATGACGATCTCTACAAGTTCTGCGTCTTCTACGAGAAGTACGCGCCGCACCTGGCCGACATCGCCAGCGGCGTCTACGACCGGCTGTCGACCACTGACCAATCGCGCTTCCTGATCTGGTTCCTCAAGCGCTGGGCCAAGATCGACCTCGTCAACCCGATCGAGCGCCAGCTCTACGACACCACGATCGAGCGTCTGCGCACCGAGGACCGCCCGGTCGAGCAGCTCAACGGCAAGCCCTACCTCGTGCGCGACATGAAATCGCAGGGCTACGATTTCAAGATGCTGGGCTACGACTGGTGGCTGGGTGCCCACGATATCCGCTACGGCCAGTACGAACACGGTGACATCCAGCTCGCGGAAGACGACGTGATCATCGACGCCGGCGCCTTCATCGGCGACACCGGCGTCTACTTCCACCACAAGCTCGGCGGCCGTTGCCAGGTCCACAGCTTCGAGCTGCTGGACGAGAACCTCGCGCTGCTGGTGCACAACTTCGAACGCAACGGCGTGCGCCCCGGCGTGGACGTCGTCATCAACAAGCTCGCGCTGGCCGACAAGACCGGCGAAGAGATCGTGATCGCCGACGGCGCGACGCAGGGCTCGACCTCGATCTTCGGCAAGTCGGCCGGCGGCAGCCGCGTGCAGACGATCACGCTCGACGACTACGTGATGCGGCTCGGCCTGGAGAAGGTCGACTTCATCAAGATGGACATCGAGGGCGCCGAGTTGCAGGCCCTGGCCGGCGCGCGCCAGACCATCCAGCATTTCAAGCCGAAGCTGGCGATCTGCCTGTACCACAAGTGGAACGACGCGTTCACGATCCCGCAGGCCATCCACGCCACCGGCGTCGACTACAGCTTCACCTTCAAATGGGTGCAGCTGAAAGACGGCTGGGAAGCGATCCTGCTGGCGATCCCGACCGAGCGGGCGACGAACCCGGTGCGCCCACCGGCGCCTGACACGTCGACCCTGGACCCGATGGCCGATGCGCTGGGCACCTTCTGCCGCGCTTATGCCAAGAAATTCGGGCAGGTCGAGAACCTGAAGCGCGACAAGCGTGTGGCTGAGCGCACCACCGCAGACCGAACCGTGGCGGACGAGCCGCAGGCGGTCTGAACTTGAGCGGATGGAGTGGGGTGATGAGGCCGTTTCTCAGCCCATCAAGCCAGCGTGGCCTGCGTAGAGTGGGCACCATGGCGCCACCACCTTTTCGGCGCCAACCTGACACGGGAGCGCCACGATGAGCCTGATCGCCAATCCCCACGCCCACAGCGCCGCTGCGGCGGCCACCGGTTTGCCCGAGCTGGCACCGCTGGACCACAGCACGACCATCGCGCTGACCTACGGCACCTACGACCTGTTCCATATCGGCCACGTGCGGCTGTTCGAGCGCATCAAGCAGCGCTACGACAAGCTGATCGTCGCCGTCTCGACCGACGAATTCAACGCCATCAAGGGCAAGCGCTCGGTGGTGCCGTTCGCCGACCGCGTGGCCATGGTGCGTGCCTGCCGCTATGTTGACGAAGTGATCCCCGAGAACGACTGGGCCCAGAAGGAAGTCGACGTGATGGTCCACGGCGTGGACGTGGTCGTCATGGGCAGCGACTGGACCGGCCGCTTCGACGAGCTGAAGATGCTGTGTGACGTGGTCTACCTGCCGCGCACCGAAGGTGTTTCCAGCACCGAATTGAAGGCCGAGGTCGTGGCCTCCGTTCGAGCACGGAGTTGACCGTCATGCAGGCGCTGCTGTCCCGCGAGACCGTCGCGCCGGCGCCGCCTTGGGGCTCGACCGTGCGCGGCCGCGTCGCCGTGCTGCAGCCCTATTTGTTTCCGTATTTGGGCACCTTCCAGCTGGCGCGCCAGGTCGAGCGATTCATCTGCTTCGACGACGTGGCCTTCATCAAGAAGGGCTACATCCACCGCAACGCGGTGCTGTTGAACGGCGAATCACACGCCTTCACCGCGCCGGTGAAGAACGCCAGCCAGAACCGCACGATCGCCGAGCACGACTATGTCGGCGACTGGCAACCGCTGCTCGCGCTGCTGCAGCGCGCGTATGCGAAGGCACCGCACTTCGAGCCGGTGTTCGCATTCGTGCAGCGCGTACTGCTCGACCCAGACGAAAACGTCGCGCGCAAGAACGCGCGCAGCATGGCCGCGGTGTTCGACTACCTCGGCCTGCCGTTCAACCACGGCTTCTCATCGGTCCATGCGTTGCCATCCGAACTGCGCGCGTCGGACCGTGTGCGCGCGGTGTGCCGCGCCGAGGGTGCCACGACCTACATCAACCCGACAGGCGGACGCGCGCTCTACGACGCGGCTGACTTCGAACGCGACGGCATGACGCTGCGCTTTTGCGCGATGCGCACATTGCAGTATCCGCAGGCCTCAGGGACTTTCGTGCCATACCTGTCGATGCTGGATGTGCTGATGCACTGTCCACCTGAGAAGGTGGTTGAGTTGCTCGACGCCTGCGACCTCGAGCCCTGACTCAGAGAGAAATCGCTTCGGCCCGCACCGCGAGGTCTCGCCCTTCGGCGTCTTCGCTGAGGTGGCTGACGATGTCCGCTGGCAGCGCTAATTCGGCAGTCTGGGTTCGGAAGACGCTGTAGGCGTCATCGTCATGCTGTGAGGTGCTGGCCGCAATGAAGTCGAGCACTTGCTGCGACATCGGCAGACCAACTGCGGCAAAGAGTGACGCCAACTGAGCCGTTGGGTCGGCGCGCAACTTTTCGTACGAGACGAAAAGGACCTTGTCCGGGTGAGCGGCCTTGACAGCCAGCGCCAGCGCGAGCGACTCTTTCCACTTCGCGTAGCCGTTGTACTCGCAAGGGTCGGTGTTCTTCAACGGGGCGTGCAGGTACTCGGCGTGGATGTCCTGGCCGGCGCGGAATTCTTTCGGCGCCTGGTACCAGCTGTTGATCACATCCAACGCCGGGCGGTGGATGTAGATCAGTCGGTGCAGGCCGGCCAGTGCGGCCAGCGCCGGCATCAGCTGGTGGTAGCGCACTTCCTTCCACACCAGGTGGGTGGCCGGCAGCACCTTGTGCGGGCGCAACGGCTGCAACACGAAGTCAGATGTCGCGCCGAGCAACGCGTCATTGAACGCGTCAAGCGAAGCGGCGTTCACACCGTGAACGCCGAACCAGTTCTTGAACTCGTACGAGAACAGCGGCTGGTAGCGGTAAGCCACCTTCTCGCTGGCATTGAACAGCTGGCCCAGCCAGCTGGTGCCGCTGCGAGGGCAGCCAAAAATCGCGACCTGCTTGGGCCTCATCCGGCGACTTTACGCCGTTGTCTTACGCAGCCGCCTTGCGCTGCATCGTCGCCGCGAAGCAGACCGTGTCGGCGATGCGGTTGACTTCTTCGTCGGTCAGCGCCGGGTAGATCGGCAGGCACAGCACTTCGCGCGAAATGCCTTGGGCGATCGGCATCAGGCCAGGCTGCGCCGACGGCAGGTGGCGGTACATCGGGAACTCGCTGATCAGCGGGTAGAAGTAGCGCCGGCCGTGGATGCCTTGGTCCTTCAACAACTCGTACAACTCGTCGCGGGTGACCGAGAAGTCGGAGCCGACGAGGATCGGGAAGTACGAGTGGTTGCTGGTGTTGCCGGGCATCGGCTGTTCCAGCATCCGCAGGCCAGGCACAGCCGCCAGGCGCTTGCGGTACATCGCGTCGATTTCGGCGCGGCGCGTCATCGCACGCTCGATATGCTGCAGCTGCAGCAGGCCGAACGCGGCGTTGACTTCGCTCATCTTGCCGTTGATGCCGGGGGCGACCACGGTGACCTCGTCGACGAAGCCGAAGTTCTTCAGCTGGTCGATGCGCTGCTTGGTCTTGGCGTCGGGCGAGATGATCGCGCCGCCTTCGAAGGTGTTGAAGACCTTGGTCGCATGGAAGCTCAGGATCGACAGGTCGCCGGCCTTCAGGATGCTCTGGCTGTTCTGCTTCACGCCAAAGGCGTGGGCCGCGTCGTAGATCACCTTCAGGTTGTAGTTGTCGGCGATCTTCTGGATCGCGTCGATGTCGCAGGGCGTGCCGTAGCAATGCACCGGCACGATCGCGGTCGTCTTCGGCGTGATGGCGGCCTCGATCTTCTTCGGATCGAGGTTCAGCGTGACCGGATCGATGTCTGCGAAAACCGGCGCGAGGCCGTTCCACAGCAGCGAGTGCGCGGTCGCGACGAACGAGTACGGCGTCGTGATGACCTCGCCGGTGATGCGCAGCGCCTGCAGCGCGGTGACCAGCGCCAAGGTGCCGTTGGCGAACAGCGAAATGTGTTCGACACCCAAGTGGTCACACAGCTCTTTCTCCAGCCGCTGGTGCATCGGGCCGCGGTTCGTCAGCGTCTTGCTTTCCCAGATCTGTTCGAGGTAGGGAATGAACTCCTCCAGCGGAGGCAGGTACGGTTGGGTGACGTAGATCGGTTTCATATTAAGCCGCCGCCAGGTTGGGGAGTTGAAAGTTGGCCGAGTGGTCGAGAAGCGAGGTCTTGATGTGCGCGTCGATCGACGACGCCTGGATCTTGTCCATCAGGTCGTCGACCGCTTGGCTGTTACCCAGTCGCTCGTGCATGCGCACCATGGCCACCCAGGTCTGCACGCGTCGCCGCTCTTTTTCGCTCTCGGGCAAAGGGCTCCAGGTGCTGAATTCGTTCTCGCGCCGCACCGCACCGACCATGGTGTTGAAGTACATGCAGCGGCCCATCGTCCCGAGGTAAGAGGTGAGGAACTGGTCACCGAAGGCGGCCAGCGCGCGCTCGGGCGGCAGGGCGGCGAAGGTCTTGCGAAACACCAGCGTCGGCAGCCACAGCAGGTAGCGCAGGCCCATCAAATGGCGTTCTGACTGAACGTAGTCCGGCCCGCTTTTGCGCCACGGCTTGATGGCCAGCTTCGATTCGATGAAGTGGTGGTAGTTGTGCGCCGAGCACGAGAAGTCGGGGTGCGCCTTCAGAAAGCTCACCTGCCGCTCCAGCTTGGTCGGCTCGATCCAGAAATCGTCGCCTTCGCAGGTGGCGACGAACTCACCACGGGCACGCGCCAGCAGCAGCTCGAACGGCCGCACGCCTTGCGACTTTTGGTTGACTGTCTGCAGCACCGGCTTGATCACGCTCGGGTAGCGCTGCTGCCACTCGCGGATGACGGCCTGGGTGCGGTCGGTCGACGCGTCGTCGTGGATCAGGATCTCGAACGGGAACGAACAATCCTGGCTCAGGAAGCCGCGGATCGTGCTCTCGATGTAGCGTTCGTGGTTGTAGGTGGTGCAGACGATGCTGACGACCGGCTCGCTGTGCGGGCCCCATCGACGCAGCAGCTCTTCTTCGGTGTGAATGTCAGGAATGCGGATCAGCTTCTGCTGATCGCCCAAGCCATCCCGAACCCACTGGTCGGCTTCTTCATAGCGGCCCAGCCGGTGCAGGCAGGTGGCGGCGAGGCCGTGGATCCGGCGTGGTGTGCCGGCCTGCATCTCACGCTTCACGCGGACCAGACCACGCAAGGCCAGCTCCCACTGCTGGTGCTGCATCGCGATCTTGACCGCCTGCGGCAGCTCCGAGACGGGGGCCCGGTCTATGAGGAAATCGGCTCGGACGATCTCGAGCAGAGACGAGGCGGTCGACTGCAGCGCGAAGCTGTCGATCAGCCATTGGGCAATCTGTTGCTCGTGGTCCGGCGTGGCGTCTTGCGGCGGGTCGACGATCTGGCTGAAGGCGTCCAGCACGGCGCCGGTGCATTCGTCCTCGCTCAGCGCCGGGAACTGGCCCGCCACGAGCCGGAGGGCGAATGCAGCGCCGCCGATGCACAAGGCGCCGACCAGGGTCGTGGCGAGCGTGGCACGCTCCGAGTCGATCGCGGCCAAGGTCGAACTCGCCTCATCACCTGCCCCAAACTGCTGGTGCAGGCGTTTGAGCAGACCTGGCAGGTCGGCATCGATGGCGGGAACAACGGAGGCATGCATGTGGGAGAACTTTAGGCACCCCCACCATCTGCGTTCGCCGGATAAAGCGGGCTGTTTCGGGCCAGATCCGGCCCCTGTTTCCCCTGCCGTGGCTTATCTTCCTGGCTGCGGCTTTCGAAGCTGGGCCAGCCCATGGACACGCATCCAGTGTTCGGCCACGATGACCACGAGCCTGCCCGGGGAGTGAGCGTGAAATTCAGTTTCCTGATGTGCTCGGAGCGCAGCGGCAGCAACCTGATCACCAGGATGCTCGACGCACACTCGGCCATCTGCGGCCCAGCGACCAAGCACCTGATCAACCCGGTCGCCCGCAATGCCTTTCGCTATGAGCCGCTGGAACTGCCGGCGAACTGGCACGCGCTACTGGAAGACATCCACGCGCTGCTGAACGCCGAGTTTTCACATTGGCGCACCTTTTTTTCGCTGGCCGATCTGGCTGGCTTGGCCGCACCAGGCGATTTGCCGGCGCTGATCCGCAGGGTCTTCGCCGCCGAGGCGGAAGCCCACGGCAAGTCCGTGGTTTTCGTCAAGGAGAACCAGGTCTACGAATTCATCGCTTTCCTGTTGCTGTACTTCCCCGAGGCCACCTACGTCTACCAGGTGCGTGACCCGCGCGACATGGCGTTGTCATGGAAGAACAACCCCGGCCACCCGGGTGGTGTGTGCCGCGCGGCGCGGCAATGGCAGGCTGACCAGCAGAACAGCCTGAAGCTCTACAGCGAGTTGCACCGGCTCGGCCGTGCTCGGTTGGTCTACTACGAACAGCTGATTTCAGAACCCGAGAAGGTACTGGCCGACGTGCTGGGCATGATGGGCCTGGCGTACGAGCCCGCGATGCTTTCGTTCCACGAGTCGGAGCTGACCCGGGCCAACGCCGGCCAGCAGCACGCCTGGTCCAACCTGGACAAGGCGGTGATGACCGACAACAGCCAGAAGTACCGCAGCGAGCTGAGCGCCGACGAAATCCGGGCGATCGAAAGCATCTGCTATTCCGAGATGCAGCATCTGGGCTATCGGTGCGAGTTCGACAAGGCCGAACTGGACCGTTTTGCTGCTGAGACGCTGCCGGCTTTCGAGCTGGCCGATACGCGGGCCAAAGCCCACACGCAACCCGCGAGCGTCAAGGCCAATGTCGAGGCCAAGAAGCGCTTCTACCAGCGCTTGCCGATCAAGACCTAGCTGGCCGAACGGTTGGCGCGGCGGCCGGACGAGGCGGGCCCGGTCGATCGTTAGACGTTCGCCCAAACCCACCCCGACCGTCCGCTTGGCGTCGACGGAGGCGGGCCACGGCGTGCCGGTACCACCCATGGTGGAGTGCGAACGCGCTGCCACGCCACTGACGGTGGCAGCGAGGGGAGGGGGTCCGTCGTGAGGAGTGTCTAACATGAGGAGGGACGGGCCCCCTCTCCTCGCCGAGAAGCCGCTCCGCTTGCCAGCTAGCGCTCCAGCACTTCTCTCAACATGCGCTGTACGCCCGCTTGCCAATCCGGCAGCTTCAAACCGAAGTCACGCTGGAACCGGGCCGTGTCCAGCCGCGAGTTCAGTGGCCGCGCCGCCGGCGTCGGGTAGGCGCTGGTCGGGATCGGCAAGACTTGGTCGGCCGGCACCTTGATCGCGTGGCCGCGGGCGCGAGCCCACTCGATGACGAAGCGCGCATAGCCGTGCCAGCTGGTTTCGCCGCCGGCAACGAGGTGGTAGAGCCCGCCGAGATCGTCACGCTGGGCCATGGAACGCAAGGCGTGGGCCGTCACATCGGCCAGCAGCTCAGCACCCGTCGGCGCACCGACCTGGTCGTCGATCACCTTCAGCTGCTCGCGTTCGCCGGCCAGCCGCAACATCGTCTTCGCGAAATTGCCGCCGCGTGCCGCGTACACCCAACTCGTGCGCAGGATCAGGTGGCGGCAGCCGCTGGCCTGCACCAACTGCTCGCCTTCGAGCTTGGTACGGCCGTAGACCGACAGCGGGTTGGTGGGCGCGTCTTCGGCGCGCGGCGCATGGCCTGAGCCGTCGAACACATAGTCGGTGCTGTAGTGGATGAGCGTCGCGCCCAGCCCAGCGGCCTCGCGGGCGATCACGCCGGGCGCGGTCGCGTTCAGCGCGCGGGCGAAATCCGGTTCGCTCTCGGCCTTGTCGACCGCGGTGTGCGCCGCAGCATTCACGATCACCGTTGGGTGCACCGCTTGCACGGTGGCGGCCAATGCCTCGGGGCGCGAGAAGTCGCCGTGAAGGTTGGTGCTGTCATGGTCCACCGCCACCACTTCGCCCAGCGGTGCCAGTGCGCGTTGCAACTCCCAGCCCACCTGGCCGTCCTTGCCGAAGAGCAGGATTTTCATGCGCGTCTCCCTCCGACCCGTGCGGGCCCATCGCGAAAGTGACGATTGTCGTCGCGTCAGACGCTGGTGCCGGGAACCCAGACCTTGAAGTCGGGCTGCTGCGATTGCTCGACCAGCCTGTCGATCAGCTGCAGCAGGTCGTCGCAGGCCGTCAGCGGATCGGACTCGAAGACTTGTTTGGCGTAGGCCAGCCGCATGTCCTTGTTCTTGTCGTCGAACAGCGCGCGCTTGAGCTTCGTGCTCAGCGTTTCGGTGTTGTAGGTGATGCGGAAATCGCCCTCGGGCACCAGGCCGTAGTCGGGCTCGTAGCTCTGGTGGTCGCCGGGGTTCAGGTCCAGCGTCAGCACCGGTTTGCCGGTCAGCAGGAAGTCGAACATGATCGACGAGTAGTCGGTCACCAGCGCCGAGAAGCGCGACATCCACGGGTACACGTCGATCCCGGGGTCGACCAGGTGCAGGCCCTCGACTTCCTGGTCCTTCTGTTTCCAGTGGCCAAAGTAGGTCGGGTGAGCCTTGAAGAAGATGTTGGCCCGGTGCTCGCGAGCGAACTTCACTGCATGGGCGAGAAACGCCGAGCCGGTCAGCTCGGTCCATTTGCCGCGCTGCCACGTCGGCACCACCAGGATCGCCGGCCGTCCCGATTCCAGCGCCTTGCGCGAACGCTCGGGCAGTTCGGCCCCGATGAATTCGAGCTCACTCGCCGGCCGCATCAACACCTCGTTGCGCGGCATGCCGGCGCGAACGAGGTGGCGGCAGCCGAAGACCTCGCGCCAGTACGGGTCGAAATAAGAGGCGGTCGACAGCACATGGTCGGCTCGGATGCTCGACAACCAGTATTGCCGCGCGTCGGCCGCGCGCGCCCCCAGGTAGCCCAGCAGTTGCAGCGTCAGCTTCTTGACCGACACGCCATGCCACAGCTGCACCTGCTTGGCGCCAGCCAGGCAACCCAGCATCGGCTGCGACATGCCCACGCTCTCAAGCGGGTTCAACGTGAACACCGCGACCGCGGCGTGCAGCAGCAGGTCCAGCGTCAGGTCGATGTCGTTGTCGAGCTTCAGGCAGGGCAGGTTCTGCGCATGCAGCTGTGCGGCCAGCTCGCCGTTGATCGTGCACCAGACCACGTCGTAGCCACGGGCTTGTGACGCGGCGCGCAGAAACAGGTACTTGCTGTTGTCGGCAAAAGTGGTGCGACCGAAGAACAGCACCAGCGGCCGCTTCTTCAGCTTGACCGACAGCTGGGCGAATTCTTCGGCCATCTGCAGGTCGTCCAGCCGGTCCAGCACGCTGGGACCTTGTGGTTGTTGTTCGTTCGGTGCGTTCAAGCGGCGTCCTCCTGGGTTTCTTGGTGACGCGTGTGCGCGTCAGCTGGCTTCGGCGAGCAGGTGATCCGGCGGCAGGCCGGCCTCATGGCGGTCGAACATGCGCTGCAACAACGCTTCATAGTCGCGCGCGTACTGATCGCTGTCAAACAGGGGCAGGCTCATGCGCTGGCTGTCCAGGTGCTGCTTCAACCCTTGCAAGGTGGCCGGCTCCTGGGCCAGAGCGACTGCCAAGTTCACGTAGCCGTCTTCGTCGGGAGCTGCCAGGTCGGGCAGGCCGCAGGCGGTGACCAGGCTGGCCGCCACGCGGGAGGCAAACGTCGCGCCCGGCACCGTCAGCACCGGCACGCCGGCCCACAAGGCCTCGCTGGCGGTGGTGTGAGCGTTGCAGGGCCAGGTGTCGAGGAACATGTCGGCCACGCGCAGGCGGGCGATGTGCTTGGCCAGCGGCAGCTTCGGCGCCCAGAAGACGCGCTCCTTGCCGATGCCGCGGGTTGCCAGTTCACGCTCCAGGTTGGCCTGGGCATGCGGGTTCCAGGCCAGCATCCACAGCACCGCGTTCGAGGCGCCGTGCAGGATGCGGGCCCACAGGTCCAGCATGTGGGGCGAGATCTTGTAGGTCTGGTTGAAGCAGCAATAGACCACCGCGTCTTCGGGCAGGCCGGCCTGCGCGCGCGTAGGCGCCGGCGGCAGTGCGCGGCGGCGGTCGTTCGGTTGGTAGCTGTTCGGCAACTGGGCCAGGCGTTCGCTGTACTGGCCGGCCTGGGCCAGCGGCAGCACGATCGGGTCGCCGATCATGTAGTCGATGAAATCGGCACCCGTGGTGGCCGGGTAGCCGAGGAAGGCGGCGCTGACGCGGGCCGGCTTGAAGGCCAGCAGCTCGAAGCGGCTGCCGCGGGTGTGGCCCTTCAGGTCGATCGCGATGTCGATGTCGTCGGCGCGCATGCGGCGGGCGACCTCGGCGTTCGAACAGTGCGTCACGTCGACGAAGTGGTCGCACGCCGCGCGCACGCGCTTGCCGATCTCGCTGCCATCGTCGGGGCTGTGGGAATACAGGGTGACTTCGAAGCGCTCGCTGTCACGTCGCTCCAGCAACTCGGCCATCAGCACCGAGGTGGCGTGCTGGTGGAAGTCGCACGACAGGTAGCCGACGCGGATGCGGCCAGGCCGGCGCGGGCCGGCGGGTGGCATGGCTTTGAGGCCGGGGGTCAGGCCGCGCAGGCGCAGCGCGCCGATGCGGCGTTGCTGTTCGGGCGTGGCGTCCACCGCCAGCAGCGCGAAGGGTGAGAGCTTCTGGCCGGTCTGGTCGTCGCCCTGGTCCAGCGCCTTCAGCAATTGGGCCGTGTCTTCTTCGACCAGGCTCCAGTCGCAGGTCTGCCGGCTCTCATGCACCAGCAGCGACAGGGCCAGCGCGCGCACCGCGCCGGAGTCGAGTGAGACCGCGGTGCGGAAGCACTCGGTCGACTCGCGGGTCATGCCCAGGTCCTTGAAGCACAGGCCCAGGCGGTAGTGCACCAGCGGGGCGTCGATCTTCAGCGCCAGGGCCTGGAAGAAGATGCCAACGGCGTCCTGCAGGCGCTGGGCCTGGAACAGGGCGTTGCCATAGGCGTTGAACCAGTCGTGGTCGCGCGCCGCGTCGGCGGGGAATTGGTCGAACACCGCGGCGGCGTCCTGCACGCGGTTCTGCTGCAGCAGGCACTCGCCGACCAAGCGGCAGGCCACCGGGCTGGTCGGGTCCAGCCGCAGCGTTTCGCGGCCTTCCTCGATGGCGCGGTCCAGCGCGCCGGACTGCATGTGCGCACGCGCCAGGTTCAGGCGCAGCAACGCATCGCGCGGCGACAGGGCCATGCCACGCTCGAATTCGGCGATGGCCGCCGGCCAGCGTTTGGCCTGCATGGCCTTCAGCCCGGCTTGGCGGTGCGCTTCCGCGCGCTGGCGTGAATTCTTCATCCCGCCCACTTTAGAGAGGTGGGCTGGGGGGCAGGCGTCGAAAAGACGGGGTGCGCCGGCCTTATTCAGCCACTGCCTGTCAGCCGGCGGCCAAGCGCCTGCACTCGGCGGCGTCTTCGGCACGGCCCAGGCTCTCATACAGCAAGGCCAAGTTGTGGGCAGCCAAATGGCTGCCGCGGCCCGCCACGGCGCCTTCGAGATCGGGCCGCTCGCCGATCGCCAGGCAGCGTTGCCAGGCGCTTTCGATCATCGGCAGCAGCGACTCGGCATGCGCCGGCTCGCTGGCGGCCCAGTCCAGCAGCACGTCGCCCAGCGCGAAGAAGAAGTCGGGCGATTCGCTCCAGCGCGCCAGCCCGGCTTCGGCCAGTTGCAGCGCATCGGCATGTCGGCCGACACACTTCAAGGCATGCAGGCGGCGCACGACCAGATCGTGCAACCAGCGCGGCGCCGGCGCGGCGGCGGGCAGCAGGCCCTCGGCGCGATCGAAGCAATCCAGCGCCTCGGCATGGCGCTCGTACACGTCATGGTCTTTGCCGAGTTGGTACCAGCCATACGGGTCGGCCGGGTGTTCGGCCACCTCGCGCTCCAGCAGCTGCCGGTTGCGGCCGGCCTTGGCGGCCAGCGCTGCCTTCATATAACCGTCGTGACCCAGCGCGATCGGCAGCCGTTGCACCGGCAACGCATGCTGCGGCTGCTCGTGCACGCGGCCGGCGTAGCGCACGGCGCCGGGCAGCACGCGGCTGATCCAGCTGCTCGCCTGCTGGACCTGTGCGCTGCTGTCGTCCACGCTGTCGACACGCACCGCGCCGATGAAGGCGGGCGCGGTGTGGCGCAGTGCGGCCAATGCTTCAACGCCGTCGGTCAGCCATTCGTCGGCGTCGAGCACCACATGCCAGTCGGCGCCCGCGGCGTCGAGCGCCGCGTTGCGCGCGGCGGAGAAATCGTCGACCCACTTGAAATGGGCGACCCGCGCACCGGCCGCTTGCGCCAGCGCGACCGTGTCGTCGGTCGAGCCGGTATCGAGCACCAGTGCTTCGTCGACATGCGGCAGCACGCTCGCCAGCGCACGCTGCACGAGCGCGGCCTCGTTGCGCACGATCATCACCACGGCCACGCGGTAGGCGCCGCGGGCAAGGGCGGCGACGGCGGGCGAGGCAGGCGAAGTGCTCATCGCGCCCACTTTAAGACCTGCGCCGGATCGCGCAGGCGCCGATAAGAAAAGACTGGGCAGCTGTCTTTGCTGCCGCCGGCTCCCCGCCGGCCGGACCGGTGACCCCCGGCTCCAAGTCGATCGATCGAATAGCGGCAAAAAAAACTCTCAAGTCTTTCGATCGATGCTCCGAAAAGCAATTCACGGCCCCAACCACTTTCAAACGGGGGCGCAACCAGAGACCCGGATGGGTCGTTTTTTGAACCCCGTGAAGGAGTAACTCACATGTCTTCAGTCATCAACACCAACGTCGGTTCACTGACCGCCCAGCGCAACCTGTCGGCTTCGCAAGCTTCGCTGTCGCAGTCGATGCAACGTCTGTCTTCGGGTCTGCGCATCAACTCGGCGAAAGACGACGCCGCCGGCCTGGCGATCGCCGAGCGCATGAACGCCCAAGTGCGTGGCATGAACGTCGCGATCCGCAACGCCAACGACGGCATCTCGCTGGCGCAGACCGCTGAAGGCGCGCTGAGCAAGGTCGGCGACGCCCTGCAACGTATGCGTGAACTGGCGGTGCAATCACGCAACGCCACGAACTCGAGCTCGGACAAGGATTCGCTGAACAAGGAATTCGGCCAGCTGCAGTCGGAAATCACCCGCGTCCTGGGCGGCACCAGCTTCAACGGCAAGAAGATGCTGGGCTCGGATGCCACGACGATGACCTTCCAGATCGGCGCCAACACGACCGCCGACGACATCGTGGACATCACCTCCGAGGACATGACCGCCAACAGCGACATCACCGCGGTGACGGGTTCGACGGCGGTGATCGACGCGAGTGCCACCTCGGGTGACATCGCGACGGTGATCGACAACATCGACACCGCGATCGACACGATCAACGACCAGCGCGCCACCTTCGGTGCTGCCCAGGGCCGCTTCGACGCGATCATCTCGAACCTGCAGCAGTCGGTGGAATCGCAGAGCGCCGCACGCAGCCGGATCATGGACGCGGACTTCGCCTCGGAAACCGCGAACATGAGCCGAGCGCAGATCCTGCAGCAGGCCGGCAGCGCGATGGTTGCGCAGGCCAACCAGCAGCCCCAGCAGGTCCTGAGCCTGCTGCGCTAAGGCCCTCGGTGGGTGAAGGCGGCGCCCGGGCCGGGCCCGCCGACCACTGCCCCGGGTTGAGCCGCTGAACTGCCCCCGAAACCGGGGGCTTTTCAGTGCAGGGGCAAAAAACTCTCAAGGTTTTCCAAGCGCATTCCGATACCCAAACCACAGGGCGAGCAAATCTGCAAACCCTGAGGTCCGGTGAGATGACCACGGATTTGGCGGCACTTTTAGAGGCCACCCAACCCCGGAGGAGCACCCGGCATTTGCGTGTAACGGACGCCGGTGCTTTTACCGGAAGTTTTTTGGAAACCTTTGGAGTACCAACATGGCTCAAACCATCAACACCAACGTCGCTTCGCTCAACGCCCAGCGCAACCTGTCGATGTCGCAATCGTCGCTGTCGACTTCGATGCAGCGCCTGTCTTCTGGCCTGCGCATCAACTCGGCCAAGGACGACGCCGCCGGCCTGGCGATCGCCGAGCGCATGAACGCCCAAGTGCGTGGCATGAATGTCGCGATCCGCAACGCCAACGACGGCATCTCGCTGGCGCAGACCGCTGAAGGCGCACTGAGCAAGGTCGGCGACGCCCTGCAGCGTATGCGTGAACTGGCGGTGCAATCGCGCAACGCCACGAACTCGAGCTCGGACAAGGATTCGCTGAACAAGGAATTCGGCCAGCTGCAGTCGGAAATCACCCGTGTCCTGGGCGGCACCAGCTTCAACGGCAAGAAGGTGCTGGGCACCGACGCCACGACGCTGACCTTCCAGATCGGCGCCAACACGACTGCCGACGACACCGTGCAGCTGACGACCGAAGACATGACGGCCAACAGCGACATCACCGCGGTGACCGGCTCGACCGCCGTGATCGATGCGACCGCCACCTCGGGTGACATCGCGACCGTGATCGACAACATCGACACCGCGATCGACACGATCAACGACCAGCGCGCCACCTTCGGTGCCACGCAAGGCCGCTTCGACGCGATCATCGCCAACCTGCAACAGGCGGTGGAAGCCCAGAGTGCAGCCCGCAGCCGGATCATGGACGCGGACTTCGCCTCTGAAACCGCGAACATGAGTCGAGCGCAGATCCTGCAGCAGGCCGGCAGCGCGATGGTCGCGCAGGCCAACCAGCTGCCCCAGCAGGTCTTGAGCCTGCTGCGCTAAGGTCTCCCAGCGCAGAGCACCCCGCGGCCGCCCGGCCGCGTGAGCAAAACCTCACGAAGCCCCCGCCGGCCACCCGCCGACGGGGGCTTCTCCATTTGGACGGGTCGGAAATGGCGGTTTTCCAGGCTTCATTTCCCGGCATTGCGACCACCGAAGCCTCTTCAGAATCCATTCCATCGCTCCAATGCAAATCGGAGCGTGGTCCGACAAGCACTGCCGAGACCGGAGGCGCCGAAAGCGCCTCTTGTTCGACGGTGAGGGTGCCGGGCTTTATGGAAGGGGCGGTTGTTCGCCGCTTCTTCTGGATAGCCGGCCTTCTCGCCGGGCGCGGTCGAGTTTCAACGAGGTGCTCACATGCCACAGACCATCAACACCAACATTGCGTCGCTCAACGCGCAACGCAACCTGAATTCTTCGCAGTCGGCGCTGTCGACGGCCATGCAGCGCCTGTCCTCAGGCATGCGTGTCAACTCAGCCAAGGACGACGCCGCGGGCCTGGCGATCGCCGAACGCATGAACGCGCAAGTGCGCGGCATGAACGTCGCGATCCGCAACGCCAACGACGGCATCTCGCTGGCGCAGACCGCTGAAGGCGCGCTGAGCAAGGTCGGCGACGCACTGCAACGTATGCGTGAACTGGCGATCCAGGCCCGCAACGCGACGAACTCGAGCTCCGACAAGGACTCGCTGAACAAGGAATTCACCGAACTGCAGTCGGAAATCAGCCGGGTGCTCGGCGGCACGACCTTCAACGGCCAGCGCATCCTGGGCTCGGACGCGACGACGCTGACCTTCCAGATCGGCGCCAACACCGGCCCGGACGACATCATCGACATCACCACCGAGAACCTGACCACCGCGACCGACATCGCGGCGATCACGGCGACCTCGGCGGCGATCGACGCGTCGGCCACTGTCGGCGACATCGCCACGGTGATCGACAACATCGACCTGGCGATCGACAACGTCAACAACACCCGGGCGACCTTCGGTGCGACGCAAAGCCGCTTCGACGCGATCATCTCGAACCTGCAGCAGTCGGTCGAGAACCAGGCCGCGGCCCGAAGCCGGATCATGGATGCCGACTTCGCGGCTGAAACCGCGGCGATGAGCCGAGCCCAGATCCTGCAGCAAGCCGGCACCGCGATGGTGGCGCAGGCCAACCAGCTGCCGCAGCAGGTCATGCGCTTGCTGCAAGGCTGATCCTGGAACATTCCGGCTTCTGAAGCGCGCCGCCGGGACACCTGGACGGCGCGTTTTCATTCCCGGGTACCGAAAAGGGTCTTAAGTTCCCGCGCGGGCGGCCGAAGACCACGACAGGAATCCAAGGACCATCATGCCCACCATCAGCTCCCTCGGGGTCGGCAGCGGCCTGCAGTCGGAAAGCATCATCTCGGCGCTGATGAGCGTCGAGCGCAAGCCGGTCGAACTGCTCACCGCCGAAACTGCCAGCATCAAGACCCAGCTGTCGTCGGTGGGAAAGATGCAAAGCCTGGTCTCCGCCATGAGCGACAAGGCCGGTGCGATCAGCTCGCTCACGCTGTGGGGCCAGACCGCAGTCACCTCCAGCGACGGCACCATCGTCAGCGGCAGCACGACCACCGGCGCGTCGCCTGGCCGCTATTCGGTCACCGTGTCGCAACTGGCGTCGAGCCAGACAGTCACGACGGCCACGGCGCTGCCCAACTCGTCCAGCGAGCTGGGCGACGGCACCTTGCAGATCGAACTCGGCACCTGGAACGGCACGACGTTCACCGGCCGCGGCTCGCCCAAGACCATCACCATCGGCTCGGACGACACCAGCCTGTCCGACATCCGCGACAAGATCAACAACGCCGGCGCCGGCGTGACCGCGACGATCGTCAACGATGCGAACGGTGCGCGGCTGTCGATCCGTTCGGACGCCACCGGCGCCGAGAACGGCTTCAAGATCACCGCGACCGAGAACGTCGACGACAACGATGCCACCACCGGCTTGTCGGTGCTGGGTTACGACGCAGCGGTGGTCGGCACGCCGATGGCACTGAACCAGGCCGCCGGCAATGCCAAGGCCAAGGTCAACGGCATCGACGTCGAATCGAAGACCAATACCCTGACCGGCGTGTCGGACAACCTGACCTTGACGCTGACCAAGGAAACCGCGACCCCGGTCGAGGTGGTCGTGGCCAACGACAACGAGGCGGTGAAGACCGCGATCGGCGAGTTCGTCACTGCCTTCAATGAGCTGGCGGCCTACATCAAGGATCAGACCAAGTACAACGCCGCGACCAAGACCGGCGGCCCGCTGCAGGGCGATCGCACGACGATCAGCCTGCAGTGGCAACTGCGTGGCGTGATCAACCAGGGCAGCAGCGCCTCCAGCACCTGGAGCCGCCTGTCCGAAATCGGCATCACGATGAAGGAAGACGGTTCGCTGACCACCGCGTCGTCCAAGCTCGACGACGCGCTGGCCAACCCGGAAGAGCTGCGAAAGCTGCTGTCCACCGACGGCGCAAACACCGGTTCGTCCGGCTTCATGGACCGTTTCAAGGACCTCGGCAAGGCCGTGCTGGGCGAAGACGGCAGCCTGGAAACACTCCAGACCAGCCTGGAAGCGCACGTCAAGCGCAATGACGACCGGCAGGACCAGATGGAAGACCGCCTGACCCACACCGAGGCGCGCTTCCGGGCCCAGTACGAGGCGCTGGACACCTCGATGGCCAAGCTGAATGCGCTGTCGTCCTATGTGACGCAGCAGCTGGCTGCGCTGGGCTGATCCAGCCGCGGTTCAGCCTCGCGACAAAGCGCCCTGCGGGGCGCTTTTTTCATTCAGAAGTCAAGCAACGAAGCCCGGATTTCTTGAGCCGATGAGTGGCGGAAAACCCCGCCCAGTTCAATGGCTCGCCCGGCCTCAAGGTCGACGAAATGAGGGCCGATAAGCAAAGGGACGGTCACAGATTTACTACCGCAACACCATGTACAGCCCTCAACTCGCTTCCCCCTTCGGTCGCTCCGGCGCCATGAGCAACGCCTACCGCCAGGTCGGTGTGGAGACCAGCGTCGAGGACGCCTCGCCGCACAAGCTGATCAGCCTGCTGTTCGATGGCTACATGGAGTCGATCACCCAGGCCCGCGGCGCGATGCGCAATGGCGAGATCGAGAAAAAGGGCAAGGCCATCGGCCGGGCCGCACGCATCGTCGAGGAAGGCCTGAAGGCCAGCCTGAACGTGAGCGAGGGCGGCCCGCTGGCGCGTGACCTGAATTCGCTGTACGCCTACCTGGCCCAGCGCCTGACGCTGGCCAACCTGCGCAACGACGAGGCCATGCTGGACGAATGCGTCAGCCTGATGGAGCCGCTGCGCCAAGCCTGGCGCGAGATCGGCGGCCAGGTCGCCAATTCAAACTGATTCCCAACAATCGCTGTCATCGCCGAGAGTCGCCACCATGAGCCACACTTTGCTGAATTACTACGAGGCCATCGAGCGCGCCAGCGCCGATATGCTGGAAGCCGCTCGCACCGGCAACTGGGACGAGGTCGTCAAACTGGAAGGGGCTTGCGCCGTGCTGATTTCACAACTCAAGCATGCGGCGAAGGAAAAGAACCTGCAGGCTGAAGAATCGAAGACGAAGTCCCGCATCATGCAGCGCATCCTGTTGAACGACGCCGAGATCCGCCACCTGGCCGAGCCCTGGCTCGAGGACCTGGACAAGCTGATGCACGGCAAGACCAAGACGCTTCATTGAGCCCCCATGCTCCCTCCGGTCGCTGCTCCCCAACGGGGCTTTTGCAGCGGACCGGCGGAGCCGGATCCGCGCAAACCCCTTGGTTGGGTTTGCTGCGCAGCGAGGTGAGTAACTGACATGATTTCCGACACCCAACCGGCCGCGCTGGACGCCCTGGGACAACCCGGGGCGGTCGAATCCTTCCGCGTCGGCGATCCGGTGGAGGTGAAGTCGCTGCTGAAGTCCTTGATGGACCGCGGCGTGACGATCAACTTGAATGGCTCCGACGGTTCGGCCTACTCGACCACGCTGTGGACCATTGACAGCACCCAAGGCAAGATCGCCTTCACGGCTGACCTGATGGCACCGGCCGTGCACCGCCTGGTCGAAGCCGACGAAGCGGTCGCCGTGGGCTACCTCGACCAGATCAAGCTGCAGTTCGACGTGGCCGACCGCATGCTGGTGCATGGCCGCCAGCACTGCGTGCTGCAAGCGGCGATGCCGCGTGAACTTTTCCGCTTCCAGCGCCGCAACGCATATCGCGTGCGCACGCTGGAGCGCAGCGCGCCGACCGCGCGCTTTCGCCACCCGGCCATTCCCGACATGGTGCTCGAGCTGCGCGTGCTGGACGTGAGCGTGGGCGGCTGCGCGCTGTTCATGCCGTCGGACAT
>Ga0307516_10002438_pt1 | contig 24879 bp, 19 predicted proteins | sample 19_EM_MG_FD_203310 | JGI IMG/M metagenome (GOLD analysis project Ga0307516, IMG submission 203310) | Populus trichocarpa ectomycorrhiza microbial communities from riparian zone in the Pacific Northwest, United States - 19_EM | ecosystem: Host-associated > Plants > Roots > Unclassified | place...
TTTCTCCACGTATTTATTGACCCTTTGATACCGACAAACATGAAAATAGAGATTTCCAGATGAGCATGAACTATTTGAGACAACGAAATGGATGCCTGCTTTACATATATAGCATTGCCAGTCCATAAAAAATTGAAAACGAAATGGTCTTTCTAAATCATATTTTAGGATTTTATCAACAAATAAATATTTAATTTTTAATTGATAGAAACTAATTTTATTTATCTATTTTGATATGCCATTTTATTAATAATTTTAAAACAAAAAAAAAATCTGATCTTGAAGTAATCTTTTTATAAACCCTAAATAATCCTAGATTAATTTTAAATTTTAAATTTTTATAATTATTTATATATGTTTTGAGAAACCCAACACATGAATGAGTCCTATAGCTTCTCTCCTAAATTAAGTTTTATTTTTATTTTTTTAATCATACAAGTTTGCTTAGTTAATATGCTTGTTAAAATGTTTTTTATTTGTTATTATATGATAATCAAATACGATATCATTACAAATTTAGAATGTTATTAGCATATGAAATAGATAGTTAGACGTACACATATTCTTCGCAAGAGCATATAAAATAAATGTGATCCTTTTTTTGTACTGTCTTGATAAATTGACAAATTTGGATAGAGAGTATGAAATATATATTTCTATTAACTACAGGCAGGCAGGTTCATTGATTATCTTTCAAAAAAAAATTAAGTAACAATTATGCTATCTGTTGGAAAAGTTGCATTGAATATAAAAAAGTAAAGTTCTCTCATATTAGAATAAACCTCCTCAGAGTATTTACAAGGGTGAACTTCTAATATATAGTGAAATAATTTATAAGTCACGGTAGTCATGGTTTGCGGTTTCTTCCTCTTTGATTTCATGTTATGTTTTGATGGGTCATTTATATATATATATATATATATATATATATATATATATATATATATATATGAATAATTATGAGAATGACACTTAGACACTTGAATATAAAATTGTATAAAGATTTTATTTCTTAAGTTTTTATGAGTGTGATTATTAGAACTAAACTGAATTGTAAGTAATTCAGTTTATATAATTAAGAAAAAATTATTGTTTTAATAATCATATTTTTCCAAAGTAAAACTATTTTTTTATGTTATTTTTTTGTCGGCAGATATATATATAAAGCTTTCATTTTGTGATGTTGAAATCTCTCCGGATAAGTAATAGAAAAATCACGCATGAATTTGTTTGTCGGGAAATGCATGATATAATTTGTCGGAAGTCATTTAATCGATGCCAGACAAACATTTTAGAACCGTAAAATGAAAAGGTAAAAAAATGATGGGATAGGACATTACCAATCCAATAAAACCAAGAAAATTCGTGGTTTACCATTTTCTATTACTCACACCAACAGTAATGTATAAAGTATATTCGCGGAAACATGGCGCAGCAAATGATCGGTGGATGGATAATGGTACAATTGATTTTTAAAATATTTTTTATTTTAAATTATATTAAAATAATATTTTTTTTATTTTAAAAAATTATTTTTAATATCATAACAACAAAACAATTTAAAAACAATAAAAAAAATTAATTTAAAATAAAAAAAATTTAAAATTTTAAAAATATTGGACTGCATTTGTAAACAATTGAGTCTATATTTGGTTTTTTTGGAAGGGAATATAACGAAGATATTCTTTTCTTTGGCACATCAACAGGAGCCCACATATAATAAGGAAGAAAATTCCACCTTATACCTCCTCCATCATCCTAGGTTTTTTTCACTCAGTAAACTTTTAAAAAATCTTTTTTTACCAAATATGTTGTCGGAATTCATTCAATCAAGTTCTGCCTGACAAAGACTCCACAACATTTTAGAACCGTAAAAAGAACAAAGGAAAAAAACAAAAAACAGCAATGATAAGAGTGACAGCATCGCTGTGAAACGAATTATTATTATATTAAGGCCTTATGTAGAATATTTTACGGTAAAGAAATTTCCGAGTTTTTCTGTGCTTAATTTTTGAAAAAAAATAAAAAAAATCTTTATTTATATATATTTTTTATAAAATATTTTATAGGTTAATTTAAAATATTTTACAGTTAATTTTTAAACTTAATTTATTTTTTTAAAATATATTCAATTCATGATATTGTGTAAATTATTTTACTAATAATAATTTACTTTTAATATTATCTTATTATTTCAACTACCATCTTCTTCTTTTCTTCTATAACCACTATCATCTTTTTTATTATTACCATCTCCATCATTGTCTCCTCTCTCACCATCACCATGACTAGTTTTTACTTTATATATATATTTTTAATATTAATGTAGATACAGGTGCACCGATGCATGTTATAGTGCATGTGATTCAACCCTCTTTCTTTTCTTTCAGTAATTATTTATTTCAATTACTGATTGTTTTTTTAATTTAATCCTTTCATATTCACATCATTTTAAACCTCATAATTTCTTTTGGCTCATGTCATAATCTTTTTGGTCTTTACGTCAATGTAAATAATATTTCAAATAAAATTCCTTTGAGATTTGATTCTTATACTAGAAGTGAATGAGTTATATTATTCACAATAATATTTTGAATATTAACTTCATACAAAATTTTTTTATCCTTATATTAATGTGAGTAATAAAATTATTATCCATAATAATATTTTGGATATTAACATCTTTTAGATTTTTTTATCCTTATATTAAAATAAATAATTTTTATTACTCATAATAATATTTTGGATATGAAGTCCTTTTAGGGTTTTTTATCCTTATATTAAAAATAAATAATTTTTTCTTGCCAAAAAAATAAAATATTTTTAAATATAAACCAAAGTCCTTTGGAATTTTACAAACTTACTGTAAAATCCAATGCAATATATTTTTTAAAACAATGCCAAAGGTGTTTTAATTTTCTTTAAAAAAAGATGCTCAAAATAAATTTAGGATTTTTGGCCGTTTGCAAAATAAAAGAAATATTTTTTATATTTTTTTAGACTTTGTTTGGTAAAAAAAAAAATTGTAACATAATTAACCAAAATAAGCCTAAAGGGTGTTTACCAAGCACAACCTTAAGGCAAAAGACCTTTGTCAAAAGGTGGCAAAACCAAACCGGGTATAAGTCTTTTTTTTAACTCGACTCGACTAAGTCGACTTGTTTGGGTTGCTTAAAATCTTTGGTTCGATCATAAACCAACCCAAAAATTTGGTTTAACCTGGAAAAAAAAAACCAAAGAAAAAATGGACTAAATTTGCCAAAAGCACAAAAAAACTCAAACAACTTGAACAAAATGGATCAAACACATACAAAATAAAGAAAAAAGAAGAACACCAAACCAGGAGACCGAACAAACCCAACAACATATACTCGAATTCATACCAGATTTGGTCAAATAAAAAGCATATACTTGTGGGAAATCATGCAAGGAACAAAAATCTAGCATCCAATCTCTTCGATTTTCACTAAAAATACACGATTTTGGCAAAATGAGTTTCAGTTCAAAATCAAAACTCAAGGTTTAAAATCTATTTTAAACGTGTTATTTATGCAGATAAACACTAGATTGCTTGTCAATAATACCCGACGATGTGTTCTAAGAAAAGTAATTGACCAAAATTTGTCCAAATCATGTAGCTAAGGCAATATTCTTTAGAATAACATAAAAAACCCTAAAAAACCAAACCTAACAGCCATGATTTTCAAATCAGACCCAAAATGGATAAACCAAAGGCATAGACATGTTGGGAATCATGTAAGGATAAATAATCTAGCGTCCATTCACTTCAATTTTAAACGAATCAACATGATTTGGCCAAAAAAGATTTCGACATCGAAAATACAGCCATTGTCAAGCCTTCAAAACCGACATTTGTGACTTCTAAAACATGTTTTCTTCATCCCAACAAATCACCCTAACATGCATAAACATGTTTGAACAAAAACACTAACAAAAAACATCAAAACACCAAAATCAAGCTTGAGGTGTCAAATCTAAAACAACAATAACTTAACATAGCCCATATGTTCATGCAACATTGATTCAAAATCATCTTTTTGAACCTATTTTGGGCATGAACATGCATAACAAAGCTAGGGTAAACACCCTTACATCAACATGTATAAGCTAGGTTAAAACACAAACTAAAACAACATTATGTACCAAAACAAACTTAAAACAACAACAAATATATATCAAAACATAAAAATGTAAGAAAATAACAATATTAAACTGAACGTCACAATAGTAAAGAGGTGAATGCAACATCATTTGTTAAACATTCCAAACCTCTTTGTTATGCTTTGTAAACATAAATGTAAAACAAAAATGAATTAAAAACAACTAAAGTAGACCACAAGGACTTGCTTTTGGATTAGAAAGATACCTAGAATACTACCTTTCCTTTTTTTCCTTCCATTCTTTTTTATTTTAGGGGAGTATTTTATAGGGTTTTTGGGAGAATTTTGAATTTATTCTTGACCTTTTATCTTAAAGGAAGAGTTGTGAACTCTTGATAAGAACCCATGAGAAGCTTTTGTGTGTGAACACATAAAAAGAAAGCTTGTTTTTATCCACAATTAGGTTTCCCTGGATGACTGAGTTATCTACTTTTGAGGCTTCATCAGAGAAATTCTGACGTGATTTTCACTTGAGACTAGTTGAAGTTAGGAAAGGGGGGTGAACACCTTTCATTTAAATCTAGCCTTGCTCAATTTGAAGGTTTGTAGCTCTACATTCATTTTTTTTAAGTTGCTAATTCGACTAGCCAAAATTGTCAGAGTTGACTGGGTTGTCTACTTTCGAGGCTTTTTTAGAGTCATTCTGATGTTATTGTCTCTCATGACTACCTGAAGTTCGTAGAGGGGATGCATACCTTTTATTAGAATTTAACCTTGCTCAATTTGGAGGTCTCTGGCTCTACATTTATTCATTTGAAATTGTCAACCCGATCGGCGTGTCACTTACCTTCTTTTCTTTAAGTTTGAATGAAGCGTTGTTTGGGTGAGATTAGGGTTTTTAATTTGGGATTTGAAAATTTCAATTGAGTCCCTATTTTTTTAATTTCTTTTAATTGCACCCCCGACAAACACAATTGCTAGCCCTTGAGTTGGCCACCTTTTTTATTTTGGTCCTTGGTTCTGAAGTTTTGCATTTTTTTACCCTAATTGACAAAACAACTTTCAATTTCTTTAATTTGGCCCCTGATTTGATCAATTTCAACCCCTAGATTTTAACTTTTTTCAAATTAAAGCTTAAATTGACTTAAAAAGTCAATTAATTCTTATAATGAAGACCTCCATCAATTCAATTAAACCTGGAAAAATTCTAATTAAGCCCTTAAACATCCACTTTGGAATTTCTCCCCTCAAATTGAATTTTTTTTGCCAATAGGGCTTTTATCAGTTGAAAATATACTGTCAAATTTTTTGATTTTGCATACTTGATCCTCCTCAACCAATCTTTGGTGATTCCTTAGGTGTTCTGGTATACTCTTCTTGCTGATATTTTTTTTATTTTCTTCCAATATTTCTTTTGATTTTTTTATATTTTCTGTTTTCCCTTTTTTTTTTCTTATGTGGGGTCCCAAAAAAATGGATAACAACAAATACTCTCTCTTTACAATACTTACGGAGCAAATACTAGTTAAGTGCTTTGCATAGTAAGTTAGTAAAGGCAAATGAACTATTCTTCAAAACTAAATTTCTCAAAGCTTTTAGTTCAGCTGAATTGAAACTCTGTCTTTGTAGCAATTCCTTTTAACCAAAACTATGATCAAATTGTTTATAGCTCAGTTAACCTCGAATCCTAATCTGGTGATTCCCTTTAATTAGAACAAAAGCCTATGTTTTCAGCTTGATCAACCTGAAATTCCAATCTAGTGATTCCTTTTAACCAGAACCAAAATCTTTATCTGCAGCTCAATCAACCTGAAATCCTAATATGGTGATTCCCTTTAACTAGAACCAAAATCTCTATCTGCAGCTTAGCCAACCTGAAATCTCAATCTATTGATTTTCTTTAACTAAAACCAAAATCTTTGCCTGCAACTCAGTCAACCTGAAATCTCAATCTGTTAATTCTCTTTAACCATAATCAAAATCTCTATCTGCAGCTCTGTCACCCTGAAATCTTAATTTGGGGATTCCTTTTAAACAGATCCAAAATCTTTGTTTGCAGCTCGATCAACCTGAAATCCCAATCTAGCGACTCCCTTTAAACAGTACCAAAATTTCTTTTTGTAGCTTGAGCAACTTCAATCCCAATCTGATGATTCCCGTTAACCAGAACTTTCACAAAGACTTTTTCCTTATCAGTTTTTTGACTTGTCTGAGTCTAATGTCAAGAATGTTTCTATAAAAATAAAGACTTGTGCAATATTTTAGGGTTAAATGCATGCATTCTTACCTGGTTTGGAAACATAGGTCTCACCCTTTCTTTGGTTTTTTATAAACTCCTTTTTTTTTTTTTATGTGTGAGCTTGTTCATGTGTTTGAAATTGTATGCTTGAATCAGGATTGGTTTCTTGTGCTGCCTCTCTTACCGACTAACATTATTGGGAAGAAGTCTCCAACTTTTGTTTCTTGTGAGGGCCTTTCTTACTCCACTAAATATATGATTTGGCATTGCTTTCTATCATGCTTTTGTCGATGCTTTAATAACTTTTTTTTTAATCTTAGGGCTTATTTTAGGTTGTGTTTCAACACCTAAATCTTTTTCAAAAAAGAAAACCTTTAAAAGACTTGGTTTTATTCATGAAAACTGAAACATTCAATGTATGCATCAAAATAGTTCCTTAAGCAATTCTCACTAAGGGTTTTATCAGATTTAGAATAGGCTTTTACTAAAGGTGACCTTCTGTTTTAGTTTTTCAAAAGGTTTAAAGTATTTACTTGAAAAATATATGCAGAATTTTTTTTTTTTGTTTCATGTTATAATTTATATTTTTCTTGCATGGATAAAACTAGGTGGCTATTCATTTATCACGTCGTGTGAACAATAAGATCATTGTTTATCAACCTAAGTTGTATGCGCTTAATTAGAAAGGATTTAAAGGCATGCAATGCAAACTATGACTATGGGTTATGAAAAAAAATGAATGTTTTTAGGCTTAAAAAGGCATTTGAGGGTTTAAAGACTTAAGATCACTTTCTTCTGCCTATTTTCTCTTATAAAGTCATCTCGTATACTATATTTGGATAGACTATCTTTTTTAATGCAGAGTCTTGCTTCAGGAACTTTATTTCAGTCTTAGAGCATCATTAAACCAAATTTCTTTTTCTTTTCCTTTCTTTACCTCTTCCTTTTTAGGACGACGCCCCTTAATGTTAGGTTCTTTCAAAGATCCATGTGTGCATTTTAACAGTTTGCTCACATTTTCTTTTTGCCTCTCAGTGTGGGGTGTGATTCTAGTAAGGATTTTTACAAAGAAAAAATTATTTAGGCTCAAATGGGAACCATAAGGGATATATTCTTAGAAATTGAAGGGATAACAAAGATGGTCTTTTCTCATTTCAAACACACATCGATAAGAATGATAAACTTTGTTCTTTTTTTCTAAAAGAGCTTGCGGGTGATTATAGAGAGTCTACCAACCATTTATCCATGCAATTCAAAATGTTATTCAAAGGCATATTTTTATCTCATAATTAGCTTTGGTTTGTTTGGTTTGGTCACCTCTTAATCGGAATTGCTTACATCTCATCTTGAGTGTTTTATGATTCATTTCTTATCATCATACACAAAGCCAATTCTTTCAAGATCTTTCTGTTTTAGGAAAAAGATTTCAAATGTTGTGAGATCATGCAATTTAAAAAGAAAGGTTTTTTGCACGAAGAAATCATGGTCAAACTTCACTTTATTGATTCAGGAGAAACCAAACACATCATATATAATATCTTTTTATAGAATCAGATTCACACGTCTAACTAAATCTTCTCCATCCATTCTGAATAACCTTTAAGCGCCTCCTGAGAAACCTTTATTCACTACATAGGGACCCTTGTAGTTTGGCACTTATTTGTTCTAATCTTCTCCTAGTAAAGACAATATTTTCTTCAGTAGCAGATCTCTTTTCTGGAACACTCGAGGTCTAACCTTTTTTGTCATATGCTTTAGCCATTGTTTTCTAATAGAGTTGGTGATGAAAAATCGCAGCTATCATCTTCTCATTGATCAGGTTTAGTTGTTCATATTTCACATTGGCCCACTTGACCTCTTCTAGCTCAGAATCTATCAGTATTCTTAACGAGGAGATTTCTACTTCTAAAGGCATCACTGCCACCATTCCATATACCAAAGAAAATAAGGTAGGCTCTCGTTGAGGTTCTGACTGCAGTGCAATCGGGTTAACAGGCCCAATTACATCAATTCCATACATTGCAAATAGCTATGGAGATGTTAGATAAAACAGAGGAGCCGAAGGTGCATTGATCTTATCATTATACACTTGATACTTATGACATTACCTGACATGGTCGATGTAGTATTTATCTAATGTCATCGCTTTGTATTTTCCTTGCTATCATATGCCCACTAGCATGAGTTGAGTAAATCGCTTCATGGACATCTCATAATGAATTTCTAGTGTTAGCCTCATCCAAACATCTTAGCAAAGTTCCATTGAATGATCATTTATACAAGACTTCCCCGTCTAAATAGAAATTCATAAAAAATCTTATCAAAGTTTTCCTATCTGCTTTAGAGGCTCTCATAAGATATTCCTAGTTTTGCACAAAATTCTTGATATCATAGTACCAAGGGTTTCCATCTATCTCTCATTCAATTGAGCAATAACAAGCTAGGAAACTTCCAATATCAATGTATATCGACCGTGCCTTATGCCCAAGGTTAATTATAGCCATGACAGCCAACGTGGCTAAGGCATCAGCAAAATGGTTCCTTTCTCTTCCTAGATAGGTGAACTCTATATCTTCAAACTCTTATGCTAGTTTGGATATATATTCTTTGTAGGTTCTTAGCTTTTCTTCCTTGGTTTGCCATTGCTCTTTTACGTAACAGATAATCAGCATTGAGTCACCATACACATCTATCTTTCTGATCCTCAGCTCTAATGTAAACCGAGGATGCAGGCCTCATATTCAGTTGTGTTGATGGTGCATTCAAATTATACTTTAACTGAAATTGGGTATTGCTTCTTATCTAGAGAGATTATTATTGTGCCAGCCCCATTACCATATATATTTACTGCCTCGTCGAAATACATGGCCAATAATCCATCTTTTTTTCTTCATCCTCTATTAACAATTCATTTTCATTAGGAAAAACAATATCCAATAGCTCATAATCTTTCACTCTCATTTCTTGGACTTAACAATCATATCATCCACATACACCTTAATTTCTTTTTCTTTGTGCATCATATAATGAAATAAAGTCACCATGGCACTCTGATAGGTGGCCTCTACATTCTTCAACCTAAATGGCATAACCTTGTAGTAGAATGTTCCTAGGGCATGAGAAAGGTTGTTTTCTCTTTATCTTTTAGAGCTTTATTTTATCTAGTTGTATCCTAAGAAGTCATTCATGAAGGAATATGTGGAACTGCACGCAATGTTGTCAACCAAAACATCTATATGTGGCAAAGAAAAGTCATCTTTGGGACTAGCCATGTTCAAATCCTTGAAATCCACGCAGACTCTGATCTTCCCCTCCTTCTTTGGTACAATAACTATATTAGATACCCATTATGGATATTTAACTACTTCTAAAAAGTCAGCAATCTACATCTTCTCAATTTTTATCTTGCCTTTGGTCAGGATATCTGGGTGGGTTCTTCTCAACTTCTGTTTGATTGATTTGCAACCTTCTACAAATGGTTTCCATTGTATTATGATATTTGTATCAAAACCAGACATATCCTCTTAGGACCAGACAAAAACATTTGTATATTCTTGTAGCAGGGAAATCATTCATGCTCTTTGTTCAGGAGTAAAGGATCCTATTTTCAGTTTCTTTTTAGAGTAACCATCCCCCACATTTATGGTTTCAAGTTCTTCTACAGTGGATTTCCAGGCTTGTTCATGCTACTCTATTAACTTTATGAATTCCCTGATGTTGTTTTCATCTCACTCTTCTTCTTCCATATCTACCATACATTTGTTATAATTTAGCCATTCATTTTTTGTGCTAAATGTATGTGATGTTGTGAAAGATCTGCTTTCAAGATTCCTGAAAGCAGAAAGTGTTCGGTGTAAATGCATAAGTAATATAACGAGATAATTTGGAAAATACATGATCTCATAATTAGAAAGGGTGGGCTCAACTACAAAGGTAAAATCTAATTGACATCGCGGGCCTTAAATATCAATCAGAGGAAATAAAGCAAACACAAGCAATAACAAAAAACATTTTAAGACCAGCAATGCTAAATTACATTTTAAATACCAATGGAGCTTCCTAGGTCACCCAGTTCTGAAACTTCTCACCTTTAGTCAACCTTCACACAAAGGTCTTGGCAAAGACTTCTTCTAGAGTGTGGACGGTTAGTTGTAGCAGCACTTCATCTTCCTTTCCAAACTTTATCCTCTTGTCTTCTCCTTCGACTTTATCTTTCTTCAAGGTATTTATGTCTATTGTAGTGAGTTTCTAGCCAAGGCTTTCCATTCCTTTGTCAGATTGCATCATATATGCAACCTTTAGAAAGGAAAACTTGATTAGTGGGATGGATCGATCTTCTTTTTCAAGCTCTCTTCCCTCAATCCTGGCTATCCTCTTCGTCCTCCTCTTACCAGTAGCCAATCTGTAGTCTTCCTTTTTGGGCTTATGCTCAAGCTCGAACCCTTGATCAGCACACTTTATCTTTATCAGATTGATCATTTTTGGAATCTCGGTGTCAGGGTTATATTAAAATGGAATCTCACATTCTAAGAAGCATTTAACTGCCATTCTTGTTGCTTTTAAGATCTTTGGCCTTCTCAGCATCATGTTCTAGGGAACGCAATCAATGTTAATAATTTCAAAAACATGGGCATTCTCATCGTTGTAATCTTCTGCCTCAAAAAATGGTATGACCATGTTTCTTTCCATAGACATTATTTCTTTGGCCTTGACAGTCATCAACATCCTGTTTATAATGTACTTCAAGTATTGGTGCAATGACGAAGTTACTTCCCTAGTTGTATGAATCCAAGACCTTCTTAACAACATGTTATATAAAGGGTGGATATCCATAACTTGTAGTGTTACCAAGAGCATTTATGGCCCTATATTTAGTTCAACTTCTAAAGTGACAATTATCTGTCTTAGTGAGCCATCATATGCGCTTGTCGTCATGGTACTAGGCTTTATGTGTGATTCATCGACAAGCATCTCTTTCATCATATGTTTTGGTATCACATTAAAGGCTGAGCCATTGTCAATAAACACCTTTCCTATAAGGCAATCTTTGCATTTGATAGTGATGTACAAGGGCTTCTTATGTCTAGTCCTCTCGGCATCTAGCTTATGTTTTGTGAAGTACAGGTAATTGGTCGCATATATTCTCCCTACTAGATGTTCCATGGTTTTCTGATCAATATCTTGAGGTATATAATCCTTATTCAACACCTTTTGCAAAGCATCTTGGTGTAGCTCAAAACTAAGTATTAAGGATATAAGGGAGATCCTGGCTGGGGTTTTTTCTAGTTGATCTATTATGCAGTATTCAATGTGTTTTATCAACTTCAAGAATTCATTCAACTTTTATTATGTTACAGGTTTGTTAACCTCGAGTTCCTTGTCAAGATTTACCATTTCCTTGCCTTTAGCTTTCCTTAGCTCTTTGGGCATGAAGCAACGACCACTCTAGGTCAGCCCACTGATCTTAGTTCAGAACAAAAAAATAGAAATTTTAATGTTGGAAGTACAACTGTAATTGTAAGGCATCATGTTATGATCTTCTTTGCTTGCATAAGAAGGTTTAGCCACGATCAGTTTGGGTGACCTATTAATAGTTGGTTGGACCCCACATACTTCTAACTATTTCTTCTAACCTTTCATCATCCCAACCTCGTGACTACCATCCATGGCCTTGATCTTTAACTCCCCCATAGCTAGCATTCTTACAGATCTTTAACGGAACTCAATGTAATCTTCAATATAATGTCCCTCTTTTTTATGGTGCTCACAATAATCACCTCTCTCCAGGTGATACTCAACATTCACTTTATGAAATTCTGAGTGTACCAATATATCATACAACCTCTTCATAAATACCCTCAATTCCTTGTTTTTACACTCGACTTCTATCATACCCACTCCATCATTACCTGTAGCATGATTAGGTAAGAGATTTGAATTAACATTGGGCGTATCTTCAAAAGTTACCTATCCTATCTTGATGAGCTCTAACAATCTCTTTTCAAAAGCATATCGTGGTATTCACAAGTCAGATCTGACTTGTACCAGATAGGAAAGGGTGGTTGTATTGTTGGTACATGGATAGGAGCTATATGTCCAATGCTTAACACTTTAGCGTATAAATATTTCAAGGGCATTGGTAGAGGTGGTAGTTGTTCCAAGGTATTTCGTGTGTTTTGCCTTTAGTGGTTATTTTGGTTATTTGGTTAGTTGTTTGCTTGATTGGTTTGATTTGGGGTAAAAAGGTTAATGAAGTTAACGTTGGTGAATTGAGAGGTATGCATCTGTGCGTTCTTGTAGTTTACCTCCTTGGCCTTATACCCTTCTCTAAGGCTGTACACGTAACCCTTCGTCTTCTTTCCAGTAAAACCTTTCTTCTCGATTGACTCAACTATACATCCTAACTTAATCTCATGCTCTATTCTTTTAGCAATACGTATAACATTATAGCAATGCTGAGACGAGCTACCTATTAAATGCTCATAGTAGGGAGATTTGAAGGTGTTGGCAAATAAAGTCACAATCTTTGTCTCTATCGAAGCGGGTTGGATATGTATGGCCTCGTTTTGCCACCTTTGCGCATAAGCTTTTATAACTCTTGACTTTTTTTTCCATTGACATCAGACTCGTTCTTTCAGGAGTAATTTCTAGGTTAAATTTGTACTGTTTAAGGAAAGCCTCAGCCAAATCTTTCCATTTCTTGATCTTGGCATTGTCTAGCCTTATATACTAGCTTAAGGCGAACCCTGTGAGACTGTCCTTAAAGAAGTAGATCAATATCTTGTCATTATGAATTACTTCAGCCATCTTATTATAGTATGATCGAAGATGGGTATTTGAGCACTCTAGTCTAGTGTATTTGATGAATTCTGGCACTCTAAAATCATTTGGCACTACAATGTTTGGTACCAAGCATATTTCAACTGCTCAAATAGGGTCAAACAAATCATTTTCTTCGACAACTCTTAATCTCTCTTCTATAACAAACCACTTGTGATGGTTTACAAAGCCAGTCAATCTATTATCAAAAGGTCCTTCAACTGTTAAATCAACAGTAACCAGAGCTTGAGCTGGCTGGATAAGGGTGACGGGAATAAAGTGTTGCTCAATCGCTGAATCTGCACCCAAGTTCTAAGATGTTTAAGGAATATAAGCTACTGGTGTTCTCACAGGCGATTGTGTAGACATTCCCTCTCTATTCTTGGCTCTTAAAAGTTGCTCGAATAGATTGGTCATTTGAGCAACTTTATTTTTCACGGATTCCAACTCGTTCTAGTAATGTGATTCTAAGTGAGCTCTCTCCTCCTTCTTTATTCTTGATCTCAGTCGGATGTAGTGGACCAAAGATAGGGGACCTATAATGCACAATGTGTAATACACATGACAAATTATAAGTGATGCATCATTAAAATGCATGAGCGTGATGTATATCTCAATGTATATGCGATATGGATTTGGCTTTCCCAAGAACGATCGATGGCCACCTCTTTGCTTGCATAATAGGCATGGATTCTTTTGTCATATTTCTTGTTAGAAGTAATTATACTCAAGTCGTTGGTTTGTTAAACTTGAACCATGCTCTTCAAGAGATATATTTTACACAGAAGATGGGTCAAAGCCCTTTTTGTTGATAATATTGACTAGCTCATCACTTTGTCTTTGAAAATGAGAATACAAGAAAACAAAATAGTATAGTAATCTTCCTCTCTAACTACATCTCTAGCCAACGGTAGGAAAGCAAAGCCCTGATTTTTAATTTTTCCTACGAAAACATCAGTCTTAGCTAGGATTTGTTGATAGTGAAGGATGTCCTTTCCTACCATTGACCCTAACAATCTGAGCATGTCCAACAACTTCATCCATTTGCTCATCTATCTTGGTCATCTTCTTTATGAGCAACATGTTGCTTTGCTTTAAGGCATTGTTATTGGTGTCGATCTGGGTTTTATGCTTCTTTGATGCTTCCAAATTTTCGCTCAAATGATTTACCTTTTCTTGTTCTTTGTCGAGCTTCACTCTCAGCACCCTGATTTCATTTTTCATAGTCACTAGATCAGCTTTAACAACCTTTTTCCTTTTGCTTTCAACCATTACTTCATTTCGTGCTTTGACTAGCTAGCTTTTCATCATCAAACATTTCTTGTTCAACCCTTTGTATTTCTCAATTTTGTCAACCAGCTTAGCTTGAACATGTATGAATTTATCATGATTGTATTTGGCATCCTCTTGACAGTCATTGAAGTCATATCTCAATGCTTTAAGTTCAAAGCTACTTTGTATCAAATTTAAACCCAGTCTTCCCCTCTCTTTTTTAGATTCTTTCATTACAGCCTTTTTCTTGCTCAATTGTAGCTCTAACATTGTTATTCCTACATCTTTGGATTGGAGATGATTGTCTAAAAATCCCCTACATTTGTCTCTTTCCATCATCATTGTTTCTAAAGTTGTTTTACTGACCTTTTTTTTACTGACCCATATATAACTTATAAAGATTCGGCTTCAGAAAGTGGCACTCTAGGAGCAGTAGCCAGGTTCAAATTCCTCCATCTTGTATATATTTCACTTGTGCTGAGGTCCTTCAAACATATATATTCCTTTTGAATCAGAGTCAAGTGGTTCCAATCTTGTTTGATAGTTTCAAGAACTTCCCGCGCAAACTAATCTTTGAATAATCCAGAGAATTGAGTGACACGATCAAAAGATTAATGTCTTATCCCAAGTGTAGGAGTGTCAAAGTAATAAATAATTCGGCAAGACCGGAGTCGAACCACAAGGAGGTGAACTATATAAAATTATAAACAACAAATGAAAAGGAGTTAAAGAGAACTTTTGAGATGTGATATTGATGTAAGGATTAAACAAGGATAAAACAATTGTCAAGGTTAGAGGATCCACTAATGGTATTTTAAATAAGTATAGTATAAACTCTTTTTATTACTCAATTGGAGACTACACACAAATGAGGTTCCAATTGGATTATAAATTATTAACATGATTATATTAATTATCTTATTTGAGTAATGCCAATACTTGTAAATGTAGTCAGGTATTCATGGTGATAACTTATGTTAACAACAAATCAAGTTCCTTTCATAGCACAAGTGTCGGTTATACCATATAGTAGGCCATGAAAGTGCCAAGTATTTGTTGTACCAAGGGTTTTACAACACAAATCTAGATAACAAATACAAAACATGTTAGTAACAAACATTAAAGTCCATGTTGAGTTTATATTATACTTATTCTTACACCATTAGTGTACCATTTTCACATTGACAAAATTAACTTAGCTAAACATCATGAAGAAGAAAAACATAAATAAACTAAACATAAACATAGTATAAGTTAACTAAGTATAGTAAAGGAAATGAAAAGCATAAACAAGATATTAATATAACATAAAATAAAACTTGAACATTACGAAAAACAAATAAAGAGAACAAGAGCAAGATCTTGATCTGAAAATCATGATGTCTAAATTTATAGCAAATGCCTCCTTTTATAAGTTAAAATTCAAAACTATTGATTTGATGACTAATTATTGAGTGGGTGACCACCTTTTGACTTGGTTACAACCATTATCTTCTTGTATGAACAAAACATCATTGCTAACGTCATAATTTGAACAGATAGTCTTCATGACAGTTCTGGGCATTTGTCTCAGGTTTCCAACAAAACAAGAATAAGCTCATTTGGACTTCTAGAACTCGAGATATAGGCTGAACACTGAATAGTATCTGGGCTGGAGGACAAATTCTGACTTCTCTTTTCTTGCTACAATTTGAACTTGAAAACGACCCTTTTGAATCTTGGACTCTCATGAAAGTTTTAGGTCTATGTCTTAGCTTTCCATCTATATAAACCAGACCTAAATCCATGTTCTACAGCTCCAGTTATGATCCAATAACTGAATGATGTTCCAATTTGAATTGAACCAACATCTCTTCTTTAAGCTTAGCCCTTTCTTTGTCTTTTCACTTTTAATAATTAAACACATCAATTAATTCTTTAAATTGTGAGATATGTTTGCATTCAAAATGAACATTTACTATAAATTAAAGATATCTTATGTTATCAGACTTGTTATTATAAAACATGCTCAAGTTAGAGAATTTAATGATACTTTAAGTGCAATATGATGATATAAAACCTTAATAAAAATACACTTTTAAATACTAATCATTGAGCAAGTCTAACAGTTCTTGGGACTTGTTACATGCCACTTAATTATCTTACCATAAGGGTCGGAGCATAACTGACATAACATGTAATCCCAACCAAAGGTACCTAGCATTTTTGTCCACAACTCACCAGGATATCTACCACTTTGACTCATGAGGCTTTCCAACTAAAATTGATACTAGGAAACTCTTGCAGCTTTTCTATCCAGCCTTGATCGCCCAAACTTCCCCATTTTTCTTCTTGTACCAATTTCAAAGGTCTTTGGTTAAACCACCAAAAATTATTAAAGACTATCTTATTTGTTTCCATATGGCTCACTATTCATATTTATAATAACTATGTACAACATCTCATTGCACCTTTTTCCAATTTTTCTACAATGGTTGAGGGTCAAGATGGTTTTAGCCAATATAACAATAACAAGGTTGATTTGAATATTTTCATACTCCACAAATGCAATAGCAGCTTTTAAACTTATAACCCTTGTTAAGCTTGGAAATAACACGAGGCCATATATGCCTAAAGCAATCAATTTGTCTTTTTCCAACACTGATCCATATTATGACTTTTTCCTTTCTAGCTCAATTTCTAGTAATTTGCACTTTAAACCGCTAGCATTCTTCTCTAAAAATCCATCCAGATGGGGAATTTTAAGTAGCTTTGACAACTTAGGAATCACTGTGTTATCTTTCAAGGGGAAATAAACTTTATGCATTTGGTTGGAAAATGGAAAATTCCATCAACATTTTGTATTCCTCCATAGTGGGACCTAGATCCACATCTTTGAAGGAAAAACATAGGTAATCAGGATCCCAATACTTAACCAGAGCTCTAACCACTGGGTTCAGTGCTTTTATCTTCATAATTTCAATAGTCGCCTATACGTCCTAGAAAAGGCCACCTCATTAATATTTTGACTATGGGCCAATAATTTCATCATCTCATTTACCATGCAATCCAAGCTCATGACTGGTGATAGTTTTCTTACATCACTTCTAAGGTAGTCTCCCTTTGATAGTTGTGACAATTGAGAATTTTGCCCATATTCTACAGTGGTGAACTTAGCAGTGATGGTCATCTTATCATTCACAAGATCTGTAATCCAACATGTTTAATGGTTAGGCTCAGGTTTTATGAATAACAGGTATTATGGATCATACACCCTAAAGGCAATATCTAGTTTTTTTATGTGAGACAAAGGGTAGGTTGAGTACCTAGTCTCTAAAAAGGGTCTCTTGTTGTCTTAGTGATCATTCTCATGAAGGTAATATGAGGGCTCAGTAGGTAATGAGATAGCATGTGTACCAATCATTATCAGTCTAAGCACTCAGTGAAAATTTAGGGTTTACACAAACTTAAACCTTAACTAAAAGTCATAAGGTAATTTGTCAATCCCCCACTTAACCTAAAGTTTTTTAGCATAAACTCTCACAAATAATATAAATGATGCATGCATGTCTTTGCATGACAGGATGTAAGATAAGAATGCATGTTAAAGCTTTTAAACAAAGTAAAAAAATCATAGCAAATAAATAAATAAACAACATTAGTTTTCACATAGCATAAACAAACAAAACAACCATAGTCCAAGTCCCTAGTGGAGTTGCTATTCTACCGTACCCTCCTAGCAAAAGCACGATGTCATGGCGACAATTCATGGATTGTGTCTTTTTGAATGGTTTGTGTTTTGATTGGGGAGTCGTCACCTAATATTATGACTACTAGGAACTTTATCTGGTTTTTTAGAGATTCTAGGCAAATGACTGGTTACATAAAGGGAAAGTATTAGCACCCTTTAATATGGCTTACCTGAGGCAAGTTGCATTGTTTTCAATTTGTTTGCTTTGGTCTAATGACATCTATCTCTACTGACTTAATATGACGGGTCTGCTATGATGAGTAAACGTTGGTTTTTATAGGTCAAGAAATCAGTCTAGGAAGGTGAAATATCTCTAATTATTATTGAGGCTTCTTCTAAGGGAAAAAAGTGAAATTCTTTTTGGTCGTTGCGTCATTCTAAATAATATTTCAGATAAAATTCCTTCCAGATTTGATCCTTATATTAGAAGTGAATGAGTTGTATTATTCACAATAATATTTTGGATATTAACCTTATACGGGTATTTTTATCTTTATATTAAAAGTGAGTAATAAAATTATTATCCATAGTAATATTTTGGATATTAACCCTTTTTAGGTTTTTTTATCCTTATATTAAAAGTGAATAATATTTTTTTTCCAAAATAAATAAAACAATTTTTAAATATAGGCCAAAGTCTTTTGAAATTTTACAAACTTGTTGTAAAATTCAATGCAATTTTTTTTTTTTTTAGTTTAACGTGGGTGTCCGGGCCAGCTTGCGCGCACCTCGACTAATCCCACGGGCCCTAAAGTTAACGACCATGTAAGCCTCCAGTGGCCATCATATGAGCAACCATAGGGCTTGAACCTGAGACCACAGAGGGAGCAAACCTCTTGATCCCAAGTTCTTACCACTGGGCCACCACCTAGATGGTTCAATATATATTTTTTAAAATAATGCCAAAGGTGCTTTAATTTTATTTAAAAAATAGATGCTCAAAATAAATTTAGGATTTTTTGCCATTTCCAAAATAAAAGAATTATTATTATTAGTATTATTATATATAAGAAAATGTAACATAACTATTCAAAATAAACCTAAAAGAGTGTTTATCAAACACAACCTTAAGCCAAAAGACCCTTGTCAAAAAGTGGTGAAACCAAACAGGGTATAAGTGTTTTCTTTTTTTTTTTTTACCTGACCCGCTTGGGTCGACCCAATCGGGTCGACTTGACCGGGTTGACTCGAAATCTTTGGTTTGATCATAAACCGAACTAAAAATTCTGGTTTGACCTAGAAACAAAATTAAAGAAAAAAAATGGATTAAACTTGCTAAAAACACAAAAAAAAAAAAACAAATAACACCAAAATTGTATACTTATTTTTAATTTTGTTAAGTACTTATTTTATGTACTATGAATACTTAAAATTGTGTTAATAATGTCACCTTGAAATGTATATGATTGTATTTTTAGCATTTGGTTATTCATCTCTTTTGTAATGTGTGTGTGTATCCATCACATGTATGTTTTAAGTAAATGGAAAATGGAAAGAATATAAGATGAATTGTGAGAAATGATGTGAAAGAATCAAATAGAGAAACAATTGAATTGGTGGGTAGCCGAAAGCTATTGCGTATATATAATAGAGTTATTTGATATTGTGTTTCCTAGGAGAATAAAAAAAGAACTAAGGAAATGTATATGTTATAGAAAAAACTTTGCTGTAAATTTAGTAAACCAAAGAATCAATAATGGGATGTATTGTTAGACAGATTGCACACATAAAAAAAAAATCTCACTATACTTAGACATAATGATTAGAAATATGAAAGTTACATGGAAATTTCAAGTCGTTACAATAATAATAAATCTAAACATACAAGTATCCAACATGAATATATTAAAAAGTTCATTACAAGCAAAATTATTATTATTGTATATATAAAGTTTGCAAACAATTTGATAGATCCATTTATATAAGAAACTATCACAAAGTAAGAAAAACAACTACTCAAATGCGGTTGAAACCTATTATTAAATATACATATAAAGGGAACCTAATTTTGAATCCACCAAAACCTTATGTCAAAGTTTAATGAGCTATAACAAATTACTATTATACATCTATGAAGCACTAAAATTAAAATCTTAGATTATCATTTAGTAGGAATGGATGCATACTATTACATAAAGGAGTATAAGTGAAAGCTCTTAATAACATTTATAGTTTGGTGTCTAAAGTAATAACAACATATAAGTGATGCTATTTTTAACAAGAGTTAATGTTTTTTCTTGTAAGTAATCATGAAAACAGGATTTTAGCTCATGACCAAGGGTAAAGCTAGGAAAATTTTATATGGGAAGCCAAAACTATGATAATTTTCTTGGGGTCGAAACTCATTTTTTTTTTTTGTTATTATTGCAACCACACATATAAAATATGTATACAACCATAGAAAAATTTAATTTTTTTACATGGCCCAAGCCCCCACTTGCCCCTTTTTTCCGCACCTACTCATGACCATAATAGTGCTAAGACAATTGCATAAGGGATTTTAACTCATGATTATAATACAATTAAAAAAATTATTTTAATAAAAAAACACTAATAATTTTTGAAAAATCCCTTCCTACAAGCATAATATTATCAACTAAAAAGACATTTATTATAAACTAATAGAGAATTATCAAAATATTTTGCAATGAATATAAAAATGAAAAGTCGTCCTATATTGAAAAGAAAAGGAACACACAATCCCAAGCGTTTATAAGGGATGGTTTTTTATAGTGCAATAACTTATAATATCATGATTAATAAATTCTCTAGGCTTCTTTATGTGCCTTTTGATTGGTTATTAATATAGATATTTATAAAATTAGAAATGACAATAAAAAGGCAATAAGATTATTTATTATTTTTTTAACTGACACGGCTTGAAATTAAATTAGTTTAATTTAAAAAAATGATTTCCTAACTATTGTATTGTTCTAAAGATTTCAAGTTTTGTGAATAAAGTTTGTTACTTCATAAAAAATAACATTTTTCTCTTTCTAACTTTTATTTATTATAGAAAGTTCAAAGATTTGATTTTATCTTAGAGATGTTTTTTATGGTACAAATAAACACCAATAAAAGATATTATCCATACATTCAAGTCTATTTAATTGTTATATAATGTAGAATGTGTTGTGGATACATTATGAACCATATGGACAAGGTAAGGCCTGTGAAGAAACTTGGAAGTTTCAAATACACATCTATAAAAAATAATCATAACTTTAGATATGATCGTTGGATCATACTGAAATTTTACCAGATGATTCTACAAACTCAATCTATTAGAGGCCAACTTGTTATAACCACTTGAGTTTTGAAAGATGCTCATATTAAGCATAAAAAATGTTGTTTTTGGTTTTAATTATTTTTCTACTTAATTTTGGATTTTAATACTTTTGATTCTTTTGGTTAGGTCAGTTTCGAATCTCCATATAAATAGTTGGTGTTTTTTTCCATCAAATTATTAAATTATAATTTTTTAGAAAATATCAAGATTTTCTCTATCTGTTATTATATAGTTTAAAGTAATAATAACTCTAACTTTTATCAAAATGATGTATATGTCACTATATTACTGTCTTCAAAGCCAATTACTCAAACAATAATGTTAATTGTCATGATATGACTATTTTATAAATTACATTATAATGTAGTAATTTTATTTGAAAACGGGTGACATTGTAAATTTTATAATTGTGTTTGGTAATTTGGTGTAAGGTGCAGAGTGCAGGTGCTTTTCAAAGTGTTTTTAATTGAAAATGCATTAAAATGATGATTTTTTAGATTTTTTTTTAATTTTTGACATCAATACATCAAAATCATTGAAAAACACTTTATAAACATCATTTTGATGCTTTTTTAGACAAAAAAACAATTTGAAAAGTATAAGCTATAACAATACTAAACGTGCATTTAGTAGTGAATGTAATCCTTTTATTCCAAAGAATTGTGCATGTAATTTAACTTGGATTGGATGGACGTTCATTTAAACAAACTGCCAAGAACCAAAGGCCCACCAACATTTGTTTAAATACTTCACTGGACCATCCAAGTTATGTTTCCTTTTCTCTATATATTGACCTTTGATACCAATAAACAAGAAAAGACAACCCTATCGAGATATGTTTAGAGATTTCTAGATAAGCATGAAAAGCCTATTTAGGAGTGTGGTACGATATAGTTGGAACTATGTTTTGCTCTAATTATAATTTTAATACTGTATAGTTAATAAACACACAACATAGTTTTGTATGGATCTTATTGAAAAATTTCTTTTAAAGCCTTGATGAAGAAAAAACTATAATTTATAGTTTTTTTTAACCTTTTTTTTACAAACCGTAATAACAAAAGCTACTACAATGCTAAACCCACAAACTATTAGAGAAACAAAATGGATATCGCTACACAAAATAACATTTTGAGTCCAAACAAATTTATCTAATAGGAAATTAATGAAAGGATTCTTTTAATCTTACCCTTTATAAAATTCAAACAAAATCCAAAATTAGCAAAACAAAATATGGTTTTTTGAGGTTTATTTCATTTTGTAATTTTTAAATGAAATTTCAAGTCATTTGGCATATTTTCATATTTTATAGAACAAGAAAAAAAACTTGAGAAATAGAAAAATGAAAGGAAAAAAAATGGTCCAAGATTACCGGTTCAAACCCATGCTGAAGGCAAAAGACCAGCCTAACCTAAATAGAAAAAAAAACAAACAAAAAAAAGAAATGGAAAACAAAAAGGAAGGTGGAACAATGTTGTTTTTTTTTTTCAAGAGACGAAGAAAAAACATTGAAACCTGAGAGCATAGTTATAAGACTTGACATAACTTAGCAAGTCAACCCAGTAACCTATTGATCTAAGGTTTGGCCCAAACTAGATCGATGAAACAACCATCTTTTATTGAACTGATATCGTTTGAAGGTTTTTTTAGGGTTTCAAAGAGAGAGAGGGAAGATAAAATTGATGTAAATTAATGCAAGGGAACTTAAAGGGGTTTCTTTTATTAAAAAAAAAATCATTTGGTCCCCCCTCTAAAGTTGCAATGTATAACCAAAAACACTATGCACTCACATTTAATGCATTGTGGATTGAGGGTTCATCAACAATGCATTTTTTACACGTGGAAATGCTTAGTTTAGTCTATGTAGTTTTATCTTTCTTTTGTTTTAGACCCTTTAATTTTAGGTGTATGTATTTTGATCTAAAACTTTATTTTTATCATGTTTCAATTATTGAGTGTTGGAGGAGTAAAGAGAAAGTTATAGAAATAAGGTGAGTGAGAAAAATTTTGAACAAAAAAATTCAATCACAAAATAGGTAAACATTAATTTCAATAGGTTCAACATTGAGATGATGCTTCAATGAAGATGACTTCATCGTTCAATCATGTAAAAAAATAAAGATTAAAACCCTGAAAGTTTATTTTGATTCGGTTTGAATTTGAGTCTTTAGACTGATGTATGGTTGTTTTAGGTTGAAAATAAGGTTTTAAAGTTAATATGGTGTTTTTAAGGGTTTTTTTTTCAAAAAAAGGTTGAAATTTGGGTTCTAGGTTTAAAATACCCATACTCCATTTATACAAGACAAAAAATTTTATCTACCTATACAGACAACACATCTTACCCTCTATTTTTATTTTTTAAATAACTCAAGTGCACTTTGACTTGTTTTAATAAGTCAGGTGCATAGACTTGATCTTTTAAAAAAGCCCAAGTGCACCTAGCCATGGCCTTGTAGTCATTGGTGCTCCTGGGCTTTATTCCTTAGGCCGTATATTTTTTTTCTCTATCCTATTTAAATAGAATTATTAACATGATATATAAAAAACCATCCCATTATGCCATATATTTCAAATAAGATATAAGATTTTTATGGTAATATTAACAATATCTCTATTTATAATCTTTTAAGAAAATTCACTTATGAATATTCAATGAGAATAGAATATCTATTTTGTTTTTTTTTATTGTTAATTTTTGTATATAGTTTACATAAATTAATGATTATTTTTTCATGCAGCTGTATGAAAATTATAAAGGCATGTTTTTTTTATTAAAGCTTACTTTTCAAATTATGGTTAGTCATTTAAAAAAAAAAATTATTTTGATAAGGAAAAGATATGTTCTTACCGAAATAGAAAAAAAATATTGATAGTAGGATGGAAGAAATGTATTTTTATTCTTTTTAATTTCAATTATTGGAGTTCTTACAAAGATTTAGAGTAATTGCATTAAATTTTATTAAAAAAATTATGTGCATAAAAAAATCATGCTTTTTCGAACAAAGAAAAAGGAGCACAATAATAGAGGACTTTTTACTATAAAAAAAATGCATCTTTTCCTAGAGGATTCAAATAGGTTTTCATTTTAGTTACTTTAAAATTAAATAAAAGTAGATATAAAAAATAGATATACAAAATTTTAAGAATACTATTTTTTGAGAACACCTAAGTATGAAAACACCCATGACCAAATCAAAGGAAAAAAATAATCAACGAAGTTGAGAAAATATTACAAACTTTAATCCCAGGTCAAGACAATTACTCCTTTGTACTAAGGCTTTCAAAGCTCCCTATTTGTTTTTTTCTTGTCTTTTTTCTCTCTCTTTTTTTTCTTTTTGTGTTTCCCTTGGCTCCACATTAAAAAAGGAATAGATCCACACTTAAAGAAAGTAGTGTGTGCACAAAGGAA
>Ga0307516_10002439_pt1 | contig 24872 bp, 33 predicted proteins | sample 19_EM_MG_FD_203310 | JGI IMG/M metagenome (GOLD analysis project Ga0307516, IMG submission 203310) | Populus trichocarpa ectomycorrhiza microbial communities from riparian zone in the Pacific Northwest, United States - 19_EM | ecosystem: Host-associated > Plants > Roots > Unclassified | place...
CAGGTTTGGCCGCTTTTCCAAGCCACCGCGTATCCGGCAGCCTCATTCTCCAGCCGTGACCCATCCGTGAACATGACGAGTCCCGGTCTCTCCTTTTCCGCCTCCTTCTTCGCCTCCTCCCGTTCTTACTGGATCAGTTCTGCGTCGAAGGACTCTGGTTCCTCCAGCAGCACTGTCCGTTCTGTTTCTGTCCAGGTGTAGGCCAGAGCGGAGGATAGTCTCTTGCCCAGCGGAGTGTTGGAACTGACCATCTCTCTGGCTTTCTCTCCCTGCGGTAGGCCCAGCAGCCGCAGTCCGAATCGGCGCTGGCGATTTTCCAGCTGATTGGTTGCTGGTCTGAGTCCGGACTCCATCGATAGCTCTCCTAGGTTGGTCGTCCGGAAGGCTCCCGTTGTCGCCCGTGCCTCCCGGTTGACCAGCAGTTGCAACTCTTCCGCACGGCCAGTTGTTCCGCGGACATTGCCTCCCTTACACCACAATTCCGCTCCGAACATGGCAACCGACTGGACGCATGCCGACATGACTCTCCTGCAGTTTGCCGGGGAAAGTCCCATCTGTCCTGTGAGCCGTTTCAGCCGATTCATTGCATTCCTCCCGCTCTTCAGCCTGGTGGCGTGGTGCTCCTTCAGTGTGAGCTGCGAGTCCAGCTACACCCCCAGCCACCGTGTCGCCGCCCGGTTAAATGGGATCTCTGATGAATCCACTAGTCGAGGAGGTGAAATAGGGATGGCTTGTATCGGCTATGAGCAGCTAGGTTTGGGAGCTTTAGCGGATTGTCTGCGCAATAAATGTTTGTACAATGATAAAGTTTTACGGTTAGTAGTAGTTTTAGGTAAAAGTTCTCGCGATGATTTTTTTTTTGACGACTTTGCCGTCAGGTGACATTGCGGCAGGCATTCAGAGGTTTTGTTTACATGTCCGCAAAAAAGGCTTACTTGCGTGCAGAAGTTGCATGTAGGAGGGTCAGCCCTCGTCTTGCGCGATAGATCGCACGATGTTTAGAGTTTTTTGACTGATTCTTTGGGGCATAGTCAGTTCAGCCCGTAGCTGTTGCTGTGGAAACCAAGCGCTACCTTCGTCGAGTTTTCAACAATTGTTAATTGCGAAAACCAGCCTTCGTACTAAACATCACTCCAACAACAGCAAACGAACTTGCCCTCCATCTGCGCCTTAGCCCTCTTTTCGCGCGGCGCCCCACCCCCCCTTCTCGTCTCGACGTGTCTTCGCAGTAAAACTGAAATACAGGCAGCTGGTCACACCTAGTCACCACCACTACACCTCCGACATCTTACATAACTACCCCACGACCCTCGTCGCCTCGCAGTGAAGGCCCCACCTTCCATCCCACCTTCTGTCCACAACCTACTCTCTTCCCGCATCAGCAAGAGCAATGTCCGCCTCCGAGGGTACCTCGTCTTCGGCTTTCGATCCCGACTTCGAACTCGAGCTCGCGTGGGTACAGACGGGGCAATCACCAACGCCGTCTCAGCAGCCGAGGGCCCCCGCGCGTACGAGCCTCAGGGTCAGTCACCAAGGGGGAGGCTGCGGATCGGTCAGCAATGCCACGTTCAGCAATATCGGAGCTGCCATGGCTACCGTCCACACGGCCTCGATCGGCCCAACGTTCCACGACGATCCTGGAAGCTTCCTGGCGCCGGAGAGTGGCTACACACCCAGTTCGGCCAGCGTTGTTGACGAGCAAGTCGGTGGCGTCGGTCCGGATGAATATGGTAACGAGGGATTCGTTAGACCACATATCCTGCTGCCGGACGACGAAGACTATAACGAGGATCACCCCACTGGCTTCCGGAGGGCAAATGAAGCCGATCTGGCCGAGAGGGCGGGGAACCCTCCTGACAGTATGGGATTTCCGCTGTCTGTTTGCGTGTTTAAGGGTCAAGTGGCTAATTTCTATCTGCAGCCACCTTCGAGTTACCCACTCGCCGTCACGCGGAATTCGATACTCGCTTCTTTGGCGTCCGGAGCCACAATGTCTTCCACATCGCGAGGAAGACCGGTACCCATATCTCGATGCCGATGGACATGAACGCGCCGGTGTTGTTCATGTGGGGAGCTCCTGATAGACTACTGGCGGCGAGACAAGACCTTCACGCGCTTCTGGAGCAAGTCCAGCACGATATCGAGCAGGGACTTCGTCGAGCCAGTGGATGGGCAAAAGTCAAATCCATGCCTTCGGACAAAAAACAAAAAATGATTGATGACATGATTCAGGCAGCGAGGATCCGCAAGCTGTATCGTCGGCTACCCCCGCCTGGTGCTCATTTTCCTGCGATAGGCCTCTTCCTCTGGCCATCTAAGGAACGTGACCCCCAGCAGGTTCTCGGTATGGCATTTGAGGCACTTGATGACATCCGCTTCGAACAGCAAGTGTGGATCTTGTTCGTTAGAAAGGCAAACGTGTTCCGTGTTCTCGGCAACAACTCCAAGAATGTTGAGATTGCGGTCGAGCGCATCCGCTGTGTCTTCTGCGAGGTTGCGGCCAAGAAGCGCAGTCCGACGAAGATGGTCCTCCTTCAGCCGCCCTCCGAGGAGCTCACTGCCACCAAGATCGTCGCCAACGAGAACCACGACCTTATCAACCACCAGGTCACTGTCAAGCGTCTCGAGGAAAACAGGGGTGTTCAAGTCTTCTTGGGTGGTATCGCGCCCAATCAGAAGTTTCGCAAGATGTGGAAGATGAAGAGGGAGAGCTTGGCCAGTGCGAATGACATTTACATGCGCAAAGCTATCCAGCAAGGCTTACAAGGTCTCCCCTACTTCATTGGCCATGTGAGGTTGAGAGTTTACATCGGGAAGATTGTTCTGTTTGGCTACCGGAGGGCCAGGGATGGCGTCTACAGCATTCTGGAATTCGGCGAGATGGTTCGCAATGGCCAGACTGTTGGTGAGCTCATCAGGTCCATTGGCAGCGGCAGATGTGGCATTGAGGACAGCGAGGTGGCTGACCAGCTGATCGAAACCTGTGGCCGCCATTTCTCTCCAGCTGACACCTGCGTCGATTTCCAATCCGCCGCACGAACCGTCGAGCCCCAGATCTCGGCTACATTTCAGATCAAGTTGTACAACGAGCAGGGTACGGCTCATGATGTTCGTCTGGAAATATGCTTCCAACGTCTGCCAGGAAGCAGAGAGTACCGTGCACTCGACCGTCGCTGGCTCAACACTAGGGATAGGGAAGGCCACAAAAATATTGAGAACCTTCGTAAAGGACCCCTTGACATAAAGGTGATGGACGTCGAAGCGGATCTCGGATACCAAATCGGGATTGTCACCTGGTCCGCCTACCGGGAGACACATCACCCAATCTTTCAAGACTTCTCTCGGGCTATCGGTATCGAGCACATTCCCAACGAATTCACCGGCGCACCCCTTCCGAAGCCGGGAGAGCCGGATACACGTCCCACAATACCGCGGGTCACATTCATCAACCTCCCCGGTATTTCCGTCACTGGTGTCGTCCAAAAGACCAAATATCGCTACCACATGCCCCGCTTCAACTACGTCTTCGAACTGACACGCTACGAACACCTCCCCGTCCACGTGGTGTCAACCAACTACCCAGACGGCGTCCCAATCTCGTACAGGGGTCTCGACACCCCATTCGACACGCGCTGGGGCTGCTCCCTTTCGCACGGCAGATGGGACGAGTACCTCAGTCAACAGGCCGTCGTCGGGCTGGGTCAGCGTGGAAACTGGGAACCCGACATCGAGAAGTTCTTCCCCAGCTCACCAGTGCCGCCGGTTCACATCATTAATCGTGGGAGCGTCGGTAAAGGCCGCGTGAACGTCCCGAACGACTACAACGGCGACGGATTTGCACAGTTCCTCGGTACCATTCGCGAGGCTGTGGACGTAGTTAGGGCGGCCCAGGAGAGCGTCGCACTCAAGAAACTGGCCTGCTCGGGCAATTCGGTCGGCACCGTTAACGCTGCTACGTCCGATTTGTCTGGTACACCCTCCGGCGATGGCGATGGAGAAACCTGAGGCGTGAGAAGTGAATGCAAAACTGGCTAGATAGCAACATAATTTCTCGTTTGACCATTTCTAATAGGTTGCTTTCCAATGAGATGAGGGTGGGGTTTCTGTGCTTAATTTTTCTCCTCCACTTTTTCTTTTGCCAGGACCCTGAGCGACACTGGAGTACCGTACAAGCCACCAACCGCTGGCGATACCGCACTGATTATTTGGCTATTCATTCATCGCATACGGACTGGCTAGAGGATTGCGATAAGCACCCAGCTTGCTTCCCATCCGTAGCCTACGCTTCAACTGACGTATGTACTTGTATAAAGCATGATATAATTGGAGGTCCCGAGCGATCATCCATCTAGAGGTCGACACTCCAAGTACCCTGACACAAACTCAAGCTTGCTGTTGAATGGTTATGGCCTTTCTGGTATGCCTTGCTTGAGGAGAGGTATAAGGATCCTCAGAGGAGATGAGGGAGATACGATTCTTCGCCGTAGTGGGAGACTTCGTGTCGAGCGAGAGTTGGGACGACGGTCGGTTTTCTCACTGTACAGGAAGTTGTATTATCTATGAAATCTCGCGCTGCTTGCTCGCCACTATTAATCCCATGCTTGCCGCACATACTGCACTAGTCGCTGACTCGCAGCGCGGTGCGTCCTGTCTGTGAAAGCCGCACGCTTAATTTTTTAGGCTCAGCGTGGTGGCCACTTGAAAAGATTCCTATCATACACGCCAGCTTCTAAGGCGTCAAGTACGGCTCTGGGGGGTTTTTTTTTATAATCATACTCGCCTTCAACCTATCTACGCTATAGCGAAGTACATCTTAGCCGGTTTTGTCCGGTGTCCGCGCGGTGGATGCACGCTGCAGGCTCCCCTTTAGCCTCCGCCCAGGCCTTTCCCGAGAAGATATAGGAAACCAAAGAAATGGCAAAGGAAGTACAAAAGAAATCGTTGGAGGACCTCCGCTTAGTCCTCTCTCTTTCCTGCGGTAACCATGAAGGAAGGGGTGGGGAGGAATAGCGGCAGTTCGTCGGCCTCCACCACCAACTCCTCGTCTCCAGCCTCCTCTCTCCACGGCTCTACGGACTGACACGCCTGCTTCCTTACCCACCTCTCATCTGTCTCTCAATGTGAGCGCTCGGCTCCCACCCTTTTTTGGGTTTGCGTGCCTTTTACAGCCCGGCGTCCCTATTCCCGCCGATGGAGACGGTCACAGAGACGCAGCCCTGCCCTAGCATTATCAGCCCAGGACGGGACGCCCACCTCTCTTTCTAATCCTGGCCCTCTCTTCTCTCCTTTCCCGTTGCGCTTCCTCTCAACCTTCTTCCATCCCTCTTCCTGTCGCCATAGCGAAGGGCGGACCCTGCGGCCGTGGCAGATATTGCCGGCGGGGGTTGCGTGGGGTCGGTTTGCGCATCCGCATAGTCCGAGTGCATGAGAGTCGGTGCGGGGGAGGGATCCCTCGGTTGCTTCGCCGGGGTTTGAGGCCCCGTCCAATTCCGCTTTGGCCACGGAAGTGGTGCCGATAGAGGAGGAGGCGGCGGCTGTGTAGCTGGCATTGGTATTTGCTTCTCGAGTGCCCGGTCCTCCTCTGTGACCTCACCGGTTCGCTCACCCATCATAGTCGCAAGGATCTTGAGGTCCTTCATCTCGCGTGCTGTCGCTTTTGCCGCTGGTACAGTACCTAGACAAAAGTCTTCGTGATTGGTCAAATCATGTCTCAGTTCAGCCACCTTGACTGTGGGTAGCCCCGGCTCCAGAGCACCATTATTCAAGTACTTAGATACTGGACATTAAAGAGAAACTGAGATGAGAACAGAAGAATGACAAAACAATAATCCCAGCGGCACAGTGACTAGTAGCGGGTGTACCATCCCTTCGCATCAATGACTGCCTGCACCCGGGAAGGCATTGACCTCCATAGAGCCTCAAACTGCTAGGGCGGAATTTCCTCCCAGCAGACAGGAAGTACTTCTGCCAGCTTCGCCTACACCTTCTCGGGGCCTCCAGGGTAGCTGACAAGGTCTGGGTAATCCGTTCGGAGCTGCCGCTTCAGCAAGGTCCAGCCGTGCTCGATGGGATTCAGGTCCGGAGAGTAGGCGGGATGGGACTCAAGCGGAACAGCATAACGATCAAAGAATGACAGCATGAGTTTCGCAGTGTGAATTTTGGCGTCATCCTGTTGAAAAAGCTGATTTCCGAGGGCTTCCCGCACGTCCGCGAGGACTGGAAGCAACCAGCGACGTAGTAGATCTTGGTACACATGGACGTTAACGGAGCCGGTCTTCAGTGGAACCAGCGGGCCACGCTGCCTGCCCCAGAAGCAACCCCATACCATCAACTTCACCTGACGATGCTTCACAGGATTGACGGTGTCTACATGCCACCTCTCCTGTCCCGGCGTACTGAAGTGGAGATGACTCCGTAGATGACAAAGAAAGCGATGGTCATACCATTTTCGACATTGCTCAACTCTCTTCCTTCCGTCGCATTTCCTTTGATATTTTGGAATCTTCACCATCTGAGGCTTCAGTTTCCCACTGGGTTTCTTTGGTGTGTGAATCATGATGTTTGAGTCAGTGGTAGAGAGAAATCATGGCGGAAGACGAGGAGAAGGTGGGGTAGGATCGCCGGTCAATGCGGCTGAACTGAGACACGATTTGGCCAATCACGGAGACTTTTGTCTAGGTACTGTAAAAAAAATTTGACGGCTGCTGACTGCCTCCCAATGTCGTCCCATACGATCGCAATCTCGGAGCGGAAGTAGAACTAAAGCTCTGTTGTGAGCAGTTTGAGGTTTTGCACAACAGTCTGGGAGGGGATGTTGTCTTCGCTTCTGACGTCGGAACGATCCTCTTCCTCCATAGGCAGTGATGCTGGTGGAGGGGAGGCGGTGCCTGCGGAGCCAGATGGCCGAGGCAACCGCATGTGTAGCAATTGTGAAACGACATTTCGCGGGGGGTAGAAATGAAACCGAAGTAAAGTTCGCGATGCTGGAATCAGCGAAGAACAGGACACGCGGTTAGCGTCTTGGATGCAAGTGTGTTGTAGCGGCCATAAGTAGGCACGGGCGTTGTGCCGCGTGTTTCCAATTTCAGGTGCAATCCATCCGCGAGCCACTTCGGCGTACAAAAACATTAATTCCATTCGTCACCATGGTAGTGTATTGCTGGCCGATGTCGCTCAAGGATGGACTATGCATGATTGAAGAAAGTGGCGAAATGCACGTGACCAAAAGTAGTTCAGCTGCCTTCACCTGGGTGTTGCCGTCGACCCCAACCCACAGCTCCGTTCTCTCTTTCCCAGTCTAGATTGATTAATAAGGAAATAATAACGTATATATTAAAAGGGGAATGGGACACCGTACGTACTGGGAATCAGCGACTAGCGCACTCTGGGCTCCAAGCATGGCGTAGTATAGCGGCGTGCGAACAGCTCGAGACTCCATAGACAACTCAACACACTCACTTTTATCTGATTTCGTACCACCATTGTTGACCGACGGCAGGGAACCTCATCTCTCAGGCACGCATGACGGATCGGTGATTGGGGCCTCGCGAGGACGATCATCAGTGGATTTGTACACCTTGTTTGACTGGTTGGGTCGTCATGTGTCTGTCTCTTGTTTGCTGGGAGCGCTGCGGTGTACCCTAAACATGCGGGCATTGAGACCACGGACTTCACTTATCCCATCGAGTTGTCATTAGCTGAGCTAATTGGAGTCGTGTCCTAAGGAATAGGAACACTCCCGAATTGACGAAGCGAACGGTGTCGGCATCTACGTTGAAGTCCCCGTACGGAACGGCGGCAACCACGGAGGTGAGATACGAGAACGGAAAGACTGACTACGAAGAGGATAGTGACGAAGAGATTCCGGAACGCTGGGTTGCTCACCCCGGAGACATACAGCGTATCGTCAGTCTACAGGAGGAGTTGAAACGTGTGAAAGAACGTGCGAGAAAGGATCAGGCAAGTGAACGGTTAGGTTTCAGCCGCCCACACGGAAATCTCGGAGGAAGGGTGTGATGTGGAGAGTGTGGAAGCCGACTCCCAAATTCCTGGATGGGAAACCCGAAGGACCCATGCACGAGGACTGCTCGGCCAGAGGACACAATATACGATTCGGAGTCACATGGGCTGTGTCCGAAGCAGAGAGACTAGCGCGGGGCATTTAAGCTAGGCTACGATACGGAACCGCTCAGACGGCGAGGGTGACCGGATATGTCCCGCAGGGGCAGCCATGGCCCGCCGAGTGCCCTACCCGGACGGATGACAGCAGTCCTAAGTAGCCCATAGCAGCCCGCCAGCCAGATTATCGGTCAGGAGCGGCAAGCCTGCCAACGTTACCAAAAAACTATATGGAATTCCTGGTGCCATAAAGAAAGGAACAGCAGGTGGGAGGACCTGGAGAGAGGACTATAATGTACATGATTGGGGCGAAATCTGGAAGGAAAAAGAAAAGAAGGAAAATTCATTCATACGGACAAAGGGCATGAGCAGCACAGGTGGAAGCGCTGTGTTAAAGATTGCCCGATCACCGTTCCTCTGGGAGTCTTCACACGAGCAGAGAGAGAAAGAGAAAGAGAGATGGAATGAGGTGATTTGATCGTTGACGTGTGATGGAATCGCTCAAACGTGATGTATGTATATTCTTTCTATCTTATGTCCAAAGTATATAAGAGTATAGGAGGAAGAACACGAAAGACGCTGCTATGGAAGAATGCCAAGCCGTCATCACCAGGGTCCCCCTGCCATTACCGTTGCTATGGCGTTGCTGCTGTCGCCGTTGCTATGGCGTTGCTGTTGCTGCCGTTGCTGCAGTGTCACTTCCGTCGGCGCGCCACGCCGGAGCGACGAGAAGCAATTCCAACACACCCCCTCTTCTCGCGCTCCGTACCAAACAGAAATCCACCAAATCAAAACAAAAATGAAAACAAAACCAATCCCATTAAATCCTCGTCGACCTCATTAAAACCTCTGCAGTGAAAACCTCGTGGGAAAAAACACTTGCTGGTAGGAAAAAGAGTGCCGACTCACGCTTGCCGACAGGATGCAAGACCATGCACAACAAAAGAAACCTTCTTTCCTCTTCCAACTCCTTATCACCCGCACCCCCTTTTCTTCACCAAAGAACCGCACCCCCTTTTTCCTTATCGAGATCAGTCTCATTTATCGTATTCGGATTCTCCATCGTCGGAGTCGAATGGAGTGAGTCCCGTGAGTTGCAGTAGGTGTTCGTGTCGGGGAACCGCAAGAGGTTTTGTCAGCAGATCGGCGGGATTGGACTCCGAGGTAACATATTGGAACTTAACTGCGCCTTTCATTTGTTCGTCGTGAACATGATGGTACTTTACGTCAATGTGTTTTGACTTTTGCCGTACGACTCCCGAGGCGATCAATTTGATGGCGCCTTGGTTGTCGGATCCGATCGGTACCGGTCCATCAAAAATCTTTACTGCCATTCCTCCTGCAGCCTCTTTCATCATGCGCTTGAGCCAGAGACTTTCCCGGGTGGCATGCGAACAGGCAATATATTCGGCCTCGAGCGTTGAGAGTGCTACGACGCTCTGAGACTTGGCTTGCCAATGAATCAAGCCAGATGTGACAAGCTCGTTGTTGACATTGACGTTCCCGAGTCCTAATACGCATCTGCTGACAGATTTCCGAGCTGTGAGATTCCCTGCCCAGTCGGAATCGGTGAATCCGACAATGGTGGTAGGATTCGGAAGCCATCGGTAATGAATTGGAAATCCGGCAGTAGTCTTCAGGTATCGGAGTACTCTCTTTGCCTCCGTTGTGTGCATTTCGAGAGGCTGAACATTGTTCCGGCTGAGAGCAGTGACGCTGAAGGCGATATCAGGTCTGCTTCCGAGTGCCGCATACATGAGTGATCTAACCATTGACAGATATTCTTTTCGGTTTGCCGGTTTGTCCTCACAGTGTGTGTTAGCCAGATCTGTCTGAGGATCAAGTGGAGATTTAGCCGGTTTTGCATCAATCAGTCTGAAGCGTCGTATGAATGTGTTGATGTACCCTCATTGACAGAGAGTGAGTCCATCATCTTTGGTCCTCTCGATTTCGATTGCTAGGAACCGCTTTGCTGCACCCAAGTTGCACATCTTGTACTTCTTTTGCAGCAGCTGCTTGACCCGATGTCGCCGTCCTTCTGCACCGTTGTGCGTAATGAGAAGATCGTCCACGTATAGTACTAGAAGGAATCCTTGTTGGATGTACAGGTTTGGATCTTCAGCCAACTGTTGGAATCCTATGGATTGCAAGTATCCATCGATATCCTCGCACCAAAGCCTGGGCGCCAGTTTTAGTCCGTAGAGGGCCTTCCGAAGTATCAATCTGCTCGACATGCTTACGCTCGATGTGCTTCCGCTCAACGCGAGACATTCGATTCCAGACGGCATTTCCATGTAGATGTTGCCGCGGTGAATCCTCGGATTTAGGAAGGCCGTGACTACGTCCATGTGATCGACATCCCAACTATACTAGGCAGCCAGTGCCAGTATCAATCGGAAAGTTGCCATTTTCGATACTGGTGCATAGGTTTCGTTGTAATCGATACCTTCCTTCTGTTCGTAGCCTTTGATGACCAGCCGCGCTTTCTACCGAGTGGATCCGTCTGGATTAATCTTCTTCTTGTAGATCCACTTGCACCCAATAGGCTCTTGTACTGTCGTGTCAGTCATTGGCGTGTGAACGGTGTTACCTTTTCCCACGATGTCGAACGTATGGTTCTCAACCAATGCTTGCCACTCCTGGCACATGGCTTCCTTCCATTGTCTTGCTTGCGGACTTTGTAATGCAGCTTTGTAAGTGAGCGGTTCGCTTTCATTTTCGCACTAGACAGTAGTAGGCTCGTGGGTGATCCCGCGTGGCAGAAAGGCAGAGGCAAGGTGTTCTGATGATGTGAAATCACCCCCTTCTTCGTGAGTTTTGCTCATAATCTCTTTGTTGGTTTCAAGACGTGCCTTGCTGCGTGTCCATGCAGAGATATATTTATTCTTATCTGCCATCTCAATCAGTCTTGGTCTCAATCATCTGGAATCCACATCACGAGTTCTTCCAGCATTCGCTGAATTCAGTAGGTAATGCCCAGCAGCTCATTGAGCATATTCGCTGAATTCAGCATACAAGTGACCAGTTATCGCTTTCGCAAGATATTCTCGACTTCTTCTGCTCAGCATTCGCTGAATTCAGCAGGTATCTGCCTAGCATATTCGCTGAATTCGACACACTGCCTAGCATTCGCTGAATTCAGCAGTCTTCTGCCCAGCATTCGCTGAATTCAGCAGGTATCTGCCCAGCATATTCGCTGAATTCGGCACACTGCCCAGCATTCGCTGATTTCGGCAGGTATAACTCATATCGCCCAGCCACTTATAGAGCGATTTCACTGGATGACGAAAGAAATCGGATATTTGTTACTTACTGGTATTCTCTCGACTGCCATGTGCATCATACATTTCATGGATCTTGTCCTGTGCCCCATCGGTCTGCACTTCTTCGGTAGCGTCTGGAAACTCAATGGCTTCCTTCTGCTCTTCTGTGTGTGCATTTTCTTCTTCGTCAAACACAACACTTGAGCATTTCACTGCTCGCCCGGTTCTTCGCGATTTGAAATCCCAAATTCTCCAGATTTTCGCAGTATTATGGACGTATCCCAACATCATGCACATACTGGAGCGGTTTCCAAATTTCTTCTCCATTCTTTGAGCGGGTGGGATGTGTTTGTATAATCGACAGCCGAATCTTCTCAAGTGTCCGATTTTCAGAATGGTGCCGTACAATGCTTCGTATGGTAACCGGTTGTCTGTCAGATTCGATGTTGGTGACCTTTGATGTAGATAGCATGCCATCCTGATGGCTTCGGGCCAAAAAGCAATCGGTACGTTGGCATCCAACATCATGCTTCACACCTTCGCATTCAGTGTCCGGATCATCCGCACGGCCGTTCCGTTCTTGTGTTGGGTGTACGGTGGGGAGGGTTCAAACGTAATTCCTTTTTCTCCCAGTAAACCTAGGAATATCGAGTTGTTGTATTCTCCGGATCCATTGTCACTTCGGAAACGTTTGATGTGGAATCCCTGTGTTTCCACCAAGGCATGATAATGTTGAAACTTGGCCGATATTTCTTCCACGGTTTTTGTGATCAGAAAGTACACCTCAGTGTATCTCGTACAGTCATCAATATAGATGATGTAGTATTGGGCGCCTCCGAAACTGTGCTTCATAGGCCCACAGAGATCTGAGTGCACAAGTTCAAACGGCGTTGAGGACCGGGATGCCTTTGTACGTATGACATGTTGTTGTTTCGTATGAACACAAGTCAAACCCAATCGCGGTGTTTTCCAGTGAGGCGTGTCCATCTCATTCACAGGATCAACCGCATTCACAGGACCAATCGTGATAGGTGTCTCATCGTCCATAGGATCCGTGACCGGCTCGATATCCGGAACCACGACCGGCTCTATGTCTGAATCTGCGACCGGTTCGACGTCCGGATCGGTGACCGGCTGCACGTCCAGAGAATCCGTAATGCGTTCTCCTGAGGATTCTAGTAGTCATCTCAAGTCATGATGATTGAGGTGCGCAAGACATCGATGCCAGATGTTTATCGGCGTGTGTGAATGTGGAGCCGTTCGAAGCATTCTAATTTCGGAGATGTGTGCCGATCCATTCGTTGATAGTATGCATAGGCCGTCTTCACGGTTGGCACTGCGAACTTTTTGTCCTTTAGCATTGGCAATCGAGCATATCCCCGATCGGAATGTTGTTGTGTATCCGTGTGAGTTGATGTTACACCCTAAATACCACAGGGTCGGAATTTGGATACGGACCGGGCAGGAAGGTATTGGAAACTCGTCACACGGTCTTAGGACGGCATACCGAGACCGGGCTACCGCAATTGTTGGGGCTCGGCTCGGGTCGACCGACTCTGCAGCACCGGATGATCCCGGGCCAAGTACCGGCGCAGACTGGGAAAGCGCAAGAGCTGCTGCAGAGAAAGACAACCTTGGTGATAATAGGAACGATAAGCAATCGGAAGGAAACAAGAACGCAAGGAGTTGCGAGCCTAGATCGCGGAATAGGAGCGGGGTTGTTTCCAGAGGCACGGCCCAGAGGAACAACACCACGAGTAGGGTATCGCTGTATCGTCGCAGACGGCTCGAAGGCCCGAGGCGATACCGTTGCACCCCGTGGTCAGGAGACACGAGGGGTCATGCTACCACTTGCATCCTCGTCATTGACACCCGATTATGGCGATGAACTCTGGGCTTTGCCAGCGCACGACAGCGTGAGCGTATCCCCCACTTATCCGAGATGCTTACAAGGATTATGATGCAGGGCATACGCCGCACCAAGGCGAGGGACGTTGAGTTGGCCGAATACTGAAGCGGAGGCTTGACCTCAAGCCAATACTGCAGCGCTGGGTAGCCCCCAGACCAAGTACCGGCTCGTGTTCGGGAAAGCGCAAACGCTGCTACAGGACCGCACCTCAGGAACAGTCTGATGGGAGCGATATGGGGCGGAGCTATCTCGACGCCGTTGCGGCCGAGAAGGACTAGCTGGTATGGTTGAGGGCTCGTTTCTCCGGCTCCGGTCGAGTAACAAATCAACCCCGCACGCAACCCAATCGCATCACCCAATCACGACGAGAACTTAACGAGAGGCACCTGTTCTGGCCTCTCTCGGGAAGATACGGGAAAAGCACTACTGTCTGACCCAATCGAGAGGTATCCTCTTTACGCTGATGAAATCTAGTGCCAAGGCAAAGAGTTTTCACGTCGCAGTGCGGGGTAGTTCCCCGCAGCATGTGACCTTGCCGAGCCGGATACTTATACGACTTCCCGCCGACGAGCGGTTGGCAAGAGGACATCAATCGGAATCATCAGCGGAACCGCAAACGATCCTACGAGCGATCCGTCGAGCGAGTCGTTGCCACGGAACCGCAAACGATCCTACGAGCGATCCGTCGAGCGAGTCGTCGCCACGGAACCGCAAACGATCCTTCGAGCGATCCGTCGAGCGAGTCGTCACCAAGGAACCGCAAACGATCCGTCGGACGAACCGCCGAAGCGATACTCGCAAGCCTCCAGCAGCCGCCGCAAGCGGGACGACAGTTGATTGGGAAGGAGACGGAAGGATAGGTAAGGGGCTCGAGAGTCTAGGCGGGAGATAGGCAGGGCCTGATGGGCAACATGTCAGTCGGCACGGATAGGACCCCCGTTGAGGGTATAATCCCCGAGGCCGTAGCCAAGGGCTGGCGTGGGGTCGTGACTTGAACCCAGCTATAAGCTGAGGGAATGGCGCGGTCCGTGATACCATTGGGCGGATCCTATTGTCAGACCGACCAGGACGAGTAGCCTCAGGCTCCGGCCTGCACCCAGGTGGGACTGGTGTGTGAGCGTATTCCTTACCTCATCCTACCCGTGAAGCAGTTGTCGCGCGAGCCATTGGCAGTCGCCGAAGCGTCAGACGATCCGCCGAACCGCACCGATACGATACGAGCGAGCCGCCGGGCAAGCCGCCGCGCCCGTCTCGAACCGAAACGATATACGCAAGCCGTCTGGCATGCCGCCGGGCATGCGTCGCACCATCCACCGAAGCGCAGACACGCCTAAGCGCCGCAAGCGGGACGACGGTCGATCGGGAAGGAGACGGAAGGATACGTGAGGAGCTTAAGAGTCTAGGAGGGAGATAAGGTCCGGAGATGAGCTTACGGCCGACACGGGCATAAGACACATATCTCCGGAGGTGAGGGGAAGATTAGCCAAGGAGCGGTGCTGCAGGACTTGGGCCAAATCCGGCGAAAGGACGCGGCCACGTCACCCGCTGGCGGTGTACGGAAGAGAGTCTGTTTGCAAGCACCCCGCTCACCGGCATGAAACCTCATCTCCCCTTATCTACACCCCGACCAGGGCGGGTAGCTTCGGGCTCCGGCCCGCACCCAGGAGGGTCTGGTGTGTGAACGTATTCCTTACCTTATCTTACCTGTGAGGCAGTCGTCGCACGAGCCGTTGGGCAAGCCGCCGGGCCCGTCTCGAGCCGAAACGATATACGCAAGCCATCGGGCACGCTGCCGGGCATGCCTCAAACCATCCGCCGAAGCGATACGAGCGAGCCGCCGGGCAAGCCGCCGGGCCCGTCTCGACCCGGAGCGATATACGCAAGCCGCTGAGGCGTGCGTCAAACCCACCGTCATCGCGGCCTGCCGTGCGAGCCACTGGAGTAAGTCACCGAGTGCGCGCGCCGGCGGGCGGCTCCAATATCGAACCGAACCCCTTAGATTATTCGCTGTGAATCCCTTAACGGTGGGCGAGCTTGGAAGGATTGTCATGGGGGGTGTTATTCCTGTATAATAACTGAATGCCGGCGAAGACCGCGTGCGCCCCATCTCCTTCGTGACTATCAAGAAACCTGACCAGCTCAATATTACCGTCACTCCGACGTTGACCGGACGTTCCAGTGTTACACTATAATCTAGGGTTCCAAGTCACCTTTCTCGAGAATTTCGAACTTCGGACGAGGTCGACTGTCAGCCACACACTCTCCCTCCGGTCGACCGCGACAGTCAGACACGTGAAGAGGAAGATCCGCTCAACACCAACGGCGAACAAGGAATTTTGGGTGGCCAGGGGTCGAGTTGAAGCTCAACAGGACCTGGCAAAGCGCCGCAAGGGCAAGAAAGGAACAACCACTGGCCGGCCGTTGCGCCGAGCAGACGTGGTCAAGCCGAAAGGCTAGGGAGTGAAAGACCCCCAGCCGGCCTATGAGCTGTAACTGGGAGGTCGGGCCAAGAAAGGAGCGTGGGGAGTCGGTCCAAGCAGGGACGATGTCCGCGGGAACCGCGCGAACCGCCCCACCAACGGCTCCGATGAGGGTGTCCATCGCACTGGATGCGTGGCACCGAAGACCAGGAAAGTCCACGAAGGCTGCTAGGCAGGCAAATGACGAGGATTTTTTCGTTTTTTTTGGGGCTTGATATCCGGAAGGAAGACCCAGGGTTGGAGCCCATCCGACCAGAAAGCCTGCGAATGAGGCCTTGAACGGACTTCAAGGGCCGCTGAGCTCGTTTTTCCTGTTTTTCACCGAAACCGGACGAATATCACCAAAATCCAGTCGTTTTCGGGGTCTCACCAGTACTGTCGTCTCACCAAGGAACCAGCACACATTCGGCTCGAAGCCGTATAGTGGCCGGACGCATTGGAATATACATTCCTGGCGCCGTTCCAGCTATTCCGGGCTGCAGAACCGAATATTCGCGGCGTCCAATGTGTGGAATCCGCACTCGGTGTCATTCTTCGGCATCGCTACGAAGGCGCGCGAATCACTGCTTGCGCCTGATTCGGGCTATTTCGAGCCTCAGAATCTCGGAATCGCTGAGTCCGACGCATTGGGTTTCACGCTCGGTGCTAGTCTTCCGCAGTGGGGCGAGAATAAAGGACTATGCCAGCCCTCGAGCAATACACGACCAGTGGTGGAACCCACAGAGAACGTCGAGACGGGAAAGCCCTTACCGACCCGTTGCAAGACAGCACCTCGATGGAGCGTAACACCCGTCGAATCTCACTCGAGTATTACGCGTCTGTCGGCGAACCGACGGAACACCATACACCGAGAAATTCTCTCGTAATGGGGTACTCAACCGACGCCAGGCTCGCTGATTACAGCATCCCGCTGGCATCGACGATACATAATACATCAATATGCCTCTCGTCGGTCCAGTAGCCGGAATGGCAAACTTGACACTTATTCAAGGCGTTCGGAGAACCACCCTGGAAAGGGGGGGATAAGGATCACCCAATCACGGCGATCCGGGATGCATTCCACGTTGCGGCAGCCTTGGTCAGCATTGACGCCAAAGGCTCTGTACTCGCGGTATCAGCAGGCATGCATTCCGCGTCGGCAGCCGTAGTCAGTATTAGCGGCAAAGACTGCCTACATACAGTCATGACGCCATTCTGTGCCGAAGCGCCTGAACCAGTGGACCGAAAGGTCGGGAAGGATGCCGTTCGGTGCCGAAGCGCCGGAACGGGTTGACCGAAAGGTCGGGGAGGACGCCTTCGCGAGCCGAGCGCCAGGGCGGATGAGCCGAAAGGCCGGGAATTGAGGATGGAAACGGGATGCCTTCACCGGAAGGTGGGCACCGCGCACCAGACTCAGGATGTCAATAGTCCCCCGGGATACGGATGGCATCGAGAGCAATACGATGTCGTGGTTATGAGCGGCGTCAAAGAATTGTTGTCAGCTATGACCAAGACGATCCGACGAACACGCCATTCGACAGCTGCCAGCTCAACGAACGGTTAGAGAGTTTTTTCGCACCGGGTTTTTCTCGATAACCAGGGCGGCAGGCTGGGTGGCTACGTTCAAGGGTCACCTTACAGAACCGTCACGTGTTTCGCCGATTTGAAACGCCAATGGGCTACCAGCTCACGACGATTTGAGAGACTTTTTCCCATGGGGTATTTTCAGTCTCGATAATCGAGCAATAGTACGGAGGCTGAAGGACTATACACAACACCATCCGATAGCTTCGGGAGGAAGCTTAGGAAGGGGGGGATAGTGTTACACCCTAAATACCACAGGGTCGGAATTTGGATACGGACCGGGCAGGAAGGTATCGGAAACTCGTCACACAGTCTTAGGACGGCATACCGAGACCGGGCTACCGCAATTGTCAGGGCTCGGCTCGGGTCGACCGACTCTGCAGCACCGGATGATCCCGGGCGAAGTACCGGCGCAGACCGGGAAAGCGCAAGAGCTGCTGCAGAGAAAGACAACCTTGGTGATCATAGGAAGGATAAGCAATCGGAAGGAAACGGGAATGCAAGGAGTTGCGAGCCTAGATTGCGGAATAGGAGCGGGGTTGTTTCCAGAGGCACGGCCCAGAGGAACAACACCACGAGTAGGGAATAGCTGTATCGTCGCAGACCGCTCGCAGGCCCGAGGCGATACCGTTGCACCCCGTGGTCAGGAGACACGAGGGATGATGCTACCACTCGCATCCTCATCATTGACACCCGATTATGGCGATGAACTCTGGACTTTGCCAGCGCACGACAGTGTGAGCGTATCCCCCACTTATCCGAGATGCTTACAACGATTATGATGCAGGGCATACGCCGCACCAAGGCGAGGGACGTCGAGTTGGCCGAACACTGAAGCGAAGGCTTGACCTCCAGCCAATACTGCAGCGCTGGGTAGCCCCCACGCCAAGTACCGGCTCGTGTTCGGGAAAGCGCAAACGCTGCTAGAGGACCGCACCTCAGGAACAGTCTGATGGGAGCGATATGGGGCGGAGCTATCTCGACGCCGTTGCGGCTGAGAAGGACTAGCTGGTATGGTTGAGGGCTCGTTGCTCCGGCTCCGGTCGAGTAACAAAATCAACCCCGCACACAACCCAATCGCATCACCCAATCACGACGAGAACTTAAGGAGAGGCACCTGTTCAGGCCACTCTCGGGAAGATATGGGAAAAGCACTAGTCTGACCCAATCGAGAGTTATCCTCTTTACGCTGGTGAAATCTAGTGCCAAGGCGAAGAGTTTTCACGTCGCAGTGCGGGGTAGTTCCCCGCAGCACATGACCTTGCCGAGCCTGATACTTATACAACTTCCCGCCGACGAGCGGTTGGCAAGAGGACATCAATCGGAATCATCAGCGGAACCGCAAACGATCCTACGAGCGATCCGTCGAGCGAGTCGTCGCCACGGAACCGCAAACGATCCGTCGAACGAACCACCGCAGCGATACTCGCAAGCCTCCAGCAGCCGCCGCAAGCGGGACGACCGTTGATCGGGAAGGAGACGGAAGGATACGTAAGGGGCTCGAGAGTCTAGGCGGGAGATAGGCAGGGCCTGATGGGCAACATGTCAGTCGGCACGGATAGGACCCCCGTTGAGGGTATAATCCCCGAGGCCGTAGCCAAGGGCTGGCGTGGGGTCGTGACTTGAACCCAGCTATAAGCTGAGGGAATGGCGCGGTCCGTGATACCATTGGGCGGATCCTATTGTCAGACCGACCAGGACGAGTAGCCTCAGGCTCCGGCCTGCACCCAGGTGGGACTGGTGTGTGAGCGTATTCCTTACCTCATCCTACCCGTGAAGCAGTTGTCGCGCGAGCCATTGGCAGTCGCCGAAGCGTCAGACGATCCGCCGAACCGCACCGATACGATACGAGCGAGCCGCCGGGCAAGCCGCCGCGCCCGTCTCGAACCGAAACGATATACGCAAGCCGTCTGGCATGCCGCCGGGCATGCGTCGCACCATCCACCGAAGCGCAGACACGCCTAAGCGCCGCAAGCGGGACGACGGTCGATCGGGAAGGAGACGGAAGGATACGTGAGGAGCTTAAGAGTCTAGGAGGGAGATAAGGTCCGGAGATGAGCTTACGGCCGACACGGGCATAAGACACATATCTCCGGAGGTGAGGGGAAGATTAGCCAAGGAGCGGTGCTGCAGGACTTGGGCCAAATCCGGCGAAAGGACGCGGCCACGTCACCCGCTGGCGGTGTACGGAAGAGAGTCTGTTTGCAAGCACCCCGCTCACTGGCATGAAACCTCATCTCCCCTTATCTACACCCCGACCAGGACGAGTAGCTTCGGGCTCCGGCCCGCACCCAGGAGGGTCTGGTGTGTGAGCGTATTCCTTACCTTATCTTACCTGTGAGGCAGTCGTCGCACGAGCCGTCGGGCAAGCCGCCGGGCCCGTCTCGAGCCGAAACGATATATGCAAGCCGTCGGGCACGCCGCCGGGCATGCGTCAAACCATCCGCCGAAGCGATACGAGCGAGCCGCCGGGCAAGCCGCCGGGCCTGTCTCGAGCCGAAGCGATACGAGCGAGCCGCCGGGCAAGCCGCCGGGCCCGTCTCGACCCGGAGCGATATACGCTAGCCGCTGAGGCATGAGTCAAACCCACCGTCATCGCGGCCTGCCGCGCGAGCCACTGGGGTAAGTCACCGAGTGCGCGTGCCGGCGGGCGGCTCCAATATCGAACCGAACCCCTTAGATTATTCGCTGTGAATCCCTTAACGGTGGGCGAGCTTGGAAGGATTGTCATGGGGGGTGTTATTCCTGTATAATAACTGAATGCCGGCGAAGACCGCGTGCGCCCCATCTCCTTCGTGACTATCGAGAAACCTGACCAACTCAATATTACCGTCACTCCGACGTTGACCGGACGTTCCAGTGTCACAGTTGAGTTGTCCTACTGATAGGAGAGATATTCGGAACTCCGGAACGAAGAACGCCTCAATATCTACTTCAGCCAGACGTACAACTCCTTTCCTTTTTGCTTGTACTTAATGATTATCTCCCAACTTGAGGATCATATTCGTTTCCTTAACTGAGTTCTTCCGGAAGTGAAGATTGTTGCCGTAATTATGAGATGCTCCGGAATCAATTACCCAGGTCCTTGTTGATATTGCCGATCGATATGATGCCACCATTACCTCCAAGCTGAGGGTGGCGGAGCCCGCGAGTCATTGCTGGTTACCGGAGGTGTTGTGCGAACGTCCGTATACGTTGCCTCCGTCGTGTCTGTTTCCGTTGCGTCCGTCGCGTCCGGTTCCGTCACGTCCATCGCGTCCGTTCTGTCTATTTCTTCCGAGTCCATTTTGATCGCGTCTGATTCCTCGGCTATTCCGTAGAGCCTGTCCCTTTCTTCTGGCCATGCAGTCATTCTTCATATGACCTTCTTCTCCGCAATAGTAGCAGTCATTCTGATCTCGAGCTCGTTTGTTGTTCTTCTTACTCCAGCAATTGGAGGTAGTGTGGGTGCTGGTTTTGCACCAATCACACCACCCGCTCTGAGAACGCTCATTTTCCTGGTATCGTCCCTGGTAGCCACCTCGTCCTCCTCTTCCTCCGTGTTGTGTGTAGAGAGCATCTGAAACGGCATCAGGTTTTGTTGTCATTGATCGATTTGTTTCGCATTCGTTCAGTGCATAAATGACTTCTTGAACAGTGACGCTCGCACGGGATTGAAGAATCTCAATCGTGACTGCATAGGCGGGAGGAAGACTTGTGTAGATGTGATTCTTGAGGACCATATCGGAGACCGCTTCTTCGGAGCCAGCGAGCTCAGTGGTGGTATCAAGCAATTCGGCGAAGTAGGCATTGAGCGGCTGTCTGGGAGTTGGATGGAGAGTGCTGAATTTCCGGAAGTGCGACATTCTTCCAACCGAAGAGTTGGCAGTGTTTGTGCGGGCCTCCAATTCTTTCCACATCTGCACGGGATCCTCCATTCCTTTGATGTATACCTTGACAGCATTGGTACAGAATCCATAGGTGATGGCCACAGCCTGCAATTTCCGTTGCTTGTAGTCCTTGTATGCCTTCCGTGCCAGAACTAGTGGTCTGGTGAAGTTTTTGGGTCTTCCCGGATCTTCCGGTTCTTCTTCCCTCTCCATCACGATGTCCCACGCCATAATTCCTTGTAGGACCTTCATGCAATCTTCTTTCCAGACCGCGTAGTTGGTACGATCGAGTAGGCGGACGTTGCCCAAAGGGTGTTTGAACGTTTCTTCACTCATGATGAAGACCATTGTAGATGCTCGTCGAGTAGGTATGTAGGTGGAGGAATCGGTCTGAGGATCGTGCGTGTTTACGAGGAGAGATCGTGTCGATGCGTAAGGAGGTAAGTTCTTGTCGATCGTCAAAGATCTTCTGTCGTTGAGATGGTTAGCAATCAATTTCGAGGAGAAAGCTTCTAAGTGAGACATAGAGGTAAGGGACTCGGAATCGCCAGCCCCCGTGTTTATCACCGGCTCCTGAGGAGCTATTTATCGTGCGAGAGTACGACGGCGGTGGGGATTGATCGTATGTGGAGCGGTTACGGCTCTGGGCTCATAACCTGTTAAAGATTGCCCGATCACCGTTCCTCTGGGAGTCTTCACACGAGCAGAGAGAGAAAGAGAAAGAGAGATGGAATGAGGTGATTTGATCGTTGACGTGCGATGGAATCGCTCAAACGTGATGTATGTATATTCTTTCTATCTTATGTCCAAAGTATATAAGAGTATAGAAGGAAGAACACGAAAGACGCTGCTATGGAAGAATGCCAAGCTGTCATCACCAGGGTCCCCCTGCCATTACCGTTGCTATGGCGTTGCTGCTGTCGCCGTTGCTATGGCGTTGCTGTCGCTGCCGTTGCTGTGGTGTCGCTTCCGTCGGCGCGCCACGCCGGAGCGGCGAGAAGCAATTCCAACACGCTGTGAGTGCCGTGAGCGGCATCAGAGGAAAAAGTATGAGAGAATGTGGTGTGGCTGCCATCAGTGGCGCCAGTGAGAGAAGTGTGAAAGAGAAAAGTGGGGAAAATGAGAGAATTCAGAAGAAGGAGAGAAATGAGAGCGCTGTGAGCGGCGTGGGCAGTATGAGTACCGTGAGCGGCGGGGGTAAGAAAATAAGAGAATGGCAACGCCGAGAGCGGCGTGGGCGGTATGAGTGCCGTGAGCGGCAGGTGTGAGAAGAATAAGAAAAATGAGAAAAATGAGAGCACTGAGAGTGCTGCGGGCGGTACGAGTGAGAGTAATGGGGAGAGCGAGGATTTGCGTCGCGCAAAAGGGAGTGAGAAAAATGAGACAAGTGTGAGCGCAGTGAGCGGTGTGATGCCGTGAGCAGCGCGAGTGAGAAAAACGGGAAGAGTGAGGATGCGGGTTGCGCAAAAACGAGTGAGAGGAGTGAGAGAGGTAGGATGGCTGTGAGCAGCGTGAGCAGTATGAGTACCATGTGTGGCGTGGGTGAGAAAAACGGGAGAATGGAGAGAAACGAGAAAAAGGCGGGTGCCAGGAGCCCCGAGCGAGAGGATTGTGAGGTTGAGCGGATCCAGAGATACAGCCAGGGAAGCTGCACGTGGGCGCGCAGGCCACGTCGAGCTCCAGGTCGGATCGAGTGGGACGATCCCGGTATTTACCAGGACGAGATTCGCATACATCCCGACCACGGAAACTAGGAGGTCCCTAGATGCTTAGAGCCATCGGATCATTCGGATGATCTCCGAATACGTTTGCCCGGGACGGAGCGCTCATCAAACGGTCCTAAAATACGGCCGACGCTTGACGGGGCTGGAATTATGAGCTTTACGGAGATCGAAGGAAGAAGAAAGGAGTTTGAGAGATGCGGAGAGTGGGATCCTGGAGAAACTACCAAGGAACAGCTGGGACAGCCGAAAGGGCAGGAGCGGTTGCTATGCCTGGCCGGAGTCGACGGCTTGGACGAGGTATTGTCGGTGGCGCTGCCCGAAATTCCGAAGCTGTTGGTTTTGGCACCTCGGTGTCAGGTACCAGAATGGGAGCCGTGTCCAAGGCACCGCAGCAAGGCGCGAACCTGTTGTCCGGTGAGCGTCCTATAGGACTGAATCCCAGGAAGGATTTGGAGACTGCAAACCCAGACACTACCGATCCAAACGCCACAGTCTACCAGTGGGCCGAAAATCGCGTCTTCCTTGTAGCCATTTCGGACGTCATCCAGCCATTCGGTTGAAGCTGATATGCGTAGCTCGACACCGTTAAGGTGCATCGGGGCAGACTTTGGGTGTTCTTCCTGAGCGTAGGCAATCCGGCTGAGTGCGTCTGCTACCACATTTGCTGCACCTGGGTAGTACTTGACTTCGTAGTCGTGTTGTTGGAGTTTATCCAGGTGACGCCACTGGCGGCTCGTCAGCTTATTCTGGCCGAGAATGTGCTGCAATGCTGCGTGGTCGGTAAATATGGTAGTGCATCTGCGTCCATGGACGTAGCAGGCCCAGTGTTCCAGATTCGCACTGATTGCGAGGAGTTCTCGGTCGTATGTTGGGTATCTCATCTCCACAGCGTGAAGTTTCCTTGAGAAGTAACCCAGAGGCCGCTCTACCAATCTTCCCTCAAACAATTGTTTTTGTGCCAGAACGCCTCCGATTGCAGTATCCGATGCATCAGTCCGTAGGATGAAGTCGGCATCTGGGTCCAGTGTTGCCAAAACCAATGCTGACGTTAAGGCCTGTTTTAGGTCTTCAAACTGATCTTCATGCTGGCGCGTCCATATGAACTCGTTTTTGGGTTTTGCTGCAAGGTTGTGTAGCGGTGAGCTCGGTGGGCGAATTTTGGAACAAATTTTCTATAATACCCTGCCAACCCCAAGAATCCCCGAAGTTCTGTTGGTGTTTTAGGTATTGGCCAGTTGCGTACTGCTTTGACTTTCTTTTCTTCCGTGTGAATTCCATGTCTGTTGACTCTGAATCCAACGAATGATGTTTCCAGCGTACCAAATACACATTTGGATTCACTCAACCGCAGTTGTAACGGCGGCGGTTCTCCAAGGTACTCGAGTGAGTTCTGGTGACGCAAGCGGGAGCGGGAGCGGAAGCGGGGGGGACGGGAACGGGAACGGGAATGGAACGGGAACGGGAACGGGAACGGGAACGGGAGACAGAGACGGACAGCGTCAAACGGACGTGTCGGACAAGAACGGACAACGTCAGACGGACGTGTCGGACAGGGAGACGGACAGCGTCCGACGGACGTGTCGGACAAGAACGGACAACGTCAGACGGACGTGTCGGACAGGGAGACGGACAGCGTCGGACGGACGTGTCGGACAGACAGACGGACAGCGTCGGACGGACGTGTCGGACAGGGACGGGCGGCGCTAGACGAGCGTTGCCCATACGGAGATACGGTGGAAACGGAGGAAACGGAGGAAACGGAGACGAGGTTAATATTCCGAATAGAATACATGAGGTTGCATGAAGAGAAGAAGAAGACAAAACACGGGAGACGCCCTCCTTATATACACAGTTCTCGCAACTCCCATACGTCCTCCTACTCATACCCGCGCAACTCACATATGTACTCATACTCACATATGTGCTCATAACCACGCAACTCATAC
>Ga0307516_10002440_pt1 | contig 24864 bp, 31 predicted proteins | sample 19_EM_MG_FD_203310 | JGI IMG/M metagenome (GOLD analysis project Ga0307516, IMG submission 203310) | Populus trichocarpa ectomycorrhiza microbial communities from riparian zone in the Pacific Northwest, United States - 19_EM | ecosystem: Host-associated > Plants > Roots > Unclassified | place...
CCGCAACTGGCAGTGTCAGGTCGGAAGAGCGGAATATGGGTAAACAGAATGACCGGATGCGCCTTATCACCTGCACAGGAACAATTCAAAGTCTGAGCCTCGAGGTCCGCTTGGGGGGAACCCGGAACCAGCCACGAACCTGGTTGTATGGAGTCCACGAAACCCGTCGTCCCGTCTTTCTGGGACTCGTGATTTGGCCCGGCTCGTAACCGACGGTAATCTTCTTCGATTATCCTCGAAGCGTCGAGGAGAACCAGGGTGTGATTCCGAACGACGACCGTCTGGTCTAAAGGTCCGAAATGCTTCGTGAACCTTCTTCGCGCGTGTTGGGACTCGGTCGGGTCCATATTTAGCCCAACGTCGTTGTTCCCAGGAAGATAATGCACGGTGGTTTCGTCGGGTGGCACAGGGAACATTTTGGTGAAGGTTTCATAATAAGCGTCGTACCTAACCGCGCGAATCGAGGTTGAAGGTTGGGTTCGGGAACGCCGCTTAAAAAAAGATGGAACTCACTCTTCGTCACTCACGGCCCTCCTGCCCGACGCGGTCATATCTCCCAGGAAGATGATGTGGTGCGGCTTGAAATGCATCGCGAAGTGCCAGCTCTTCTTGAGATGCAAGTCGAATAATAAGTGGTCGAAGGCGGTAAGGAACGAAGAGATCCATGACGGTGCGATTGCAGGGTTCTTGATCTGTGTGTCCGACACGACCAATATATGCGAGAAGTATTTGCTCTATTGGAGAAGCTTCGGTTTAGACCAGGGCGGTGGGGAAAGGCAGACAACGCACCGATACTTTGAGACGTTTCTCGGGCCACCGACAATCCTTGAGACTCAAGTGAAAGAAGCCGACCTCGCACCAGATGATGGTCAGCGACCAAAGAACGATGAAAGCTTTCTGAACGACGTCGGGGCTGGTGACCATCGACACCGACTTTCGTTTACCGTAGAACCCCATGGGAGGAAAAATGGGCGGTAGGCGGGTTTCCAGGCGAAGTGCGAGACACGCGCGAACCGGAGTGACGAAGACATCCAAGCGTCTAATTAATGACTATATTACACCAAACTGCTACGATGATGGGAAACGGTGGATTTCACTCCCAATCGCTGTCCCCGCTGTCTGAATCCTCGTCCGCGTCAGCTCCTTCGTCTGTCGTCACGGCGGGCTTGGTGTCCTTTTTGACATTTTCCCCGCTGTTCCTACCCGATACGACGTCATAGCTCTCTTCGCTGCTCTCACGTGGACTGTGTGCCGTCGGATCCTGTGACGGTGGATTGCTTGGAACGGGCGCAGATGAAGGTTCTTCATCGTCATCCTCCCAGCTGAAGGCGTCCTCAGAGTCGGACGTGCCTAATTACCTGATCAATGCCCAGAGCACCAGGCCGGGTTTGGTGTGGAACTCACCCAGCAGCAAAGCCCTCCTGCGTTCGGCCTCTCGCTCAATTTGATGCACTCTGAAGAAGTACCTGGTCCAGAATGCCTCCTCCGTCATCGCAGACGGGACTACAAGGGAAACACCGACGACAATCAGCTCCACCCAAAAGCTGAACAGACTGGACGTACCAACAGAGTCCTTCAATCCCAGAACGCCCTCGGCACCAAGAGCCAACTCCCTCTTCTCTGACCACTCATCCCCTCCAATACCCCCGACAGGCTCCACATGATTCGACACCCACTCGTCATACATCGCTTTCACAGTTTCCTCTCCTTCCGGATCAGCCTTGATAACCGTATCATCGTGTCTCAACCTCCTCAGCAATTCCCCCGCCCTGGTAGCGACCGCTCTCGTGCCCTCCACCGGGGACCGTTCCGTCCCGCTAGTGGTGGTGTCAGGGGACCATTCAGAAGCAGCCAAGGCAGGTAGCATCCAAACATCTGACCCATCCCACACGACCCCTACGCTCTCGCCTTGGGATTCAGGGGGGACGACCTTGACAGCATCCTTGAGGAACTCCCCAGCTTCTCGGAGTAACTCCTCACTCTTGTGCACGTACTCTTCAGCCTGTGCCCGAGTGATGTCCTGCACTCTCGTAAATTCGGTAGTTAGCGTGTTCCTCAGGTGTGAGAAATCAACATTTCCGGATGCAGCGTGTATTATCGAAGGAGGGAGGTTCGATTGCACGCTCGAGACGAGGTTCGGAGGTATGGAGGATTGAATTCGGGTGAAGATTGACTGAGCGGAGAACCCAGCGTTTACCGAAGTCGTGGGAGCGATGGTGGAGGACGTAGACTCGTTGTCGCTCCCAGAGTCTCCTTCCTCTGAGTCAACCTCCTTGGACTCCTCGTCGTGAGGTGTGTCGCGGGTTGATGAAGAGGAAGCTTCGGGTTGAGGAGGATCGGCGGTCGAGGAGGGGGGCGACCCCGAAGGTTCCGCAGTCAACTTGGTGAGCTCTTTCTGAGCTTGCTGGACGACATCCCCAAAGTCCTTTCTCGCGCTCTGAAAGGCTATTTGGCTCTAAGACGCAGTCTCATCAAAATATCTCAATGGCGGCGAACGACAGTGAGACTTGCCTGTTTCCTGAACCCACCCCAGAAGCTGCCGAGCTGACCGATGACATCGTTCACCTCCTCGTTGAACGATTGCGCAGGGGGCTGTTCAGGGTTTGCTGGGGGCGTGTTTACGCCGGAGAGGTCGATGGCATCCACATAGTTCATCGTTAGAGACAAGGTTAAGTAACTAGTACATCCGGCGGCACGTGGTTATCGCCCAAAAGGAGCTGAATGGTGGTTATCTACGCGGCACGCCTCAACGGTTCCGCCACGTAGGTTTCTGATACACCCCCCATGTTCGGTTGACACAAAGCTTTTACAGCTCGACATTCGTCCAGGAAGTCGGTAAACATCTGTCGTGGTCATGTGAGCACAAACCGCGCATGAACAGGAGGACTGGCCGTACCTCGATCGTATCGAGAGGTCCACCAGCACTCTCGGGATGGAACTGCACCCCCCAAACCCTCTTACCAGATTCTGTTGTTGACTTGATACCCTCCACAGACGAATCGTTACAATTGATGAAGAAGGGCTCCCAACCCTCCGGGAAAGGGTCTTGGAGCGTGAGAGCGTATTGATGATTTTGGCTAGATTGTGGGTCAAGAAACGTTCTGATGGTAAAGTCCGAGGAATATACCTCGTAACGTACACCCTCCCGGCCTTGATCGAGCCAGAAGATGCGAGGGCGAGCACAGGCTGATTGTGCCCACGGTTCCCAAACCTCATCCGGTACGCGTCCAACCCAGCAGCGATGCCAATGACTTGGTGACCCATGCAGATACCGAACACAGGCTTGTTCCACTCTTGCAACGTCTTTCGCAGCTCCAATGCCGCTGGGATACAGTGCTTCGGGTCGCCGGGCCCATTTGTCAAGAACAGACCATCGTAGTTGTCCCTGATGTTATTGAAGTTGTAATTCCAAGGGAGGACGTGGACGGCTGCTCCGCGTCGGACCAACGACCTCATAATGTTTGCCTTGGCACCAAAGTCAAGAATTGCGATCTTGACATCCCCCTCGGGATTCAGGACGTAGGGCTCCCTGGTGGAAACTTGGTCAACAAGATTCTCCTCCGAGGGCTCCCAGTACTCCTCGGGTTTGGGGGCAGGTAAGGTCGAGTCAGCTCCAACAGCGATCCTGCCGAGGGTGGTGCCTTGATCGCGAAGAAGAGTGGTGATAGCTCGAGTGTCGACACCGGTTATTCCAGGGACACCATGCCTCCCGCACCACGAATGAATTGATTCCACAGCGGAGTGATGGGAGAATTTTTCCGCAACATCGGCCACGATGACACCGGCACACTGAACCTCTCGAGACTCGAGGACCATCCCAACATCTTGTGAGTCGGTTGGGGCCTTGTTCAACGGTACGCCGTAGTTCCCAATCATCGGCGTCGTAAAGACGAGGATTTGGCCCCGATAGGAGGGGTCTGTCATTGATTCTGTATCTGCGAGGAGCAGCGGTTGAGACCAACATCACTGGCCGGCACCAACTAGAGGCAGCTCACAGGAAGTGATGGAGGTAGAGAAGACCGTTTCTCCATAAATACTTTTAGGTGCGCCAAACGAACGGCCGTGGAAGGTTTGTCCGCTTTTGAGATGTAACGCGGCGGGGATAGCGAATGGGTTGGGAGCATGTTTAGCGAGACCCCTCGAGAGTTGGGGTACTAATAAACGACGAGAAAGCATCTTCGACAACATTTTTCAGGTTGGTTTGAGAGGGAGAAAACCGCAGGGAAGGGAGAATACGAGGTCGCTGAGGTAGCTGGAGAAGTTGGTGAGTGACTCGGAGAACAAAAAAAGTTTACGGCAGACACGCACTCGTCTCTTGTGTTTTGTGAGAAGGTCTGCATGAACTGCACCCCAAGGGCTAACCGAATGGGAGAGATTGGAGAGAGAGGAGAGGAAACGCCGTTCAAGTGAAAAATGAGTCCGTTGTGGTCACGTGCCAATAACGTCTCCCTGACGTATCTCGCGCGCAATTATCCAATACACCGCGGGCAGTGAACAATATGTCTGTTGAATAAATCGTGATTTTATCCTGAAGTGTGAACCGGTATCTTCTGAAAAGCGCAGTCGAAGAAATAGAAAGAAAATGTAAAGTTATTCGGGAGCCAGCCAATGAGATTCGTTCCCGATTATTTCTTCTGCATTCTTTCAACGTTTGTTCGATTCCTTTGTCCCGAAAAAAACGGTTCACTTTTCAGAGCAAAATCAAGATTCATTCAGTGGGTATATAGCTCGTTGCCCGCGGTGATATCAGGCAACGAGCTTTATACCCATTGAACGAATCGCGGTCCCCGTCTTCGGGATAAAGGAAACCGGGCAAGTCCCCATTGGTTGGCACGTAAATAACCGTTTCCTTGACCTTTCTTTGCCTGCACTCTCCAGAATAATCCCGGTTCAAACTTTAGGACAAACTCTCGATTTTTGCTCAATGAACGCATTTTTCGCTGCCCGTCGTGAACGATGAGGGAATTTTTTAATGGTTACGGATAGAATCCACATTCTTTCCACATTCGGCTCCGGGGTGACCCAATGCGATTTGGGACCGTCCCCGCTGCACTGAAAACCCAGCTGTGTGGGTCCGCGCATTCATCACTGGGGGGTCGGTAACCATTATTATGCAAAGGCAAAAATATCGATAGCGTAGAGCAAGCAGGGCAGCATCTTCTAAACAAACTCAAGACCACATCGCCAGCAGGCTCTTCTTCTTCCCACGATTGCTGCTCCCAACTCCTGCGCGGCGACCCTTGGGAATGTGGGAAGGGGGCGGTGAGTCCGAGTCCGAGTCCGAGTCCGACACTCCACTGTCCTCCTCATCGTCTTCGTCAGATTCGGGTTTAGCCCATGACTTGTTGGCAGGGATGGGCGCGACTGGTTCGATGGGCGTTGAGGGGAAGATGCTCCGTTGACTCGCGAGGAGGGACAAACTTCGGTAAGGGGTAGTCTTCCTACTATTGGTGGTTCTCGGACGAAGTGCCCGCGATGACTGTGGAACTATTACCTTCTCATCATCCTCCGACTCCTCGGATTCTTCTGAAGATGATTTCTCTGCGGTGGGCAGGTCGGACGAGGGAATGTGATACTGGCTCGTACCGGGGAGGAATAGAGGGGACTGGTTGGTTGACCGTGAAGATGCGGGTTTCTTCAGAGGAGTTGCTTTTGATAGTTTTGCAGCGGTCTCCGTCGGACTAGAAATAAGCTCGTCGACCATTCCCGGGTCATCCACAGACTGTGTGGATGGTTCTCTGTGTGGGAGTGTAGTCCACGCGCTGTGAGAGGGGGTTCCTGGAACGCTCGTCTGGGATGCAAGCTGCTTCTTCCGCGATACACCGGGAGCAGCTGGGGTGGACTGGCCAAGGGGTTGACTGAACGTAAAGTCACCCTTGGCGCCCCGCGAAGGGGTCGGTGGCGGAAGCATTGACCTTGGGGGGGATGTGAGACTGCTTTTAGTCGCTCCGAGACTGGTACCGTTTTTCCGGGCGACAGCAGGGCCCTCGGTCTTGTTGCGACTTTTCATCCGTTGGACCAAGTTGCGTTTGGGTGTGGAGGTCGTGTCGACGTTCTCGATGGGATCTTCTGCATCCTCAGACGAGTCATTCGGTGGCGTACCGCGGGGTGGGACATTCTCGATGGGGTCTGGCCTGTCAAGAGCATGTTCATTGAAGAAACTCAAAGCTTGACCAACGGACTTGAGGTTGGAGATTGGAGTCATGTGCGGTTTCGGGGAGTCGGGAATGGGGGAAGCGGATGCGACGACACTTGTGGAAGCGTCAGTGGATTTTGTGGCTTGATTTGGAGGTTCTCCTTCCCCCTCGATGTCTGAGAAGGGAACGATGTCCGAAGTTTCGGAAACGTAGGTTATCTGGGTGTTAATATTGGCCTGCATGTAAACGATCAGCATTATGCATCACACGTGGCTAGTCCTACCCACCTGGTCCGCCTTCACCAGGGTATCAACAACAACGGACTCAGGGTCGCTGTCGTCGTCGTCGTCGTCGTCGTCGTCGTCGGAAGAATTCCCAGCTCTGGCCAACACCTTCAACTGCTCATGCCCGAACCGTTTGGGCTTCGAAGCTCCGTCTTCCTCATCCACTTCTATATCTTCCCTCTCCACTTCCTCTTCCTCGTCTTCGCTATCAGATGGCAACTCCTCAAGGACGCTCCTCTGGCTCGGGTGCGTGGGCACGTGGAGGAAAGCGTCCAGCTCATCATCGGGATCGGAAACGGGGGCCAGTTTCTTCTTCGGGGTAGCAGAATCCTCATCTTCCGAAGAAGTGCTCTCCTCTGTGTTTGTCTCAGCGGGCAAAGGTTTACCCACCGCCATTTGGATCGGAGGTGGGGTAGTGAGCTGGGCCCTCGTGGCCGAGACCGGTGAGGTCGTTGGTAGACGTTTCGATTGGCTGTCGGGCAGGTCACTCAGTTTATCCCCATTCTTGGGTTGGGGCTGTAATGCTGGAGAATCGTCGTCAAGGCTGTGGTGGATGCTCGAGACGAGGGAAGTGCTATCGCCACCCTTCAGAGAAGGCGACACTCCAGCGCGTGACTTCCTGACTCTTGCTTTCTTGGGAGCTGCGACGGAATCAGAGCCTCCGGTTTTCAACGCGGGGACAGCCGCATCCAGAAGTGTTGTGGAAGACGCTGGCTCGAGACCGGAAGCGTCCGCAAGTCTAGGCTTTCTAGCCGTGGATTCGGATTTGATCTGAGGGGGAGGGGTAAGGTTTTCACTGACGTCGGTAGTGGTCCCGCTGGCGGATGCCCGTTTCTTTGCGTCCTCCATCGCGGCCGCGATCACCCCATCCATAATCTGCTGGATGTTCGGGCCGTTGTGGGGGGAGATTCGTTCGGTAGGTTCAGCCTTCTTGGACTTCCTCGGATTTCCTGATTGCGAGACTCGCCATCAGAGGCTGCAATTTTATCTCAAGGTGACGCCCACCTTCGGGCTTTCCCGCCGTCGGCTGAGCTGGTTTTTTCACAGAACCTGGTGTTCATTTAACCCAAGCACAGGCAGAGAAACGAGCAAACATACAGCACCTTGCTGCTTTGTCTCCCTCTCGACCGCGCTCGAACCATCCGCCTGACCTGCCTTTCGCTTCTTTGGGATGATCAGGACGTAAGGCACCTCCCGGGGGAGACGAGATTTACTGACGGGCGGTTTCGGTTTCGTGCTGGACGAGACAGGTTCATCAGCACCGTTTGGGTGAGGAACAGGAGGGGTAATGGGAGCCGGTTCCGAAGGCTCTGCTGGGGCCTTGGTCTTTTTCTTTGCAGTGGGCTTTTTAGTGACTGCTTTTGTAGAGGGTGAAGGCTCTGTCACGGGTGGGGGCGGTTGGGCAGATGATGAAGACCTGGGGTCCTTTGCCGAGCGCATCCCATAAATAAATAACCCCACAGACTGAAGGACCTAAGCATACCTGGGCGGCCGCCGGAGGTTGTATCACGGTTGATAAGTCGAGGACGACTGTCTTCCGTTTCCGCGCCCTCGATGGCTCAGCCGGCGGAGGTTCCGGTGCGCTGGCTGGTTCCGTGGGTGGCTCTTTATGTTGCTCCACAGGTTCCATAGGCGTAGGATCGCTCTGACCCGCTCCTGCCTTTTTTCTCCTTTTCTTCTTCTGCGGTTGGGAAGTCGTACCGGCGGCCACACTTGGACCCGTGGCATCGTGAACAGCATCCCCGGGAACAACCCCCCGCTCTACTTTGGGCTCTGGGGGTACGGCTTCGGCGGTGGAGTTGTCCGCAGCCGGTGTCGGCTGGTCAGGTCCGACCTTTCGTCTCCTCTTCCGTTTCTGGGTTACAGAAGGAGTGGCTCCGGGATCGGTCGTAATTTGTGATGCCTTTCGTTTTCCGAGAGTGGGGTCTTCGGATTCAATGGGGGGCTGAGGAACAGGGTTTGGAGGTGGCACTGCGGGGACGTTTGTGCTTGAAGGGGTAGCTGCGACCTCGCCTGCCCCCTGTTCCGCTGTGAATGAGAAGAATGCACGACACAGTACAGATACATTACCTTCGCTTGGTCCATTAAACCTCCATTGACCGAGATGTGGAGTTGAGAGGCGGATTTGGCAAAATGGCAGAATGCTTCATACTCCTCCTCTGCTCGTGCACGCAAGTCAATTGAAGAGGAACAAAACACGGGCAAACGAGGGACGCACCTGTCTCGATATCGAGGGTATATTCTCCGTCGACTTGCTTAATCACGAGTGGCTCGTTTTTTGAAATGTTCAGCCTGGCCCTAAGCGCCTTCTGAAGGTCCGCGAAGGAGCCATCTGCGTTATGGATCGTCAGCCTGCGCGTGTATTTCCGGGAACAAACGCGCTCCGAGGACCTTTGTGTAACCAGGCAAAAGATTTTCCAGGAGTGTGGTAGATGACCCGCGCTCGTGAACCTCCGGCGGACCCAGTGGTGGACAGCATGGAACGGGTTGCAAGTGTGGGAAAGAAACAAATCCAGCTCTCACTACTGCTTCTCTTCGTTTCCGAACTCACCCACCATGGCTGGTCATCACGGTGCGTTCGACCTGGTCTTTTTAGTTTTCGGTTGACTGAATCGGTGGATTTCTTAGGTCCTGGCTTCAACCCGCATCTCCCCGGTTTCAGACACCAATTCTTGGCCAAGGCGTTGGGAGCAACGATGTGGTTTTTTATTTTTTACCGTGCCAGGTACGTGGCCCTCGGCTATGCCTTGATTTTGTCTGACAATCCACCCGCTGCGCACAGGCAGGACGGCGCGAAGCTCCTGGTACGACCCATCACTTTTCCCTACCCTCCGATTGGCTTACCTCCGTTCCCCAGGGCTTGAGTCACCCATGGGAGGCCCATGGACACGGCCACCACGAGGAGCACGGCCACAAACACCACTAGATCCACTCTCGCTGCATCTGTGCACCATCCAGCATACTGCCGTACTAAATAAAGCACCGCACTTGTATCGATCTCTCGAACCAGCCCGCTGACCGCCCATTCAGTCCTCAGGAGCTCTTCAGTCAGCTTTGAGCGAGTGTAGCCTGCCCACCAACCCGGCAGTTGCGAAGAGCAATACTTGAACCGTATCTCCGCCATGATTCCAGGTCATTTCATTTCGTCCGCACTTCTGGTGGTGGGAAGTCGATAGACCTATTTTTGTGGTCAATGAGTTGACTGAGTTGAACGTTTGTACCCGGTTCGCGATGGGGTGTGTCCTTGGACCTGAGTGGGCGGAGGGCAGTGTAGTGAACTCGCGGTTGTGAAGCGCTGAAACCCGGGAGATGCCGGCTCCGTTGCTGCTTATGGAAACTACCCAGAGGGTGGTGACACTCGAGGCTGGAGGTCGGACGAAAAGAAAGGACAACCTTGTGGGAACCCGGAAAAGCTAAAAGCTGACTGGCTACGGTGTCCGTCTTGTGCTTTTTATTAGTCGACCCCGCGAGATCCTAGGTACAGGGGTCCAAAAAGCGAGGATCTGTCAGGAAATGCACTTCCTTTTTCAGCAAAATCTTGAGCACTGGTCAATCATATGTGCGGGGGAAAACATAGACTCAGAGCGAGCGTAGGGAGCCAACAGGGGGCTCGACCTTGCATGCTCGAGGGGTAGCCCCATAAGGTGCACCCCCCAATCCAGTCGTGGTTGACGTTGATATCTGAACATTCTGTTCGCGCGTCCTCTTGCTTGCCGGTGGCGCCGGGGTCTTGGGGGTGTCTCGAGGTTGAAGTTGAGAAGCTTGAGGGGTCGAAGGGAGTCCGACGTTGAAGTCTGGCATCGTAACCTCCAGCTTCGTCGTGTCGCAGGCGATAATGTTCCTCACCTGGCTGTGGCTCCTCATCGTCCTCTGGTTCGAAGTCGGCGTGTTTTATGCGTCAGTAAGGACATGCAGCTGGCCGGTATGAGTTCACCACCCATTGCCCGGCGTTTGTAGCGCCCTCATTCTGGCGCCAACAGGCGCAGAGCGACCACAAGAACATCCTCATCGTTGCCGACCCCCAGATACTTGACCGCCACTCGTACCCGGAACGATCGCCATGGGCCAGGCTGCTTAGCCAGATAATGACAGACCTCAACATGCGCAAGAGCTGGAGGGTTGTCTCTCGACGGCTCCGCCCCGATCACATCGTATTTCTAGGCGATATGATGGACAATGGGCGGCTAGACATGCCCCATGAGGAGTAAGCGGATCAACTCACAAACTTCTCCGGCCTTACGTTTGCGGTCGACAGATACGAGAGGTATTACGAAAGGTTCCTGAGCGTGTTTCCCGTGCCGAAAGACAAAGTGTACCACGTAGCAGGAAACCACGATGTTGGGTAGGCTTGTCTAGCCCCAGCCCATCCCTTTTCGTTTGCGGCTTAGCTCCTTCTCCTTACAGCTTGGGCAGCTCAGGAGGCTTCTCCGAGCTCGCCGTAGAGCGTTATGTTTCGCACTTTGGGCCACTCAATCGAGTTATACATATCACCCCTAAATTTCGCCTGGTTATCGTTGATGCGCCGAGCCTCGCGGACGAGGATGAAGAGCGGAGGAAGCACGGCGTTCCTATAAGTGATTGGCCATCCGTTGGCGGACCTGTGGAATTCACCAAAGACCTGTCGAGGATGCCAGGTGGGGCAGATAAGCGGCGATGATGTCATGACCGCCTGGTTTAACCTTGGTTGTCCGCAGGTCAGGAGGGTGTGCGCAACATTTTGTTCACGCACATTCCACTGCATCGCCCCTCTGGGTCGGATTGTGGGCCCAATCGGGAACGTGGAACCATCAAAACCGGGAGGGGAAGAGGATACCAAAATACCCTGGGTCCTGAGATGTCTGGATTTCTGACCGAGCGAATCCGCCCCGTACTTATTTTCAGGTACGCGCCGACTACGTATGTTGCGCCCAGTTATCGTTATCTGACGCTCCTGACCCCCTAGCGGCGATGATCATGACTATTGCGAGATACAACACCAAGGGAGCGCCCGAGAGGTCACCGTCAAGTCGTTTTCTATGGCTACGGGGATCCGACAGCCCGGGTTCCAGTTGCTCTCCGTTCCAGAGGATGACGGGAGCAGCGCCGGCGTGGTCGACCGACTGTGCTTGCTGCCCGACCAACTTGGGATCTATCTCGATAGGTATCTCCCCCTTGTCGCCCTCACGTTGGGGGTGATGATCGTGGACGTTGTGTTGGCGAGGAGGACTAGAACGGGAGCCGATCGACGGGGGGATGGCGAGTCTGCGATTTTGCCCCTCCACAAGGCGAAAGTCGTGATTGCGTTCGTGGACCGGTGGGTCCTGAGGGGGTTGAGGAGAAGGAAAAGGTATGGTCGGGGGTTGATAGGAGATTTCGCGCACTACTTTGTCGAAGTTGCGGGTATTCCGGTGGGGGCGTTTATCCTCATCAGCGTCGTGTTTCTGGTCGGGCTATAACCGAGGAGGCCGCTTATTACTTTAGTTACTCAAAGCACTAGTCTGCTTATACTTTCGCCCACCATATTCTACCTTAGGAAGCAGCCGCAGAGGTCGACGGTCAAGGCCCGGCACCGCCGTTCATTCGCCGCCGTTCCATCTCCGTTCACATCGCCCATCCTAGAAGACCCAAGGGAAGATCTCGAGGACGGCTTACAAGAGCGGCGTCACAAGAAAAAGGACCATCAGCCGCGACCATCTCTTCCCAGGACTTTATCAGCTCCTGATCACTTAATCTCAACCTTGACCTCCACCCCCACCCACTCCTACGACCTCCGCGACCCACCAGCGATGGCCACCCTCTCCGCCCCCTCCCACCGCGTTAGAGGTGCCTCGCACTTCGACTTCAAGACATCTACCAGCGGTGTCGCGACAAAGGCAATGAAGAATGAGCTCGCTCACCTCGTCGCCTCCATCCAGGACCCCCTCACCAGGAAGGCTTTCGATACCGAGATGCAGAGCTTCTTCCTCCTCTTCACTCGCTATCTCGCTGAGAAAGCTCAGTCCAGGGGACTGTGAGTCCATCCCCGCCACAGATCAGCGCGATCAGCCACAGTCTTAATCTCGCGCGCCTTGTGCCGCTTTTAGACAATGGGATAAAATCAGCTCGCCGGGTGAGGATCAGATCGTTCCTTATGCCTCCCTCCCAGCCACCAAGGACTACAGCCTTCTCGATAAGTTGGCCGTCCTCAAGGTCAACGGAGGCCTCGGCACCTCCATGGGTTCGTGTTCATCCTTCCTTTCTTCCCCGCCGTACATCTGATCCCGCGGGCGCGGCCAATAGGCATGACCGGCGCTAAGAGTGCTTTGGAGGTCAAGAATGACATGACATTCCTCGACTTGACCGTCCGTCAGATCGAGCACTTGAACACCACCTATAAGGTGGATGTTCCCCTTATTCTCATGACTTCGTTCAACACCCACGAGGACACCCTCCGAATCATCAAAAAGTATGCGAACCAGCAACTTCGCATCACAACCTTCAACCAGTCCCGATACCCACGAATCCTCAAGGAGACTCTCCTCCCATGCCCCCGCCGTGCCGACGATGACAAGAAGGACTGGTACCCCCCCGGTCATGGTGATCTTTACAACGCCCTGTTGCACTCTCGTGTCCTCGATCAGTTGATCGCGGATGGAAAGGAGTACCTGTTCGTTTCGAACTCGGATAACCTTGGTGCCGTGTAAGTGGGAAATGGATCAACGGGCAGGCGCCGGTTGACCCTTCCCTGTCAGTGTTGATGAGAGGATCCTCAAGCACATGATCGACACTGACGCTGAATTCCTCATGGAGGTTACTGACAAGACCAAGGCTGACGTCAAGGTGGGGTTCCGTTTAACTCTGATACGTTCGTATGTGCCTGAAAACCGGCTGCTGAACAGGGAGGAACTCTCATCGATTACGAGGGTCAAATTCGCTTGCTCGAAATTGCCCAGGTCCCTTCGGAACACACGGAAGAGTTCAAGTCCAGTACGTCCCTGGGGTCCACCTACATTTTCCCCAGTTTCTAATTGTGTTCCCCCATGTAGTCCGCAAATTCAAGATCTTCAACACAAACAATCTCTGGATCAACCTCAAGGGTTCGTATTTCTCCGCCGTTCCACATTTTAGCGCTCTCTGACTGCAACCGGATAGCTTTGAAGCGAGTCATGGAGGAAGAAGGAATGGACATGGAAATCATCATCAATCCCAAGGACACCGAGGATGGCAAGGCGGTCATCCAGGTAAGGTTACGTCGTATGTCGGCGTGTGTTCCGATGTCTGAGACAATTCTTGTGACTCGTAGCTTGAGACTGCCGCCGGTGCCGCCATTAAGCACTTCAAGGGTGGTACGTTATTCCCCCAGTCGTTCAATTCGTATAAAAAGCGCTGACCACTTGTTGACATCGCAGCCCACGGCGTCAATGTTCCAAGGAGTCGATTCTTACCAGTAAAGAGTTGCTCTGACCTGTTGCTGATCAAGAGCGATATCTACTCGCTCGAACACGGTCAGCTCGTCTTGAACGAAGCTCGTATGTTCGATACCACCCCAGTCATCAAGTTGGGTGACCACTTCAAGAAGGTTGGTGACGACGTGATCGTGCAGGGCTTCTGGCTTACTGTGGATGCGATGGCAGATTGCCAACTTCCAGAAGCGATTCAAGACGATCCCAAAGATAGTTGAATTGGACCATTTGACGGTCACAGGTGATGTTAAGTAAGTGCGGCACGGTCGATCCGTTGACCCCTATATCCTGATGAATGCGCCCATAGCTTCGGACGAAACGTCACACTAAGAGGCACTGTAATCGGTGAGCGTGAACCATGCAGCGCGTGGGAGATTGAGTACTCACATTCCACCAGTCGTCGCGAACGAAGGTCAACGAATCGATATCCCAGACGGATGTGTCCTTGAGAACCGTAAGCGGTGATGCTGTGTGTTTGTTTTCCGACCGTTCTGATCGTTTGCGTGGGACAGGCTTGGTGTCGGGTAACCTCAATCTCATCGTGAGTGATCTTCAATGCCGATTACTTGCCGACCTAACACCGCATGGTACACTAGGAACTGTAAGAGTGGCAAAGCAGAAGCGTTGGATACAGAGATGCGGACTCCTATCTTGTTTGGAACTCACGTGCGGCCGGGTTCTTTTCGTGTGCAATAACAGATGTATCACAATAAACCCAACGGGTTCTTCTTGGCGCCCCGAAGCGCACTTTTTTCACGTTCAGACACACTCCCCGTTTGCCAGCTACGTCTTGTTATCGGCCCCACGGTTGCACGGCAGAAGTGCGATCGGCAGCGTTTTGTGGGTGAGTTTGATTCTGACCGTTGATTTTCCGCTCGCTGGGCGGGCTGCTCGGTGACCGGGTGACCAGTGAAATCGGGGGTGGCCTTACAGAGTCAGCCCTGCATGTGTTTTACTGGGGCCGAGACAGTAGCTCAGAAGTTGCGTAAATGCGCAAAATTGGTTGCATAGATCACAGGACCCAATGTCGAATGCATCACTTTCCGACGCACCTCCGCCTTCGCTCCGTCTTCCATTCGAGGGATGGGGGTCTCGAGTGGCTGTTCGACTGCTACGGCAACTTTCTTTGATGGAATTTGAAATTTGAAACTTGGAGGTTGATTAGCGCTAATAAGCCTCTCATCCCCGACCTTCCCCTTCTGCTTCTCTCCCCCCCCGAGCTCTGGCCACGACTCAGGATGCATAGCTTGGCTAGATCCCGGCTGGTTCGCGATGTCCTCCTCGTCTTCTTAGGCGCAGTGTCGATGCATTTCGTCACCACCCTCTTCCATCCGTTCGATGACCTCAACCCAACGTGGACGATAGAAAGCTACCACCCAGGAGAAATCATCATCGACCCCCCTCCTTACGACGAGCGCATCGACAACGACCACCGTGGCGACAACAATCCTGGGCTCAACCATGGCCATGGGGAGGGCGACAAGCCCTCGCCTCCTCCTCCTCCGACAGCTGTCACTCCCGTGGACGTCTTGACGGTCATCCCGGAGACGGAGATCGTTCGGCACGCACCGGGGTGGACGGTGTTCAAGAACTTGTACATGTCGAACGGCACCTTCTTCGTCGTTTCGGACAAGCCCCGCTCAGAATTTCCCGAACTCCTCTACATCCTCTCGGTTCCGATCCCCGCACTAAACACTCCGGAGAACATTCAAGCCCGATTACCGACGGAGCTGGATATGGACTTCATCAGTTCTCAGGATGCGCGGTGGAGGTGGGGACCCGTGAGTCTTGGTGAAAAGAATCGGATTTGGCCCATTTCCGGGAACACGGTACGTGTGTCCCTCTCGGGTGTTTCATCTCATCACTTTTCCCTCCCCATTTCCCTTCTCCACGTGGCGTGTGAATGTCACCCCCCCTTTTTTTTTGTTGTTGGAGACGGTAGTCTGGGTTCCGTAACTGATCACCACGTCCTCTTGCATTTCGCTTACAGTGGTTCTTCAATGATCCGGTGCAATGTGCGTGGTTTCGTATCCCTGTTCACCGCCACTAATCCGAGTGGTGGTCGTTTCTGCGCTTGCGTTTCTAGGAGACTGATTTGCATTTACAGTCTTGGACCACTACTACCACTTTGTCGCCGAACTTTTCCTCGGCACATGGGCATTCTGGAGCGGTGCTTTTAACGCAACGATCGACACCAAGGCGTGGACCTCAAGTGCCCCTATCGTCAGTCGCGCCATCTTCGCCCACAACCCCCCAGAAGGCTGGAGAGACGGGCCAGGTTTCAACACCTACCTCTTGCGCTCTGCGTTTTCATCTTTGACCGCTGAGTCGGAACGTGATTGGGCTGATAGGATTTTTACCACCATCAATGGGGATAGGGCGTACCATCTCGATACTGTTCTGATTGCCGACCGTAGCGCCGCCTTCAAAGGAAAGCTGTGTGGGTCGATCAACCATAGGATTGCTTCGGAGGCGTATGAACCTTTATGGGACGAGGGCAGGCTCCAGAAAGAGTGGTGGGAACCTGTCAGGAGGGAAGCCTTGCGGTTCGCTGGTGTTGATGAGAAAACCTTGAATCTGGGTGTCGAGATCGAGAAGGCTTGGGAAGAAGATAGGGAAAAGGCCCTCAAGGCCCTTGGGGGCAACCAGAAGACTTTATCCGTCCCGATTCCTATCGCCAAGGAGAAGGCGGTCATCACGTATATTAGCAGGCAATCGGCTCGGAGGCATCTAATTCGGGAGGATCACGAGCTGCTCGTCGTCTCCCTACAGGAGATGGCAACCCGGAAGGGGTACGAGTTTAACATCATCGAGGCCGAGAAATTGTCGAAGGACGAGCAGCTCGCTATTATGTCAAAGACTACGGTGTGGAAACACGCGCCCCTGCTTTTGTCAAAGCCGCTAACGAAGGCGTTTTGTAGGTTCTGCTTGGCGTTCACGGAAACGGCCTTTCGCATCTATTGTGGTTGGCTCCATCCAGGTACTTGACCGTGATCGAGATTTTCTTCCCTCAAGGGTTCGCACATGACTACGAGTGGACAACTCGGGCCATGAGGGGGAGGCACTTCGCCGTTTGGAACGACACGTACGTTTACGATCCCATGTATCCCATCCGGGAACTGGTTTTGACCTCCGATCCCTTAGGTACTACACATACCCTGACACCCCGGGCGTCTCGTATCCGGAGGGTTTCCAAGGGACAAGGATCCCCGTATACGGTCCCGCAGTCGCCAAGTTGATAGAAGACAGGCTAGACGGAAAACTACCATAGCACGACCCCTTGATTTCCTCGTCCCATTTATGTGGGGCCGCCGCAGATATGTACGCCCCACCCCCCCACCCAACATTATTTGTATCTAGGGCCCCACGACCCCCAATGATCCCCGTCATACAATATATACCCCACTTTCAGCGAGCCATCTTGGTTATTATCCCTCCTTCGCGTGGTATCACGCCCACCGTGTGACGCACCGCAGCTCAAAAGTCGGTCGAAGAGACGACCCAGGCCTCTATACTTTGGAAGGTTCGTTGGTGTTCGAGTGAACGGTCGTGGTGTGTAGTTCCAGAGTTTGGAGACAATGTCCACAGCCCGACGCAACGGAGCGGGGTCCTGGCGGTCCCTTAAAAGTCGCTGGACATTCATCGGATGATTAGCCACCCAGTCACCCACTCCTGTAATCATGCAATACGCGTTAGAATAAATACGGCAACGGAAAGAAAGGTAAGCGTTGCAGGATACGTGGTACGAAATGGGCGCAGGGTTGAGCTGGGCTCTCAGCTCTATACCAGCCATCTCCGTCCTGTTCCTTTCACGGAATTCATCCACCTCCTGCCGTACCCTCGCGACCTCTCGTCCAATAAGATTGAGGTATAAGTTGAGGTCCGAGATTCCGTCACCCAACGACATATCCCTCGCGACCTTTTCCTCATTGGTTTTCAAATGAATAGGTTCGCACTTCAGGAAAAGGGTCCCGGTGACCGAAGGATATCCGCTGTGTCTGGGGAGTTTCCATATAGCATACGCAGATGAAACCCAACCCAGTATTTTGGGAGGTTGGCCGAACAGAGTGGCCGTGGTGTTCATGCGTGGTTTGGAGACAACATGTGCCCGCAGCAACAAACGGGCCCTTGACGGTTCCCTTAAAAGTCGCTGGACACTCGCCGGACGATGAGCCGCTCAGTCACCCTCTTTCGTGGTCGTGCAATCCACACACACGTAGTGATCCTTATCCTGTATATCCAACGCGAACAATTTGGGATAGATACAACAACAAAAATAAAAACGGGGGTTGTAGGACACATCACAGTACAAATGCGTAGGTTGCTTGATCTGCAACACCCTACTGCTGCCCACCTGTAATCCGAGACAACCTACGGCGGTTCTCTTCCAAAGCAATCAGCTGATCCTCTAGCTCAGCGAGCCCATCCGTTTCGTACTCGCTACGAAGTTCATCCACCTCCTGCTGTATCCTCGTGACATCTTGTCCAATAATATTGAGGTATAAGCCTAAGTTCAGGTCCGAGATTCCGTCACCCAACGACACATCCCTCGCGACCTTCTCTACCTCATCCCGAACCGTAGCATCCAGCTTACTGTGGTATAACCAAAGCGCCCCGTACCACCATTTCAACCCCTCTCCGTGAGGCAAGCCTCTCATAAACTCCAACAGCTCGATAGCGTTCTGCAAACACCACCTGACTGACTCCCGCGCTCCATCAACCCTAGTGCTGTAGGCAAACATGCTCCAGAACCTGGGGGCTATATGCTTCCTCCATTCCGGCGAGCGGAGCATTTCAAATAGGATGGTAACGCCACGCCACTGGATGAATGGGTGACGAAGGGCCTCGTCAATCAGGAACACGGCAAGGTGTTCGCAGAATTCTGGCATCTCCTCTGGCTCCATGATGGATGTTGGGGAATTAAACCACTGGTTGGACATGAGAGTAATCAGGCCAATGATTTTGTCCCGAAGTCTGAAAGGGTTGTTGGGAGGCAGTACCGAACGCACCCCTCTCACGAAGGATGGTCTGGCACAGTCAAATCTCCCGATGCGTTCGAGCAACGGAGCCGGAAGTCCGTACGGGTGGCCCGAGGACTCGGCGAAAATCGCACTCGAGGCTAACTCGATGGAAAAGTGGTGGTCCTCCCCTTTCCCTTGGAGGTCGAGGTGATAATCGAGGAACTTAAGGATTTCTTTGGGTTCGTCCTCCTTCTGTACCGACCCGTCAATGTCCGGTTGGAATGCCCCATGAGCCGCAAGGCGGGCAACCTCCCAGTGTTGGTCTGTCAGGTCGTCCAGGGCCACGATCGTCTTGAATAGCTCGTAACTGGCGCGAGAGACGTCCCTGACTGCGAGCCGCGTGACAAGCCGGAGTGCGCGAAGGGCGGACGATGTTTGTATAGATTTGAAGGAGAAGATCCCTGAAAGGACTCTGAAAACTTCCCTAAGGGTGGACTCCTTCTCACGGCTGGGTGAGAGGATTTAGTGAATGGCAGGCAGAAAAAAAAGCGGCCCCAACCTTTTGTCTCTCACGGTAATGTCGCTGGGGTGGAAAGTTATGCCAATCATCAGCCCGATAATGAAGAGGCAGTCCGTGATGACGATATCACTAGGCAGTCGCAGGGACATCGAGTTTTCCACGAAATCCATCACGACCTCAGACACTTGTCCCTCGTGCCGGGCACGGTAGAGGAACGCGTGTGACATCCATGCACGGTGGGATGGTGTCATCTCTACTTGCTCCCAGGAAAACCCATTGTCGTACCCGAGTGTCATGTCGACCATAAAAAGGACGGTCTTGAGGTCCGAATCAGTGCCGTAGTCCACGGGAGACAGGGGGGGATGTCCTGCGCATAGGGCCTTCCAACTGTCCTGTTTGTGCTCTTCATATTTGGTGATACACCGCCGTTGGAGTTCGATGTGAGCGAACGCCCTCGCGCTGAGGTATGCCACATCTCGCAGCTTGGGAATGACGACTGGGCTCGGCCCAGATAAATCAAAACAATCCATGAGGATGCCGTAGATGCGTTTGAGCGGGACGTTCTTGATTCCACCGTGCCAAACGATTTCCGGTATGAAACCCATAATTAAGGTGACCACGTCGGTGTCGGTTGACATCACGAACATACGACTGATACACCTGGCGTCGAGCCTGTCTCCCTCCGATCCCGTCTCCTGGATGAAGAGAGGAGTGACCGACCAAGGAAACTGGATCTTGGCCGGCGCTATAACAGCGAGGGCGGTGATGTTGGCTTCCCCGACGGTGTTCATTGAAAGTGGCAAATCGCCTTGCGCCCCCAGCGTCCTGGGTTGTGGAGGTTGTTGCTCCGGTCCAAACGTTTGTCGGAGGTTCCGCCAGTACGGGACGGCCAGGCCAATTACGAAACGAATCACAAGCGAGAATGGGGTTTGGAATGGGCAATCGAAGGAAAATATGGACGCCGTCGTGATGAGCAGGTAAAAGAGGAGTCCGAAACCTGTGAACCCCATCACGACCGATGAGATTGAACGGTTGATCTCCCAGAGGTACCGAGAGAGCGCGAACCCCAAAAGGATGAGCGCACACTGGAGGATCAGCGGCAAGGACTCCATGGCGATGTGAAATTTCCAGCTCTCTATCCCGTTCAACTTCCTCTCGCGGACCCTGCTCCTGTGTACGGCCGACCCGTGGGTTTCGTTCTGCCTGTACCGGTTGAGCCACTGCTTCCCAAGCATGGCGAGGAAGGATGCTAGGAGAGTGGCACACAATGTCGCATAGAAGATACATTGAACCTGGACAATAACTGGATCGGGGCCGGACCACCGAGGCACAGCGGCCACCGAGCCTACAGGGAGGTTTCCAGTGGTGGCGTTGAAGAGCATCTCGAGCAACGTGTTGTTCATTTCCTCATAATCGGGCTTGAGCTCCGATTGGACATCGATGATGAACGCCGATGTCACGGCTGAGAATAAACCAGACTGCGTGAAGCCTCACGGTAAACATAGGTTCCAAGCGATTCTAGGGGCACGAATAAACACTCACAAAGATGAGCGTGGTGTTCAGATCTTCATCGTATCTCTTCTCAAAGTCCCGGTCGTGTTCTTCCATCTCTCGTTGGAACTTGTTGTAGAACTCCATCCTAGGGTTGACCCCAGGTCCGGCCCCGCCCAACGCGGACTTCAAGGCGTTGTGAAGGGCCGCTTCCAGCCTTTCGCCATTCGATGAGAGATCGTGTGGTCGTAACTCAAACGACTACTTACGTCGATTTATCCAACCATTCCTCTTGTAACATCCTGGGATCGAAGTGGGGTGTGGGGACGGAGTTGGTGGTAAGAGGAAGGGATAGTTGGTGGGATACTTGAAGGTGCTTTGGGTGTACCGCCACACACATACTGGGCGTGCATTCCCAACACCAACGGTTGTGTTAGTGTCGGAGGGGTCTACAGTCCATCCGCTACAGTGCTGTCGGTGCCCCTTCCCTTTCTCGGCGAATACTGTGGGCTTTGGCCTCATGGATCGCAGTCTGTGTGTCCACCGAATCGATTGTGAGTCTGTCCCACAGTGTAAAATGAAGGGAAGTGGCAGTTACTAAAACAGGGCTCCTCAGAGGTGCGGCCATGTGGGAATTGAAGGCTAGTACTGAGGCCTGAGGCCTCAGGACCGAATACTGATGAATAAGGTGTAGGGCCACCAAGCGGCAAAGCCCGGGACCGCGTTTGTGGACGGTTCAGCGCTCGGTTCGTGCCATGGCAACACCGTAGTACACGTCGCAAGGAGGAGACTCGGGCTTGCCGGGATTGTCCACTGTGCCACCAACGGAAGTTGCGAACGATGGCGCGTGGCGGCTTTCTGAGTGTAAAACATCCGTTGGGGCCAGTTCCTTCTTCAGCGAGGGCTTCGTTACTTGCATCGATTTCGGACGCGGCTCGCCACATCATATTTCGAGCGCGTTCCCAGGAAGGGTGCCTATCTACGCGCAGCTTGACGATGTGTTCGCGCAACAAATTACGATGCACGGAAATCGAGTCTGTGGGAAAACGCGGGAGGCCAACCAACCGTGGACACAACACATGGTTTTTTTCGTCACCGTTTGTAGCAACAGGTCAGACCTGTGTCGAGAGGTCGTTCGAAGAAATGGACCCCGAGGAACGATACGGCGAGACAGGCGAAAACGGGTCACGGAAAATACCGTTTGGTTCACTCCATTCACTTCGTGCGGTAACACACTGCGGGCAACGGGTTGTGTGCCCCTCGAATGTTTTTGCTCTGAAGAGTAAAGCGGCGAAAGGACCCAGAGGAAATAAATGTTGTCGAGTGAATGGCACTGTATGTCCTCTGTATTTATTTGCCTCTATGTTTCTGAGGGCGCCAGTTCATACTTCAGGAAGAGGACCCTGGTAGCCGAGGTATGTTCCCCGGTGTCTGGGAGCCTTCAACCATGTAACGTACCCCATAAAACTCAAAGGTCAGTCGTAGAGACGACCCAGGCACCTGGCCCTGGTGGAGCTGGAGTAGCTGGGGTTGCAACCCTTCCTGACCCCTGCGCTTTGGGGTGTTGGTTGGCTTTCGAGCGAAACGGTCGTGACGTTGCGATTGCAGATGCTCAATTTGCAGGGCGGGATCTTGGCGGTCCCTTAAAAGTCACGCTGGACATTCGTTACCCACTGCGCTCCTATGATCGTGCGATATATTTCGGATCCGGAATAAATACGGCAACGAAAAGAAAAGTAAGTATTACAAAATACATGGTACAAGTACACGATGGTCGCAGGACGGTTGACGTCGGGTCGCGACAGTCTACTGGCGCCCGGCTGTAATTCGAGCCAACCTGTGTTGGCTCCCTTCCAAAGCAATCAGCTTGGATCTCAACTCCACACCAGCCCTTTCCGTCCCGTACTTTTCACGGAATCCATCTACCTCCTGTCGTATCCTTACGACCTCTTGTCCGATAAGGTTGAGGTACAAGTTCAGGTCCGAGAGTCCATCGCCCAACGACATATCCCTCGCGATCCTCTCCACCTCATCCCGAGCCGTGGTATCCAGCTTGTCGTAGTGGAACCAAAGTGCCCCGTACCACCATTTCAACCCCTCTCCGTGAGGCAAGCCTCTCATAAACTCCAATAGCTCAATGGCGTTCTGCAAACACCACCTGACTGACTCCCGCGCTTCATCAACCCTAGTGCTGTAGGCAAACATGCTCCAGAGCCTGGGGGCTGTGTGCTTCCTCCACTCCGGCGAGCGGAGCATTTCAAATAGGATGGTGACGCCACGCTTCTGGGTGTTTGGTGTATGAAGGGCCCTGTCAATTAGGAACTGGGCGAGGTCTTCACAAAATTCGGACATCTCCTCTGGTTCCATGATGGGTGCCGGAGAATTGAACCATTGGCTGGACATGAGAGTAATCAGCCCAGCGATTGCGTCCCGAATTCCGAAAGGGTTGCCGGGATGCATTACCGAACGCACCCCTCTCACGAAGGATGGTCTGGCACATTTGAATTTCTTGACACATTCGACCGTTAAAGCTGGAGGTCTGGTTTGGTTGCCCTTGGACCCAGAGGGAATCGCGTCCGTGGCTATCTCGATGGAAAGGCGGTGGTCCTCCCCTTCCCCTTGGAGGCCAAGATGATAGTCGAGAAACTTGAGGATTTCTTTGGGTTCTCCCACAAGTGGGTACAACTTCTCAACGTTTGGTTGAAATGCTCCATGGGCCGCAAGGCGGGCAGCCTCCCAGTGCTGGTCCGTCAGGTCATCGGGGGCCATGATCATCTTGAACAACTCATAACTGGCGTCGGAGACGTCTTCAACCGCGAGTCGGGTGACAAGCCGAAGTGCGCGAAGGGCAGATGGCGTTTGCATAGATTTGGAAGAGAAGATCGCTGAAAGGACTCTGAAAACTTTCCTGAGGGTGGACTTCTTCTCGCGGCTGGGTGAGAGGATTGATTCAGCGAATCGCGGGCAGAAAAAATATCAGGTCCAACCTTTTGTCTCTCACGGTAATGTCGCTGACGTGGAAAGGAACGCCAATCATCAGCCCGATGATGAAGAGGCAGTCCGTGATGACGATATCACTGGGCGGTCGCAGTGACATTGAATCTTCCACGAAATCCATCACGACCTCCGACACTTCCCCCTCGTGCCAGGCGCGGTAAAGGAACACATGTGACATCCACGCACGGTGGGATGATGTCATCTGTATTTGCTTCCAAGGAAATCCATTATCGTACCCAAGTGTCATGTCAACCATAAAAAGGACGGATGTGAGGTCGGAATCGGCACCGTAGTCTGTGGGCAACAGAAGACGATGTTTCGCGGACAGGGTCTTCCAGCTGTCCTGTTTTTGTTCTTCGTATTGGGCGATACACCGCCGCTGGAGTTCGATGTGAGTGAAGGCCCTCGCGCTGAGGTATGCGACATCTCGCAACTTGGGAATGACGACCGGGCTCGGCCCCGAGAAATCGAAACAATCCATGAGGATACCGTAGATACGGTCGAGTGGGACGACCTTGATCCCGCCGTGCCAAACGATCTCCGGTATGAAATCCATGATCGAAGTGACCGCGTCTGTGTCAGTTGACATCACGAACATACGACTGATACACCTGGCGTCGAGCCTGTCCCCCTCTGATCCCGTCTCCTGGATGAAGAGAGGAGTGACCGACCAAGGAAACTGGATCGCGGCCGGCGCTATACAAGCGAGGGCGGTGATGCTGGCTTCCAATTCGTGTCCAACAGCGTTCATCGAAAGTGGCAAATCGCCTCGCGCCCCCAGTGCTCTGGGTTGTGGAGGTTGTCGCTTCGGTCCAAATGTTTGTAGGAGGGTTTGCCAGTACGGGGCGGCTCGGACGATTACAAACCGAGCCACGAGTGAGAACGGGGTTTGGAATGGGCAATCGAAGGATAACATGGATGCCGTCGTGATGAGCAGGTAGAAGAGGAACCCAAAGCTTGTGACCCCAATCACGACAGATGAAACGGAACGGTTAACCTCCCAGAGATATCGAGAGAGTGCGAATCCCAAAAGGAGCAATGCGCACTGAAGAA